>Ga0180435_10001403_pt1 | contig 25165 bp, 20 predicted proteins | sample SS_ome_3_FD_132467 | JGI IMG/M metagenome (GOLD analysis project Ga0180435, IMG submission 132467) | Hypersaline lake sediment archaeal communities from the Salton Sea, California, USA - SS_3_S_1 metaG | ecosystem: Environmental > Aquatic > Non-marine Saline and Alkaline > Hypersaline >... | reverse complement strand
CTGGATCTGGATAAAACTCTCGTTGATTACCTGCCTGAGCTTAATGGACGAATCGACCTGGCGGATCAGATTACCTTGAGAATGATGCTGCAACATCGTAGTGGTATTCCTGATTTCATTGATGACCCCGATTACCCATGGTCCGATTATCCGAAGGATAACAGAGAAACGCTGGAACTGGTTCTGGATGAGCCCGCTGATTTCAGACCTGACCGTCGATACCGCTATTCAAATACCAATTATCTGTTAATAGGTGAAATTATGGACCAGGTACTGGGATATAGCCATCGCCAATACATCAAAGAGGAGATTCTGGTTCCGCATGATCTTTTAAGTACTTACGGTTTGCTTGGTGAAGCAGATATAGAAAAAGTCACCAGCGGGTACTATGTTGGTTATGATAAGGATTTAAAATATAATGATTATACAAGTCCGGGAGGATCAATGGTCGCGACTGCAGAGGATGTGGGTAATTTTTTAAGAGCATTAAATGATGGCTCACTTTTAAGTGATGAGGAGCAGGCAGTTTATTCCTCCATATATGTGTATGAACACACAGGTTTATTGCCAGGGTATCAAAGTATAGCACGTTATTTTGAGGATATTGATACGGTAGTGATTCAGTTTGTGAATACCAGCGGCGGAAAAATGTGGTCAGTTTCGAGCATACTGTACAATAGAATTATCAAGATTCTCAGAAGAAAATCTGAACATAATTATGTAGATTCTCAGGCTGTGCTCCAAAAGCATCAAGCAAATCCACAACATTTTTTATATCCCTATCCAACTCAAGCCTGGATAATTCAAAATATAGTCTGTTTAAGAAGCTCCTCCCTGCTTTTAACAAGTATTTAACGTCACCGTAATTGACATGAATATAATTCGTGTCTATATTTGTGACATGAATATAACTGAAAAGAAAAGGACCTACCAAATGTCGGAACGGGCCAAACAAGTTGCCCGAAATGATCGGAAGATCATGAATGCCATGTCTGATTTATGGATTGAATTACCACTGTCTGAGCTTACCCTTGACAAGGTTTCTCAGAGATCCGGTGTGACAGTGCGAACGATCCTACGGAAATTTGGTTCCAAAGATGGCCTGTTAAAAGCCAGTATTGAAAACGATGCAGATCGGTTGACGCAAAGGCGACTGCAGGTCACTCCGGGCGACCTGAATGGCATTCTGGAAGCCCTTTTGGAAGAATATGAGCGTATGGGAGATGCGCTGATCCGAACCCTTACCATAGATTATAATTTCCCATCAACCCAGGGATTACTTAATAAAGCCCGAACAATCCACTCAGACTGGTGTGAAATCGTATTTGAACCACTCCTTCCTTCAAAATCATCTGAAAATTACGAGACTGTCTTATCGGCATTCATTGCGGGCACCGAGTTTTACCTATGGAAATTACTCAGGAGGGATCTTGGAAAGACTAAGGAGCAGTGCAGGGAAATCTTCTTGTATACCCTGGAGAGTCTTGCCCAAAACCTTAAAAATCAGAAATAACAAGAACCATGAAAAAAGGAGCGAATGTAATAATTGTAACCATTGACGGGGGAGGGAATCTTCCGCCCGTGCTGGGACTGGCAAAAGATATGTATGAAAATGGATACGCGGTTTCTGTACTAACGGAGCCTTGTTTAGAAGAAATCATTAAGGATATGGGATATAACTTTATCCCTTTTACAAGGTATTTTACAAGAAAAGACCGGCGGGAAGACATTTTTAAGGACTGGAATACATCGCCTATTAAAAATCCTGTACTGGAAAGTATTGTTTTTGGCCCGGTAAAGACTGTGACGGACCAAACCATGGAAGCAATAAAACTCACTGGTGCAGATCTCCTTGTAGCAGATTGTCTGCTTCCAACTGCTCTTATTGCTGCTGATGCAATGGGAATCCCTGGGGTTCTAGCCTTCCATATGCCGGAATATCTTCCTGGGGCAAACCGTCCCCCGGGAATGTTTGGCTTAAAGCCGGGGAAGGGAGCTTTCGGCCATGTCAGAGATAGTATACTAACTGGGCTCTTTAATATGAAATTAAATAGTTACCTGCCTGTCATCAATGAAACAAGAAGGCGCTCAAATCTCCCTCCCCTGGAACGAACCAGTGATCTGTTTCACGGAGCCGATTTAAGGTTGATCCAGACCCTGGAAGATTTTGATTATCCACTCGAACCGAAACCGGCAAATGTACGCTATACAGGCCCCGTCCTGAATGATCCTGACTGGACCTCATCCTGGTCCAATCCATGGCCCGAGGGGGATACCAGGCCTCTGGTGGTGATTTCTCTTTCCTCCACTTTCCAGAATCAGCAGGCTGTCATCCAGTCAGCAATTGACGCCCTCCTGAACCAGGAAGTAAGGGGCTTGGTCACGCTGGGACCTGCACTGGAGAAAAAATCATTTAAGGTGCCTGAAAACGTGATAGTAGTGGATTCAGCTCCGCACTCAAAGGTATTCCCCGAGGCAGACCTGGTTATTACTCATGCAGGACACGGCACACTAATGAGAGCCCTCTCTCACGGTTTGCCCTTGTTATGCCTTCCCATGGGGAGAGACCAGAATGATAACGCGGTCAAAGTGCAGCATCACGGATGTGGCATTGCCTTAAGTGCAAAAGCCGGGGCAGAAAAGATCCGAAAAGCAATTCAGCATATTCTTTGTGAAAAAACATTTAAAGAAGTTGCCCTTGGTTTCCAGGCTAAGATCCATGCCAGCGAAAAGGAGAATTCAGTATTACGGGAGATAGAGGATCTGGCTTATCCGAACAATAAAAAAAGTGTTGGATGGAAAGAGAACAGGGTCCGCTATGCATAATTAAGGAAGCACTCCCCAGGAGCATCAATGGCTAAGAGAGTAAGCTAACATTAACCGAAATATGAAGATAAAATGAAACAAAAAAGAAAACTTTCCCTGATCGCAGGTATCAGTTACCTGATTATATTTTTTGCGGCAATATTCGCTAATTTCTTTGTGCTCGAGTCCATTCTTAAGGAACCGGTACGAACCATCAGTGAGAACCATATGATGGTAAGATTCGGAATACTTGCATTTTTGATAACAGTTGTTTTTGACGTGGTGGTTGCATGGGCGCTCCTTGAACTTTATAAAGACCACTTCTTGTCCATGCTCAGCACCTTATTCAGGATGATGCATGCCGCCATTATGGGAGTGGCAGTTTTTGCTCTTGTGCTTGCACTTTCATCCACAGGCAGTCAGGAGATCCTCAAGCAGACCTACATATTCAATATCATCTGGTTGATCGGACTGTTTTTCTTTGGGACACACCTGATTTTACTGGGTAGAATTATTGGCCGTCCAAAAATAATAGGAATCTTTCTGGTAATTGCGGGATCCATGTACATGGCAGATACTGCAGCGCATTTTATGCTTCCTGATTATGAATCCTATGCTTCAATTTTTCTCGCACTGGTAGCAATTCCGAGTATTGTAGGTGAAATGGCTTTCTCCCTCTGGCTGCTTCTTAAAGGAGGGAAGGAATCATAAAATTAAAATTCCTGAATAAAGCACTATACAGAATTAAAAAACCCCCCACTGAGGTGAGGGGCTTTACCAACTAACTTAAACTACAACTAAATAGAACTGATCTTTACTACAAGTTATTAATAATCAGGGATTCACGATGGTTATATCCATCAAAATCAATGGAGAAAATGTACTCGCCGCTGGTGCTGGATGACATATCATACAGGCGACCGACAGAACCATCTTTGTTGATTGTTTCGCTAAATACAAGGTTTTCGCCCTTATAGTAAATCTTTACGTCCAGAGATTGTTCCTGATTAAGGTTCCTCAACAGTTTCACCTTGTTGTCCTTAAGGATCAATAAGGGTTTTATGATCTCGCTTTTCAAATTCTCATGCAGAACGACCTGGTCATCCTCAACAGTGAATGGATAGATCGAAATGAATGCTTCTTTATCCACCTCAAAATAGTAATCGTTTGAGGGCAGGGATGAAAAATCAAATCCCCTGCTGTAGATGCCTTCGGAGTCAATTCTTTCTGAATAGAGGATTCGATCCTTGCTGTCTTTGATGTACAGCTTTGAATCAACATTTACGTTGTCAAAGGATACCTGCATGATTTTTGCCGGTTTTCCTGAAGGATTGCTATTATTTCCATTTGCATACATGTTATTGCCGGAAATCAATGCTCCTGCTACCAATAATACTGCAATTGTTTTTTTCATCATTTAGGTTTTAAAGAATTAAACACAGTACAAACATAAAGGAGTTTCAGGTCTTGTATTATTACAGAATTGACCGATTTATATACTCAATTAACATATTTACTGCTTAATAATTTCTTAACAGTTAATATAGCACACATTCAGGTTAAGTGTGTATCATTGCATATAAATAGAGACACGTACATTTGTATGGAATATTCATGCTATGCCGCAAAAAAGACCCACACTCGAAAGAATTAATCCCGGTCCCGACAGCTCAGTCTTCGTTCATAAGACCTCAGAGCAAAGATCCAGTCCGCCTTTCTGGCATTTTCATCCGGAACTGGAGCTCATCTATGTGGATAAAGGTGAAGGCAGAAGACATATCGGAAACCATCTGTCCTATTTTCATAACAGTCAACTTCTCTTAATCGGTGCCAATCTGCCGCACAGTGGATTCAGTGATAAGTTCACAAGAACGGGCTCTGAAACCTATATTCAATTCAGGGAGGATTTTCTTGGAGAAAGCCTTTTCCTGTCACCCGAGATGCACTCCATTTCAGAATTGTTCGGAAGAGCCAAAAAAGGAGTGCTGTTCCAGCCTGATGTCAAGGCAAAAGTAGGACCTAAGATCATCGATCTGGTGAACTTTGAGGGATTTCACCGGATCCTGCGCTTGCTTGACATACTGCATGACCTCTCCCTGTCAAAGGACTATACATTGCTCAATGTGGATGGTTTTGCATTCGAAACAACCATCCAGGACAGTGACAGGATCGAGCAGGTATATAAACACATCAATCATACCTTCAACAGGTCTATTCCCCTGGAGGAAATTGCCGACCTGGCAAATATGACAGTGCCTGCTTTTTGCAGGTACTTCAAGAAGTCAACCGGAAGGACCTTTACCCGCTTTGTAAATGAATTCAGAATTATCCAGGCGAGAAGAATGCTTTCGGAAACGAACAACAGCATCGGCGATATCAGTATAGCCTGCGGATTTAATAATTTCTCCCATTTCAATAAACTATTCAAGGAGCATGCCGGAAAAAGTGCTTCCGATTACAGGAAAGACCTGAATCGCTTCGTACAGTGAATGGATGGGTTTACTTATGAACCTTCTTTACAAAAGCCTCAATCTCAGGACTGCCTCCCTGGTAAACGAGGTATCCATTGTATGGCTCACGTTCGGTCATATCGGAGCAAATGGGGGTTAACATCAAAGCTTTTACCTTTTCAGGATCACCGGTCTGGCCCAATACCCAACCTAATTTTACATAAGCTGTTTCAGGCAACATATTCTTTAATGGGATCACGCCCTTTGCCATCATATCACGCCCTGTATCGTACACTAACATATGTACGTAACCCCAGATAGTCTGAAGTGTCATAAAGACAGAAACTCCTTTTTCCTTGGCATATTCGAGCGCAGGATAAAGTTCCTTGTTCACATGCCCCAGCCCGGTCCCAACAATGATAATTCCTTTATAACCCAAATCAACCATCGACATCATTATATCCGGCTTCATGCCTGTATAATAATAAAGCATGGTGACAGTATCACTGAAATATGGTTTGATGGTAACCTCCCTATCCTTTCTACGATGATTATATCCTTTTTTAATTGGGATAAATGCATCACGGGTTACACTGGCTATTGGTGTATCCCCTATGGTCCTAAATGTTGATCGATAAGAAGAGTGCATTTTACGAACACGTGTTCCCTGGTGTAATAATCCATATTCGTCAGATGTCGGACCAAACATACAGACCATAACTTCGGCAATATCGGAATGGCCCGCAGTGAACATAGCATGCATTAGGTTTAATGCTGCATCGGAACTTGGACGATCAGATGAACGCTGTGAACCAACCAATACAATAGGTACTGGTGAGTTTTGAACCATGAATGATAAGGCAGCGGCTGTATGCTGAAGCGTGTCTGTACCATGGCCGATTACGATTCCATCAACACCATTTTTGATTTCTTTTTCAATGGCCTTGGCTAAAGCAATGTATTGCTTAGGCCCCATATTCTCGCTAAATACGGCAAATACTTTTTCGGTATCAAGATTACAAATTTTGGCCAGTTCAGGAACAGCGCCATACAGTTCACCTGGTGAGAAAGCGGGAATTACAGCTCCGGTCCTGTAATCAAGACGGGATGCAATGGTTCCCCCTGTTCCAAAAAGCTTCACCTGTGGCAAACCCTCTGTATAGGGGAATTCCTTTTCTGGAATTTTATAGTTGGCTTTTTTGTAGTCAATTTCTTTCATACTTGAAATTGTATCTACATCAACTCCAATATTATAACCGGTAATAATTTTCAGTACTATATGAAGGTCATCATCGTTTTCCGATCTTGGAAGCACAGTCCCTTCAAATTTTCCACGTGTGGTTTCGACTTCGCATTTGCCCCAAACACGCACTTTATATTTCTTAAGAACTTCCAGTGCTTTTCCTCTATACCCTTGAAAAATATCGTCTGACATAGTATTAATCTTAATTGCAGCATTCTGCTTTTAAATCAGTTAAACTGATATTACCGGCCGCTGTTTTACGCAATTCACCCATAATCCACCTGATTTCTGCACCCGGGTCACTTGAAGTAGCAATTTCTCTGTATTTCTCTCTTAAAAACGGAATTCTGCTTTTTATTTCTTCTTTGGGAATTTTTCTGAAATTGAGTGTTGTCAATACTGAATCAAAATCCATTTTTGGATGCTTGTAAAGTTCCCAAAGCATCTTCTTCGCTAATTCTAAATCCAGGTGATTATCTTTTAAATATCGGAGCATGGCAAATACCATGGAATAATTAAAGTCTTTAGATAATTTAGATTTATGTTCAACGTTGCACAACCTGTGCGCCAAAAAAATACCCGTCCATTTTGGAGAAATGCCGAGTTCTTTTTCACATTTCTCAATTAACGGAACTAAATTCTTCTTAAGGATATATTCTTGGGCATCATCAGGAATACCCCAGGCAGCCAGTTGCTCGTAACGATCACATATATCTGCCGGAAGATTCTTGCTAATACTTTTTATGTATTCATCTGTTAAGGGAATGGGAGCAGAGTCGGTATCGGGATACATCCTGTCCGCACCCGGCAATACTCTTTCAAATATGGTGGTCCCGTCCCTGAAAGATTTCCTGGTTTCTTCCGGGACACCTTCCATGGCCATAATGCATCTTTCTTCAATGATTTCCAGTGCTGTGGGCATATCTTCGTCGGGGCCCCAGATGATAATTTGAGCATCCCCAACCAAGGAACCAAGTTTGCTTTTTATTTTCTCAAATTTCTTTTCGGAAATTACCTGGTCAAATTGCTCAGAATGAATTAGGTTCGGTTTCTCAAGACAGGCAATAACCTTCAGCCTGTTAATGATTTCATCTGCAAACATTTGATTTGGCTGTGTGAAATGAGAAAGTATCCCTTCAAAATGGCTGAGGTTTACAGCTATGCATTTATGACCTTGCTCTTTTGCTTCCTTAATTGGTTTGTAAGAAAACTTGATTTCATTTAAGTCTATTTCCTCCGAACTGATCTTCCAGGTATTCTTATCGGGTATTTTCGCTACAAGAATAGATTTGATATTGAGCAGGGCATATTGTCTGAAAGCTTCAACATGAGTTAGTTCAGGCATCCATCTGGTACTGGGAACACCCTTTATTTCGACACGACTCCCGCCTCTGCAGCTCACATTTGTATCTGCCCGGGTTGATCCTTTGCCTGTTTCAACTTTCCCGGTGCTTCTGTTAAGAAACCTGATATAATCGGCTCCTTCTTTTACTTCCTCAGGATTTACAAAATCAGGATATGTAACCGTTTCGATCAATGGCATGCCAAGCCTGTCGGTCTTATAAGTTCTCCAGTGACCTATATCAGAAATTTCTCTACAGGCATCTTCTTCAATACTCAATTGAATAAGCCGGACTTTTTTCTTTTTAAGTTGGATTTCACCCTCAACACCTAAAATAGCTGTACGCTGAAAACCTGTGGGTATACTCCCGTCTAAATACTGCTTACGTGTAATATGAACTTCGCCAACAATACTCAATTTGCTAAGTAATGATATCTGAAGTGCATATTCGAGCGCTTCACGGTTAATAGGGAATGGTGGAGTGTCATCTATTTCATAGGTGCAGGCAGTGTCATTATTAATTCTGTAAATGATGTTCTTTTTTGTTTTGAACTCCATTAAAGCTGTTCCATCGTATTCACCTAACTCACTCAGTGTTGGTCGCATATGACGTACAATCTCAGCATCAAAATTATCACTGGTCTGATATATCCCGGAAGGACAATTGCAGAATAGTTTTTTTGAAGTCTTTAATTGCTGATGAACTTCCAGTCCCGACATAAAACCTATCCTGTCGTAATCTGCCTGTGTAGCCTCTTTTCGGCTCACATATCCAATTGCTTTTTTAGTTTCTTCGTAATTCCTCTTCGGATCAAAAAGCTGATTCATACTATAACTATCCTTGTTACTTTTCATAAATAAGCTCTCCAAGAACAATTTTATTTTGTCCTTGTCCGGCTCTTTCTGATTCTGCCAATGTACCGGTAATAGATATCAAAACAACTACCTTGTTCTGTGTTTTCCAGCATTACCTTTAGATTGCCTTTAGTAGGATAATGAATCCTTTGATGATTGATTATTTGAACAAGCGGCAACGGCTTACTATTGCCGTGATGTGTCATTCATTCAAAGGCCGGATGTATTCCGCCTCATAAAAGGGGATGCCTATCCTGAATCTGGCTTCCCGGACCAGCTGCAAACCGGATTCGGCCAGCAACTGGTCAGTGGGTCGGTTCAGATGGCATCCGTCAGCCACCTTTTTCCATACGGGGTTTAGGATATCCTGAAGCTTACCCCTGGAAGGATTGTGGGACCGGATATGTTCAAGGATCACCAGTTTTCCCCCGGGCTTCAGCCATTTCTTAAAATTCTCCAATGCTCTTGAAGGATCCGGAATGGTGCACAGCACCAAGGTACAAACTACCGCATCGAGGGAATTTGGCTCGATGAGCTTTTCCATTTCGGGGTAACCGCATCCGATGTTCAATAGCGTGATTTTGTTCGGGAAGAGCAATATCTTTTTTTTCTTTTCCGCCCTGGGAATCATATAAGGTGAAGGTTCGATTCCGATGAGATCGATGTCAGCATTGTAGTGTTCAAAGTTGGTTCCGGTTCCCACTCCCACTTCCAGAACCGTACCTGAAAGGCCTGCAAGAAGCCTGTTTCGCCTGCTGCTTAGGTGGGCATTCTCAATGGAGTACATGAAGCGATCGTATACAGCTCCGAATATTCTTTTGTATATCATACGCTGGGGGTAAATTTATCTTCTATCCTGTTCATTCACTGTAATAAATCATCAAACAAGTCAATCAGTCTCGAAAATACGATTTGCTTCGGGATTTTTATTTCCCCATATACTCTTTATTGAAAGAGTAAATCAGGCTGACATTCCAGACAAAATCATCACCTCCGGCGATTATGGTTGTAAAAGGCTGGTTTACAATGGTCTGAATGGCAAGAGGGAAATCCCGCCTGGCCAGTGTCAGGGATGCTGTAATGTAAAATCCATCTTCTTTATCCATCCACAGGTAGTAGACCTGGGGGTAGAATTTCATATAGAACTTTTCAGAAAGCCTGATATTGGAGAAATTACTGTTCAGGGTGAGAAAATGGCTATTTTGCACTGCATTATCCTGGAATCCGTGTCCGTACAGGTAGTACATTCCTATGCTGATATTTTTTGTGAGCATATAATTGGGGGCGAATTCCCCTGCCACATAACGAAGCGCCTCAAGGACATCAGTGGTTTCACCATCAGTTGTAACAGGTATGGTCCTGAACATGATTGCCGGATGTGCCCCCACATGTACACGAAACTTTTCATTATTCAGCAGTTTGTACCGCCACCATAAAATAAAGACCCAGGGCTTTCCATCCAGTGCAAACCGAAACTGGGGATCAAAACTCAGCTTTTCACCACCCACCGACAGGTCAAAAATGGCTGCTGGCTTCCCCAGGGTAAATGTAGGAAGCAATGAAATTCCATTATTGGTAACTGTGACGCCCCCTCCTATATGCCTGCTTGGATTCACAATTTCAGTCTCCTGTGCATGTGTGATGAACGTCATCACAAAAAACCCAATTAACAGTAACAGGCGTTTAATTTCTGAATGGAGAAGATAAAAATGATGCATGATCAGATATGTCTAATTTGTTTCAGGCAGTAACACTTCCATGATCCATTAATTCAGATTCCGGTGCGTAAGCAATTTCGGCAAGACTTTTCCCGGGATCGAAAATCCGTTCAACAAATGTACTCCTCTAAAGTTTATAAAACTATAAAAATGAGGCGAATCGGTAATACTGTTATGGAATACAGTAAACGGATTCACTTCAAATAACAATATGATCGATCGCTGTTTGAATATCGGAGTTATCTTTAAACCATATGATGATAGTTGCATCAAACTTTAATATAAGCTTTTATAAAAATGTTCTGATCAGTTAAGTGCCGCTACCAACTAAATCCATATTCATGATGAAAACATTGAATCTGAAACGACTGTATACCCTGTCCCTTGCTCTTCTGGCATGTACTGCAACAGTTTATACACAGGACTGGCCCCAGTACCTCGGGCCGGACAGAAACAGTACATCTCCCCAACAAAACATCCTGCGATCCTGGCCAGAAACCGGCCCGGAAATTCTCTGGACCGTAGAAGTTGGTCTTGGAAATGGCGGACCCATTGTAAAAGACGGCAGGATCTATTTCCTTGACAGGAACGATTCGATTGGTGATATGATGCGTTGTTTTGACCTGAACACCGGGGAAGAATTCTGGAATTATGGTTATGATGCACCGGGGACCGTCAGGTTTCCCGGTACGCGGAGTGTCCCGGCAATAGACGGCAATTATGTTTATTCCTGTGGTCACAACGGCGACCTTTATTGCATAGACATCAATACTCAAAAGCCCGTTTGGAACAACAACATCTGGACAGATTTTGGCGGAGAGGAAATTCCCAGATGGGCAATAGCACAGTGTCCGCTGATTTATAATAATCTGGTGATCCTTGCATCACAGACAACAGAGGCTGGTGTGCTTGCCTTTGATAAGATGACCGGAGATCTCAAATGGGCCACTCCGTCCTTTGGTCGCGAGGGTTATGTAAGTCCGGCCATCGTAAAAGTAGGTGAAGAGGACCATGTGGTGATGATCGGCGCCTCGCGCGGTCGAGGAGAGGACCAAACCGGAGGTAAAGTCGTTGGAATGGATCCTAAAACCGGAAAGATTTTATGGGAATATACCAATTGGCAATGCATGATCCCTGCTCCGAGTGCCTATGATGCCGGTAAAGGCAAAGTCTTAATCATCGGAGGTTATGAAGCCGGTGCGGCTATGATCCAGGTGGAAAAGAAAGCAGATGGCACATACAGCGTTACAGAATTATATAAGAATGTGGACTTTGGCGGACATACTAAGCCGCCCCTGTATCATGATGGATATTTTTACGCCCAGTATTCCACCAACAGACGGCGCGATGGCCTGGTATGTATGAGTATGGATGGAAAGCTGATGTGGAAGACAGGACGCGAACCCGGATTTAATAAGGGCAGCATGATTCTCGCCGAGGGATTGATACTGGCCACTGACGGAGAAAAGACCCTGTATCTGATAGAGCCTGATCCTTCAGGATTTAAAGCGCTGGCTTCGGCAGATGTACTAAAGATTGTAGAGGTAGCTGAACCCCGTTATGGAAATCAAAACTGGGCCCCTATCGCACTGGCCGACGGCAAACTCCTGATCCGTGATCAAAGCCAGATTGTATGTGTTAAAGTTGCTCAATGATCGCTAAACTTACTGTCCGTGAGTGGAGGTTAACACCATTTATGGAATTTTCCTGAAATTGATACCCATTAACAAACACTCATGAGAAAATACACAATCTTATCATTCATCATGTTTTCAAGTATTGTTGCGACTCTGGGGCAAACCGCAAGTCCGCTTGAAAACGTAGTGATAACAAACCATCAGAAGAAAACCCGGGTACGTTCAGGTGAAAACGGGAAATTACATGTGAATGTATCCCCGAAGGATGTCTCTAATTTTAATACCACTGGACTGGTACTGTATAGTGATTTCGGTGCAAGAGGCGATGGAAAGACCGATGATATGGATGCTATCGCTGCGGCCCATGCTTTCGCCAATCAGCAGGGCCTGAGGGTGAAAGCCGATGAGGGGGCAACATACTACATTGGAGGAAAGGAACGCACCGCGGTAATTATGACCGACACCGATTTCGGCACTGCAGCCTTCATCATTGACGACAGAGAAGTCCGGAACCGTAATGCGTCAATTTTTAGGATCAGCTCCAGCCTGCAGCCAGTCAAGCTCGAGGGCATCACTTCCCTGAAAAGGAATCAGGAGAAAATCAACATCTCCCTGCCGGGTACCTGCCTTATCACTGTCACGAATTCCCATGTAAGACGTTATATCCGCTATGGACTGAACCAAAACAATGGATCTCCGCAGACCGATATCTTTGTCGCAGATAAAAACGGGAATGTGGATATGGACGCTCCGATCATCTGGGACTTCGAGCAGATCACCGAAATCACTGGCCTTCCCATTGATGAGAAGACCCTGTGCATCACTGGAGGCCGTTTCACAACAATCGCCAACAGGGCCGAATCGAAGTACACCTACTACAGCCGAAACATCGCGATCAGACGTTCCAATGTGCTTGTGGATGGACTGGAACATCGCATCACCGGGGAAGGAGAGCAAGGAGCACCCTATGGCGGCTTCATCAATATCAGGGACTGCTCCTACGTGACTGTTAAGAACACTATCCTGACCGGACATCTTACCTACCGAACCATTGGCTCGGCAGGGAAGTCCGTTTCCATGGGCTCCTATGACATTTCTGTCAACCGTGCTCTCCATGTGTCCTTTCTGAACTGCAGCCAGACAAATGATATCAACGACAGGAGATACTGGGGAATCCTGGGATCAAACTACTCCAAAAGTCTTCTTTACGACAGTTGCAGCTTTTCACGGTTCGATGCTCACATGGGAGTTGCCAATGCAAGCATCCGGAATTCAACCCTGGGACATATGGGGATCAATGCGATTGGCAACGGGATCTTAACAGTGGAAAATTCCACTATCCACGGCAGGAACCTCATCAATCTTCGCAGCGATTATGGTAGTACCTGGCAGGGAGAATTCCATATCCGAAACTGTACGTTCGTGCCAGCCGGAGGAAGCCCGGTCAGCGCCAGTCTGATCGGTGGATCCAATTCCGGCCAGCATGACTTTGGCTACACCTGTTATATGCCTGAACGGATTACAATAGAAAATCTTCATATCGATGACTCCCGTCACCCGGAGGATTACCAGGGTCCCGCGATTTTTTCAAATTTCAACCCTCAAATGACAGACGAGTCCTACCAGGAGAAGTATCCCTATGTTAAAACCAGGGAAGTCATTCTAAAGAATGTAAGCACTGCCAGTGGTAAAGATTTGCGGCTGAGCGACAATCCATTCCTGTTTAAGGATGTGAAGGTGATCCGCGAATAAGGTGCGCTGTATTAATCCAGGAAACGCACTTTCCCGGTGGCCACATCATACATGGCTCCCCTGATGAGGATCTCTCCCTCCAGTTCCATGTCCTTCAGAATGCTACTCTCTTTTCGTATGCGTTCAATGGAATGCTGAACATTGTGTTCCGCCACAACATCCACAGTCACCTCTGCATCTAAACTGTCCACAACGGGAGTAATTTTGGAAAGCAATGTGGTGATATTTCCAAGCTCCACCCGCTGAGTCGCTGCGGTTACAGCACCACAGGCGGTATGACCCAATACAAGGATCAGCCTGGCCCCTGCCACATGGCAGGCATATTCCAGGGAACCCAGGATATCCTCATTCACGATGTTTCCGGCTACCCGGGCATTAAAGAGGTCCCCCACACCCTGGTCGAAAAGCTGTTCAGCTGTGGCCCTGGAATCGATGCACCCAAGGATGGCCGCAAAGGGAAACTGACCACCGGCAGTCTCTCTGATCTCACTGGAATAATCCCGAGAAAGGGTTTTTCCACTTAAGAATCTTTCGTTCCCGGCCTGAAGCTGTTCCAGTGCCTCGACCGGGCTCATCCTGGTTTGAATATCTTTTGTTGTACTCATGTCTCTTTATCATCTGGATTTTCACACAATTCTGTTAGTCCTATTAAAACGCAATCGCCATCAAGCATCCAAGGTTGCCTGTTCTTTTGCCATGTTCTCCTTCAGGCTGAGCACGCAATCGACAAACCCATCGCTCAGCTGGTCCTTATGGATGAGATTGGGGATCATATCCACCCGTTCCATCATATAACGCGGTTGCTTCTGAAGCCCTGTTATGATCACCGTCTTGCCCTGGTTGGCCAGGTCGATGAGCACATCCTCCATGGCATACAGTCCCGACTGGTCCATGTATGGTACCTTGCTCATCCGGATCACCACCGCCCTGGCGGTTTCAGGGATCTGCTTGGAGAGCTGCTCAAAATTGCTTGTGGAGCCAAAAAACAAGGGCCCATCAACGTGTTTCACGAAGACCTCCCCTTTCAACTCCTCGGGGAAGTCCACCTCATCGGGCCAGGGTGTTTCTTTCAGAGTCTTTACATCGGAGGATTCGGCTGCCAGGTCCCCGATCTTCTTCATGAACATAAGTGAAGCAATCACCAGGCCGATACCCACTGCATATACCAGGTTCCATAGAGAAGACAGCACCAGCACCACCAGCATGATGACCACCTCGGCCCGGGGCATGTTGGGGATGGCGCGCAGTCCCTTGAAGTCCATGACCGCAATACCAACGGTGATCAGGATCCCCGCCAGCACCGCTGCCGGAATGCGTGAAGCAACCGGACCGAGCAGCAACAGGGTAAGCAGGAGGAGGATTGCAGCGATCATCCCCGAGAGCCGTGTTTTACCCCCGGCATTTATGTTAACCACTGTTCGTATGGTAGCACCTGCACCCGGGATTCCGCCGAACAGCGCAGCCACACTGTTGCCGATTCCCTGTCCCACAAGCTCCCGGTTCGGATTATGCTTGGTCCGGGTCATATTGTCGGCAACAACGGAAGTCAGCAATGAATCGATGGCCCCCAGGATGGCCAGGGTGATGGCCGAAAAGACGTATGGGGCCAGATCGCTGATATTAAGTGAGCTGAATATTTCAAAGTTAGGCATGGGAAAGCCTCCGGGGATCCTTTCAATGGTGCGATAGTCGATGCCACTCAGATCGGCGATCCCCGACATAAGGATCAGGGCCACAAGCGTGCTGGGGACTACCCTGGTGATCCGTTTGAACCCGTAAATAATCACGATGGTTCCCAGGGCCAGCAGCAACTCCACCCAGCTGATATTCCTGAGCGCTCGTGGCATTAGCCTGAGCGCACCTATCACTCCGGAAGCCTCCTTCCCGGCCAACGTCCTGGATTCCTGGAGGATCTCCTCATCGCTTGTTAATGAGGCGCGTTCAATGGTCTCCTCGAAGCTGTCCAGTACCAGCAGTCCCTCACGGGCTTCATCTTCCAGGATATTGGTAAGGATGATCTCTTCTGCCTCCGGTTTAAACTGCTCCACAAATGCCATATCTTCTTTGGGATAATATCCCACGGCGGGAAGCACCTGGGTCAGGATAATGATCACCCCGATGGCAGTCATAAATCCGGATACCACCGGGTAGGGAATATACCGAATGTATTTTCCGAGTCCCAGTGCTCCCAGGCCGATCTGTATAAATCCGGCCAGCAGGAAGACTGCAAGAATGGCCGGAAGTGCCCTGGAGACATCCCCGTTGTTGGCTGCCACAATGCCTGCGATCACCAGCATGGAAATTGCGGTCATGGGGGCAGTAGGACCGCTGATCTGGGTATTGGTCCCGCCGAACAATGCTGCAAAAAAACCGATGAAGATCGCCCCGTAAAGACCGGCCATGGGGCCCAGCCCGGAGCTTACACCAAAGGCTAGTGCCAGTGGAAGTGCAACAATACCTGCGGTTAGCCCGCCAAAGATATCACCTCTCAGGTGTCTGAAATCAAAATACTTTTTCATCGTCAGGGTACATTAAATTATGATCCTATGTCAACAATTATTACACCTGAAGTGTAAAATTGTTCTATTATGAATTATATTTTTTACCATTCCAGCCAAGGGCTTGGGAAGAGCCAGAATTCACCGGATTTTTAATGTACTTTTGCATGCATGAACAAGCTGAGAGCTCCCTGTTCAAGGCAAAAAAAGTGGTGGATGGAACTGAATTTTTGTAGTCTTAGCAGTGGTAGCAGCGGAAATTGTTATTACCTCGGTAACGGATCCAATGGGATATTGATTGATGCCGGAATTTCAGCAGGGGCTATTCGCAAGTTTTTGAAGAGCATGGGAATATCCATGCAGACTATTATGGGCGTACTGGTTACACACAATCATTCAGATCATATCAGGGGCCTGGAACTTCTCACCAGGAAAAATAATCTGCCTGTATTTACTACCCTGAAAGTCTGGGAAAGCGTTACTGCCACCAACAATAAGATATTCGGAAATTCATTACGCGAAATTGGCTTGTTACAGAAATTTCATTTCGCCGGATTTGATATCGAGGCCTTTCCTGTTTCTCATGATGCTCCTGAAACCATAGGATTCCATATTGCTGCCGGGGATAAAAAAATAACCATTGCCACGGACCTTGGACACATCTGTGAGACAGCTGCTGCCTATATTAAAGCTGCTAACTTACTCGTTATAGAATCAAATTACGATGAACAGATGCTGGTGAATGGCCTTTACCCTCATTTTTTGAAAGCAAGGATACAGTCGGACCGCGGTCATTTAGGAAATCATCAAACCTCTGCTTTTCTTGCAGACATTGCTGGTGAAAATCTTCAACATATCTGCCTTGCCCATCTGAGTAATCAGAATAATACCCCCGAAATTGCTCTTCAAACCCTGCAGCAGACTTTCGCAGAGAGGGGCATCAGCACAAACGGGCAGCTGCGTATATCGGTTCTGAACCGTCATATGCCATCAGAAGTGATCAGGCTGAATGAATAGAGCAAGTATGCCAAAATGAAAATATGAAGGCCCATTTGAGAAAGATCATTCACATAGATATGGACTCGTTTTTTGCTTCTGTGGAGCAACGGGATTTCCCTGAATATAAAGGGAAGGCACTGGTGGTTGGACACATGGGCCCCCGTTCAGTTGTTGCCGCCGCCAGCTATGAAGCAAGGAAATTTGGTGTTTACTCGGCCATGCCCATGTCTGTGGCATTGCGGAAATGTCCCGATCTTATCGTGACACCACATCGTTTTGATATTTACAGAAAGGTCTCAACCAGTATCCATAACATCTTTCATGAATATACCGACCTGGTAGAACCCCTGTCTCTTGATGAGGCCTTTCTGGATGTTACACAGGCCAAGAAGGGTCCGGCATCAGCTTCTTTGATTGCCATGGAAATAAAGAAAGAGATCCGAAGGCGTGAAGGCCTTGTAGCTTCTGCCGGAGTATCCTACAATAAATTCCTGGCAAAGATTGCATCGGATATGGATAAACCTGATGGCTTTTACCTCATAAAACCTGCCGATGCTGAAGGATTCCTGGAAGACCTGGATATTGAATTATTTTTTGGGGTGGGAAAAAAAACTGCGGAAAAGATGCATAAAATGAATATACACCGGGGGCTTGACTTAAAATCCTACCCCCGGGAAGACCTGATTAAGCATTTTGGGAAGGCCGGGAACTACTTTTACGATGTGGTACGTGGCATTGATGATCGACCCGTAGTTTCATCCCGGGAACGTAAATCAATCGGAGCAGAGCGAACTTACGAAACCGATCTCTTCGATATCAGGGAGCTAAAAGAGAAATTGGCGGGGGTGCTGGATATCATGTGGAAGCGATGCGAAGCAAAGAACAAAAAAGGCAGGACCCTTACCCTGAAACTTCGTTATGCCGATTTCACTACCATTACACGAAGTCATACCCATGATCCGGCTCTTTCCTATGAAGAGATTAAGACAATCCTGTTTGATTTATTACCTGTACAGGAGATTCAAAAACGAGGAGTAAGACTGCTGGGAGCAAGCATGTCCAATTTCCAGACCGAAGCTAAGAAGGCAAGTGTACAAATGAGGTTTGACTTTGAGTCTGACGATCAGTAAAGCTGGCTTATGACAAGAATAAGTTCATCCCGAACTACAAGCTCAACAAGCATGCTTTCGTGAGTAAATCAACTAATCATGCCGGATGATGTCCGCAGGATTTGACCGCGCCGCTTTACTGGTCTCCAGGGTAACAGCAAGCAGGGCGATACAGACCACGACGATGAAAATCAGACCAAATACCCACCAGGGCATATCACTATTATAGGCAAAGTTAATCTGCCACTTTTTAAGAGCCCAGATGCTAATTGGGCAGGCCATTAGAAAAGCTGTCCCAAGCCATTTCAAAAAACCAAAGTTCAACATGGCAAGTATCCGCCATGAATCGGCTCCAAATGCTTTGCGGATTCCGATCTCTTTGCTTCGTCTCTGTGTGATAAACATCGATAAGCTGTATAAACCAAAACCTGCGATAAGTATAGACAGCAGAGTAAAGGCACTAATCACATTCGAAAGCCTGTGAGCAGCTCCGTATTTCTCATGCAGTTTATCCTTCAATGAAAAAAAATCATAGTTTCTTCCAGGAAATTGATCATCCATCAATTGTTGAATTGCTGCCAGAACAGCTTCCGAATGCACCTCAGCATAATGTACTAATAACCATCTGTTATACAGGGTTTCAGGGGGTCTCATTACAAATGCAAAATTCCCGATCGGACTGTGCAGTGAGCTGTAATGAAAATCTTTCATCACACCACCGATTGTGAATGAGGCTCTTGAAGGATCCGAAACCTCAGTGTCAACATCAAAATTACTTGCGCAGATATCTTCACGAGAAAAATCCTGCAGGAGACTGTTGTAAAAGGTTTCATTAATGACCCACCCTTCCATGCCCTGGCCTGGGGCACCAAATCTATGCAGAAGCTTGATATCAAGCGTTTCAAAAATTCCGGAATCTGCCATTCTGAATCCAAAGGGGTATTTCTTATCCCCGGCTGAAAACTCCATGCTTTGAAAGATATCGCCCGGATGATGATGAGCCGTAGAGGCACTGATCACTCCCGGATGTTTCCTGATTTCTTCCACCAGTATACTACCCCTTGGCTGCGCAGAAGGTATGCGGGCAATAAAGACATTTTCATCTGTATAACCCAGGTCTTTATTATCCATATAGACGATTTGCCGCTTGATGAAAACAGAAAATCCCATCAAGACTATAACAATGGAAAATTGTACGATTGTTAAGAGACCAAAAACACTTTGATTCCTTTTATCGTGGGGCACTCCGGAGCCAGATCTGTGCATTCCAAGTGCCGCTAGCAGAGTAATCGGGATTCCAGTCACCAGTCCCAGGAGGATAATCTTAAGGTTTAATGATCTGAAGGACCAGGTTGATCCAAATATACCCTCGAGATAGCTATCCAGGCAGGCAATAAGGAGCCAGGCAATTAACAGGCCAAAACCCACAAACATGGCGATCTTCAAAAGAGATAACTGAAACAACTGAAGCTTATTTGCCCCCAGGGTACGCATTATATCCCTTTGTTTTCTTTGAAGATGCGACTGAACGATTGCCGTACTGACAAAGTTCATTGACATCAGGATTAAAATCAGAAAGCCCACGCTTAATAAAATATATACCATGGACTTACGAACCGTGGGTCTGGGCTCCCTGTTAATATCCTTTGTGAAATGGATATCTTTTACGGCCTGCAGCCTGGAAGAAAACGCATCCACGGGTGGTCCGGGTCGGTTTTCAAGGTAAGGAAGTGCAATTTCAGTTAAATCATCTTCCAGTACCTCCACCTGGTCCCGGTTGTATAAACGCACATAAACATTGGTGGTGAATCCAATTCTTTCTTTTAGATTGCTGATTTGTTCGGAAAGATTACCCTCCTGGGAAATGATCATTTGAAAACCGAAATGTGTATTCTCCGGAAGAGGCTTCACTATTCCGGCTACCGTAAAATAACCTATGCTATCAAGAGTATTTTCCGCATACTGATGAAAAGAGATTTCTTTGCCATAAGCATTCTCACCGGGGAATAAAATTCCCGCCAGCTCCCGCGTAAGAAATACTTTATTCGGCTGGCCGAGATCCTCCTTTCGTCCTGTAATAATTTTAATATCAAAAAAATCCATAAAACCGGCCCTGGCAATTACAGCTTCGTTTACTGTGAAAGAGGATTCTCCTGTCTGAACTATGTTTTCCGTCGTATAAAGAAATGAGCTGTAATCTTCAACTTCCGGACGTTCTGCCAGTGCATCTCCGTAACATGCAAATGTTCGGGACCAGAACTGACCTTCGCCCAGACGAGTAATTATACGAAAGCTCCGGTCTGGACCTGGAATATGCTTATCATGGCTCAACTCAATAGTGTAGTTGGTAAAAATCACTATACAGGCAGCCAGGGAGCCGCCCAGAGCGATTAAATTGAACAGAGTAAAGGATTTATACTTAAACAAATTCCGGAACGCCAGCTTTATATATCTGCCTCTCATTATAAGATCTTGAGTTGTCGTAAATATATAACTTATTTTTAAGTTCGTATGCCTTATATCTTAATTATACAACTTATTTGTAAGTTTGACGCTGTTTATCCAAGGGATTTCAGGCAAAAAATAAAATAAACTAATTATTTAGTTGTTTAACTAATTATTTAGTTTATCTTTCGGAAATACAAAATCTCATAGGATGAATCTGAAAATTATCATTATAGTTACCCTCCTGCTTAATGTAGCAAAACTTGATTGTTCCGCATTCGAATTGGAAAAAGGAACTTACCCGGTTGGCTTTAGCAGCTATAAAGTTTATGATCATTCCAGGAAATACGCCCTGGGGCAGGATAGCATTTCAAGACCGCTTCTCATACATTTATGGTATCCGTCCCGGGAAAATAGAAATAGTGTTGCTCTGGATTATAAGCATTACATTGATTTAATTGCACAGAGAGAAAACTATGGGATATCAGGCACAGATATCGATAACAATAGTTACAATTATGTGAAAGCATATTCAGATTTTGCGAAGAATAACTTTGATTTGGATACGGGTATTACCACCCGGCAAATATTAGCATCACCTGTATCTGCAAGAAGTGGATTACCATTGCAAATAAATGACCCTGTATTCCCTCTTTTAATCTATGCTCCTTCAAATGGCAAGGCTTCTGTTCAGAACCATATGATTTGTGAGTACCTGGCAAGTCATGGATTCATGATCCTTTCTGTTGCTTCGGCCGGACCAAATTCCATAAACAGAGAACCGATGCAGGAAAGTACAATTGCCCAGGTGATGGATATGGAATACATATTGGATTACGCCTTAGATAGCTTACATGTCCAATACACCAGTTTGGGTTTATTCGGTTTCAGTACCGGGGGGAATGCGATCGCACTATTCCAAATGCGAAATAAGCAGGTAAGCGCTGTATTAAGTCTGGATGGAAGCCAGGAATACTCCCACTATCTGGGACTGTTTAAGATGGAGGACTTTGATCTGGAAAAAATGGATGTCCCTTATTTGAGCATGGTGAACAGCCATGAGGATTTTTCGATTTATCCCTTCTTCAATTCCATCAGCAGTACTGAAAAAAATATCCTCCGAATGCCCTACCTAAACCATTTCGGTTTTGTTTCTAACTGGCGTTTCTTTGAGTCCTGTTCATCTGGCTCAGATTTAAGCAACATGAGCATCAGTTATGATTATCTGTGCGCATGTGCCCTTGGTTATTTTAACAAGTACTTAAAACCAGACGTATTCCCTTCTGATGAACCGCTGTGCTGTGATCATGAAAATGAATTCATCCAGGCCCTGGACCAGAACAATATTTCCATAAGCAAATTCTGCAACTTTTTCCTGGAGCATGATACCGATGCGGCTGTATCTTACTTAAATGAAGAAAAGTCTGTTTTTTATGAGCAGGAGAACGAGATAAATATTCTTGCTAAAATGTTTCAGGACAATTATATAGATCTTTCAATAAAGTTGTTTCAATTCAATATTGAAAACCATCCGAATTCCTGGCATACCTATTACCTCTTAGGTCTTGCCTACAAGAACAATGACATGCCTTCTTCAGCAAAAAGTGCCCTGCTAAAGGCACAGGAACTAAATCCTGAAAATACTGAGATCACGAAATTACTTATACAATGAATCTATTCCCACTCGGGGAATTGGGTAATGTCAAGATCCAGTGCAGAAATGGTCTTCATTTCAGTTTCACTCAGCTCAAAATCAAAAATGTTTAGGTTCTCCTTCATGTGAGCCTGTTGCGAAGACCTTGGGATCGCGACAATACCCCGCTGGTAGTGCCATCGCAGGCTCACCTGAGCATTATTTTTATTATGTCTCTTTCCAATGGCTGCCAGGGTCTTATTGTTGAAATGGTCGTTTCGGCCCTGTGCCAGAGGAGACCATGCTTCCATTTGTATGCCGTTTTTTTTCAGTCTTTCCCTGGCCGTCTCCTGCTGGAAGAATGCATGGGATTCGATCTGATTAACTGCTGGAGTGATTTTGGCATAGGACATCAGTTCTTCAAGGTGACCGGTTTCAAAGTTGCTCACACCAATAGCCCTGATTTTACCCTCTTTATGAAGATCTTCCATGGCCTTCCAGGAGCCTTTTACGTCTCCACGGGGCCGGTGGATAAGATACAGATCCAGATAATCAAGGCCCAGTTTATCCAGGGAAGTTTGAAAGGCCTTTTTTGCCTGTTCGTAGCCGTAATCGTCCACCCATACCTTTGATGTCACAAAAAGCTCTTTCCTGTTTATCCCGCTAAGCTTAATACCGCCACCAACGGATTCTTCATTTCCATATACGGTTGCAGTATCGATAAGACGATAGCCCAGAGAAATAGCATCGGAGACACATTGTATACCCAGTTCATCTCTCAGGTAGAGTGTGCCGAAGCCAAGAATGGGCATCTCAACACCATTGTTCAGTGTGACGGTTTCAATCGATAGTCCGGATTTTCGAACCCTGCCTGCTCCGGATAATGTCGAAATCCCTGATCCAAGGACCATGGTCCCGGCCGCAAAAGTGGCACTTCTCTGCAAAAACTCTTTTCTTTTCATAATAATCGGTATCAGTGAAAATCTGGTAATTGATCAAGATAATAAAAATTATACCCAAATTTGGCCATGATCAGACTTCTTTCATCACCCTTGCAGGGATTTACGGATTTTCGATTCCGCAACGCTTTTCAGAGCTTCTTTGGAGGTATCGACCAGTACATAGCTCCATATATAAGGCTCAAAGGAAATCTGGAAATGAAAGCTGCCACTGAGCGGGATATTCTTCCGGAAAATAACCAGGCTCTTGATCTGGTTCCCCAGGTAATTCCCAAAGATGCAGATGAGTTTTTATTTGTGGCTGACCACATTCAAAAACTGGGCTATGATGAATTGAACTGGAACCTGGGATGCCCCTATCCCATGGTGGCAAAAAGAGGAATGGGCTCAGGTTTGTTGAAGTCGCCCGATAAGATTGATGAAATATTAAAGAGGGTAAGTTCTGAATCAGATATTCTACTTTCCATAAAAATGCGATTGGGTTACGAGAATCCGCAGGAGATCTTTCGTGTATTACCCGTGCTGGAGCACTACCAGCTCACGAATATAAGCATACACCCGAGAACCGGGAAACAGTTATATAAAGGAGAGCCTGATCTTGAAGCCTTTCAAAAATGCATAGGGCAAAGCTCTCATAAAATTTTCTATAATGGCGACATCACTTCCGTCCAGCGCTTCCGGGAAATGAAAGATCTTTTCCCGGCTATCTCCCACTGGATGATTGGCAGGGGCCTGATTGCCGATCCCTTTCTACCCGCAATGATAAAAGCTGATAATCCTGTTTATCCTGAAAACCGCTACGAAATATTCAACACTTTTCACGATATGTTGTTTTCTTCCTATGAAGAGGCATTATCCGGACCAAAACATCTGCTGATGAAAATGTATTCATTGCATCCGGGGAAAAGACAGCGTATACATAAATAATACAGATCGATGAAAAAGCTTATCAAATTAATCGGAATAACACTTCTTTCCATTCTTGCAATTATCTTACTGATTCTTGCTACCCTATCCGTCAAATACTCGCCAAGGTATGTCTACCGCCTGGCACGTTTTAATGTGGCCGATGTCTATGATTATCAATACTTCCATAACAGAACGATTGAAGCTTCGGACAAGTCATCTTCTTTCCAGGTAAGCCTTGATGAGGACTACCTTGAATCCCTGTTCCTTGATAGAGTACTTGCATCCGGCTTTGGGAGTTTTAATGAATGGGCCGGGAAATCCCAGACCACCGCATTGATCATGATTCGCAGGGATACCATCCTGTATGAAAAATACTTCAATGGTTTTTCCCGGGATTCCTATTTTCATTCCCAATCAGCAGCTAAATCCTTTATTTCCCTGCTGATCGGTTTTGCCATAGAAGACGGATACATTCAAAGTGTTGATGACCCCATGACCGATTATATACCGGAGTTACTGGAACGGGATAAGCGCTTCGGGAAGATTAGCATTAAAAACCTGCTGATGATGCAAAGCGGCCTGAAATACAATGAAGCCTTTCTCCCGGTCATAGACATACATGCTCCCTGGCACGACGAGGCAGTGGGATATTACCATGGCAATGTGCGCAGACTATTGCTGAAAAAGGTAGAACCTGAAAGTGATCCCGGAGAACATTTTCAATATTGCAATTACAATACAAGTTACCTGGGTCTGATAATCGAAAGGGCCACCTCAAAAAGCGTTTCGGAATACCTGGAAGAAAAACTCT
>Ga0180435_10001402_pt1 | contig 25178 bp, 24 predicted proteins | sample SS_ome_3_FD_132467 | JGI IMG/M metagenome (GOLD analysis project Ga0180435, IMG submission 132467) | Hypersaline lake sediment archaeal communities from the Salton Sea, California, USA - SS_3_S_1 metaG | ecosystem: Environmental > Aquatic > Non-marine Saline and Alkaline > Hypersaline >... | reverse complement strand
ACGTCATCCGTAACGTCCGTCACCCCGGAGGCCTCACCACCCATGATTCCGGCCATGGCCAGCGGGCCTGATTGATCGGCGATCACCAAAGTGTCATCACGCAACTCGACCTCACTGCCATCGAGCAAGGTCAGCTTCTCACCCTTATTGGCCATGCGGACAACGATCGAGTCATCCAGCTTGGCCAAGTCGAAGCCATGCATCGGCTGACCCAGCTCGATCAGCACGTAGTTGGTGATATCGACGACGGGCGAGATCGCGCGAATCCCGCTACGACGCAGGCGCTCGACCATCCATTCAGGGGTTTCGGCCTTCGCATCGATGCCCTTGATCACGCGGCAGAGATAACGCGGACAAGCCTCACCCGCCTTGACGTCAACACTGAACACATCATCGATGCTGGCGGAAACAGCGGGAATCTCGGGAACGGTCAGAGGCGAGCGGTTGATAACGGCCACCTCACGAGCGATGCCTGCGAGGCTCAGGCAGTCGCCACGATCCGGGGTCAGGTCGACCTCGATGCATTGGTCGTCAAGGTTCATCAATTCACGGAAGTCCTGGCCGATCGGCGCGTCCTTCCCCAGCGGCATTATTCCATCGGAGGACTCCGCCAGGCCCAATTCAGAGGCCGAGCAGATCATCCCAAGCGACTGCACACCACGCAGCTTGGTCTTCTTTATTTTGAAATCAGGGGACAGGCGTGCACCCAGAGTCGCCACCGGCACCTTCATGCCCGCTGCAACATTCTTCGCGCCGCAGACAATCTGGGAGGGCTCCTCCTCACCGATGTTCACGCTGCACACGCTGAGCTTGTCCGCATCCGGGTGTTGCTCACGGGTCAGCACTTCACCAACCACCACGCCATTGAACTCGGGAGCCGCAGGCTCAACAGAATCCACTTCCAGGCCGGCCATGCTCAGTTGGTCGGCCAACTCCTGGGTGGACACATCCGGGTTCACCCACTCACGCAACCAGGCTTCGCTGAATCGCATTGCTAATTCCTACCTTAAAAACTTGTTACGCGAACTGCTTGAGGAAGCGCAGATCGTTTTCGAAGAACAGGCGCAGGTCATTCACGCCATATCGCAGCATCGCCAGGCGCTCTACGCCCATACCGAAGGCGTAGCCGCTGTACTTTTCGCTGTCGATACCGACGTGACGCATGACCTCCGGATGGATCATCCCGCAGCCCAGGACCTCCAGCCAGCCGGTATGCGAGCAAACACGGCAGCCATCGCCACCACACATCACGCACTGGATATCCACTTCCGCGCTCGGCTCGGTGAACGGGAAGTAGGACGGACGGAAGCGCACGTCCAGGTCATCGCGCTCGAAGAAGGTGTGCAGGAAGGCATTCAGCACGCCTTTCAAATCGGCAAAGCTCACCTCGTCGTCGACCATGAAACCCTCGACCTGGTGAAACATCGGGGTATGGGTCAGGTCCGAGTCACATCGGTAAACGCGGCCCGGAGCGATCACTTTCACGGGGGGCTCGGCATCTTTCATCACGCGAATCTGCACCGGCGAGGTATGCGTACGCAAAAGCGTGCCCTCTTCAAAATAGAAGGTGTCATGCATCGCGCGCGCCGGATGGTGCGAGGGAATGTTCAGCGCCTCGAAGTTGTGGAACTCGTCTTCGATTTCCGGCCCGGTCGCCACCTCGAAGCCAGCCCCGCCAAAGATTTCCTGGATGCGCTGCATGGTACGGGTGACTGGATGCAGCCCACCATTACCGTTGCCACGTCCCGGCAACGACACATCGATACGCTCTGCCGCCAGCCGTTCAGCCAAAGCTGCGGTTTCCAGCGCGGTTTTGCGAGCCTCAATCGCCTTCTGCAGTGCCTGCTTGGCCTTGTTGATTTCCTGTCCTGCAGCCGGACGATCTTCCTTGGGTAACTTACCCAGGCCTTTGAGTTGCTCGGTAAAGACGCCGCTCTTACCAAGATATCGGACGCGCACATCGTCGAGTGCGCGAAGATCGCCCGCACCATCTACGGCCGCCTGGGCCTCGTTAAGCAGGATTTCCAGCTCTGTGCTCATTGTGACTTCTTTCTATGTTCTTGAGACAAAAAAGGGGGAAAGCCTTGCCAGACTTTCCCCCTTGCTTACGTAACGTCGACAGTCACGACCAGTGAGGCCGTTAACTATCAGCTCGCGAGGGCAGCCTTGGCCTTCTCTGCGAGCTGGCTAAACGCCGGCGCATCATGCACCGCGATATCAGCCAACATCTTGCGGTCGATAGCCACGCCAGCCTTGTTCAGGCCGTTAATCATGCGGCTGTAGGACAGGCCGTTAAGGCGTGCGGCAGCGTTGATACGCTGGATCCACAGCGAACGGAACTGACGCTTCTTGACCCGACGGTCACGGTACGCGTACTGACCGGCCTTGATAACGGCCTGCTTGGCGACGCGATAGATCTTGCGACGCGCACCGTAATAACCTTTCGCCTGCTTGAGGACTTTCTTGTGCTTGGCATGAGCCTGCACACCACGTTTTACTCTTGGCATCTCTCAGTCTCCTAAACTCAGTCCAATCAGGCGTATGGGATCATGCGACGTGCTGCAGCCACATCGGACTTGTGCAGCATGGCCGGCGAACGCAACTGGCGCTTACGCTTGGTGGATTTCTTCGTCAGGATATGACGACGGTGAGACTGGTTGCGCTTGACTCCGCCCTTGGTAATGCGGAAACGCTTAGCAGCACCGCTAAGGCTCTTGATCTTCGGCATTTTGCTTCTCCTAATAAGTAAGGACCCTAAGGTCCGGTTTGCTTCATGAGTGACCGAGGCAATGCCTTGGGCCAGGCCACTCGTGGCGGCACATGCCGCCGGGTTCTTTGCCTTCACGCCCCGTGACACGGAGGCGAAGTCTTTACTTACGATCCTGATTAACAGTTATCGTCTATTTCTTCTTGCCGGGGCCGAGCACCATCACCATCTGGCGCCCTTCCATCATAGGGCGCTGCTCGACCTGCGAAATCTCTTCCAGGTCCTTCTCGACGCGTTCCAGCACCTCAAGGCCTAACTCCCGGTGCGCGTGCTCACGGCCACGGAAACGCATGGTGACCTTACACTTGTCACCATTCTCGAGAAACTTGCGCAGGTTCTTCAACTTGACGTTGTAGTCACCAATATCAGTGCCAGGACGGAACTTGATCTCCTTGACCTGCACCTGCTTTTGTTTCTTGCGTTGCTCCTGCTTCTGCTTCTTCGCCTCAAACACGAACTTTCCGTAGTCCATGATTCGACAAACAGGCGGCTCCGCATTGGGAACGATCTCTACCAAGTCCAGGCTGGCGTCTCCTGCTGCACGCATCGCTTCTTCGATGCTGACGATTCCAACCTGCTCTCCATCTGCTCCAATCAGGCGCACTTCGGTGGCCGTGATGTCATTGTTCAGACGGTTGCGTTTATCTTGCTTGGCGATATCAAGTTCCTCCAAAAAAACCAAAACTGCCCGACAACGAGAAAAGCACCGCTTGACGAGCCGGTGCTTTTTTCAAGTCGGACAGTCACTTACGACCGTTTGTTAACCTGATCTTGCAGGTGCGAGGCCAGATCATCCAGGGACATTGTACCCAGGTCTTTGCCGTCGCGGGTTCGCACCGCAACGGCGCGATCCTCCACTTCACGGTCACCAACCACCAAAAGGTACGGAACCTTCTGAAGTGTGTGCTCGCGGATTTTAAAACCGATCTTCTCGTTTCTCAAGTCCAAATCGACTCTAAATCCCTTGTCCCGCAGGAACTTAACAGCTTCTTCCACGAACGGCCCTTGTTTGTCGGTGATGTTCATCATCACTGCCTGGGTCGGGTTGAGCCACAATGGCAAGGCGCCTGCATAATGTTCGATGAGAATGCCGATGAAACGCTCCAGTGAACCGAGAATTGCGCGGTGCAGCATTACCGGCACCTGCTTGCTGTTGTCCTCGGCGATGTAAGTCGCATCGAGGCGCCCAGGCATCGAGAAGTCGAGTTGGATGGTACCGAGCTGCCAAACACGCCCCAGGCAGTCGCGCAATGAATACTCGATTTTCGGACCGTAAAAAGCCCCCTCACCCGGCTGCAGCTCCCATTCCAGGTCCTGGGAATCCAGCGCATCCTGCAGCGCCTTCTCCGCCTTGTCCCAGGTCTCGTCGGAGCCAACCCGCTTTTCCGGCCGGGTCGAAAGCTTTATCAGCACGTCTTCGAAGCCAAAGTCCTTGTAGACCTCGAAGAGCAGATCGTTGAACGCAATGACCTCAGACAGGATCTGGTCTTCGGTACAAAAGATGTGTGCATCGTCCTGCACGAAGTTGCGCACGCGCATCAGGCCGTGCAAGGTGCCGGATGGCTCGTTGCGGTGACAGGAGCCGAACTCCGCCAGTCGCAACGGCAGGTCGCGATAGGACTTCAGACCGTGGTTGTAGATCTGGATGTGCGCCGGACAGTTCATCGGCTTGATCGCGTAGTCACGATTTTCCGAATGTGTGGTGAAAATCATGTCACCGAACTTGTCCCAGTGGCCGGACTTTTCCCACAGCGTGCGGTCAATCACCTGCGGCGTGTGCACTTCCTGGTAACCGTGATCACGCAGCTTGTCGCGAATATACTGCTGCACAGTCAGGTAGATGCTCCAGCCCTTGTCGTGCCAGAACACCATGCCCGGCGCCTCTTCCTGCGAGTGGAACAGGTCCAGCGCCTTGCCAATCTTGCGATGATCGCGCTTTTCCGCCTCTTCCAGGCGCGTCAGGTAGGCCTTGAGCTCTTTCTTGTCGCGCCAGGCCGTACCGTAAATGCGCTGCAGCATTTCGTTATCGGAATCGCCCCGCCAGTAGGCGCCGGCCAGCTTCATGAGCTTGAAGGCCTTGGGCAGCTTACCGGTGCTAGGCAGGTGCGGACCACGACAGACGTCGAACCACTCTCCCTGGCGATAAACGGACACCTCTTCCCCTTCAGGAATGATGTCGCCGATGATCTCAACCTTGTACTTCTCGCCGATCTCACCGAAGGCTTTCATCGCCTCGGCACGATCCCATACTTCGCGCTGGATTGGCAGATCCCGACCAACGATCTCGCGCATACGGTCTTCGATCTTCTGCAGATCAGCCGGGGTGAACGGTTCTTCGCGCGCGAAGTCGTAGTAAAAGCCATCCTCGATGGCCGGGCCGATGGTCACCTGGGTCCCGGGGTACAGTTCCTGTACCGCCTGTGCCATCACGTGCGCGGCATCGTGGCGGATCAGCTCAAGTGCTTCGTCGCTCTTGTTGGTGATAATTGCCAGGTCGACATCATTCTCAATCAGGAAAGAGGCATCGACCATGCGATCGTCCACTTTGCCCGCAAGCGTGGCCTTGGCAAGGCCGGGACCAATATCGGCTGCCACATCCGCCACCGTCAGCGGATTATCAAAAGCACGTTGGGAACCATCAGGAAGGGTAACGACAGGCATGTGCGTGTGTCTCCTCAGTGGTGGCCACTACGAGAGGCCACGTGAAACGCAAAAGCGCCGGGCACGAGATGCCCGGCGCGGTTAATTGAGGTAATTATAACGAAGGCCAGCTGAGCTGGAAACCACCAGTAACGAGGTCAGCGCGCTTGTTTCAGCACACAAACCTCGCGCCCGCCCTGCTCTGCACGGACGCCTTTGACCCTTTCATCCGCACGCAACTGTGACACCACGCGGGTGTACACATCGTTAGGCACATCCAGGGAGAACCAGATCGCGACAAAGCCATCCTTGCGCACGTTGTAGGATGTGGAGGCATCAACCTCGGCTTCAAACAAGGCCCCGGCGACAGCCTTGTCTGCTTGGTCCATCATGGCCAGTTGTTCAGAGGTGACTTCATTACTGTTCACGCATCCGACCAACACTGCCATGGCCAGGCCGATCAGGCACCAGTTTCGCATCTTCAATTTCCGGTCCTCAGCGATGTCCCAATATCCCGCACCACGCTCACTGTAGCTGCGCATAAAGCCTGTAGGTCTTCGTCGCACATCACGAACGGAGGCATCAGGTAAACCAATCGACCGAACGGCCGCACCCAGACGCCACGCTCGACAAACATCGGCTGGATTTGCGGCATCTCCACGGGTTCATGCAACTCGATAACGCCTATTGCCCCCAGCACGCGCACATCCGAGACATTGCCCAAATCCGCTGCGGGTTCAAGCCCCTTCTGCAATCCATTTTCGAGGCGCGAAACGTTCTGCGACCAATCAGACTCCAGCAGCAAATTGATACTGGCGAGCGCTACCGCACAAGCCAGGGGATTGGCCATGAACGTTGGCCCATGCATGAACAGGCCCGGCTCGCCTTCCGATATCGTCGTGCTGACCTGTTCGGTAGTCAGTACAGCGGCAAGCGTCATATAGCCGCCCGTCAAAGCCTTGCCGACGGTCATGATGTCCGGACTGACACCCGCATGATCGCAGGCAAACAGTTTTCCAGTGCGCCCGAAGCCGGTGGCGATCTCGTCGGCAATCAACAACACCTTATAGCGGTCACAAAGCTCACGCACCCGCCTCAGATAGTCAGCGGAATAAAAGCGCATGCCACCAGCGCCCTGAACGATGGGCTCAAGAATGAAGCCCGCAATCTCATTGGCATGCGCTTGGAGCATTGTCTCCATCTCCACAAGATGTGACGCTTCACACGGCTGCCCAAGGCCCGGCTGGGGCGCTTCGACGAAAAACTGCTGCGGCAGCACCTCGGCAAACAGACCGTGCATGCCGGTAACCGGGTCGCACACCGACATCGCGTGCAGAGTGTCACCATGGTAGCCGTTGCGAGGTGATAGAAAGCGCCGCTTGGAGGGCTGGCCAATGGCGATCCAGTACTGGATCGCCATTTTCATCGCGGCCTCAACAGAGACCGAACCAGAGTCTGCGAAAAAAACCGTCTTGAGCGAACTCGGCGACAACTCAACCAGTTTCTCAGCGAGTTGAACCGCTGGCTCGTGGGTCAAACCACCGAACATCACATGCGCCATGTCCTTGAGCTGACTCTCGATCGCCGCGTTGAGCACCGGGTGATTGTAACCATGCACCGCGCACCACCAGGACGACATGCCATCGATGAGTTCACGACCATCCGACATGCGCAGTCGCACCCCGTTGGCCGACACAATCGCGAACGGCGCCAAGGCGTGTGGCATTGAACTGTAGGGATGCCAGACGCACGCCTGGTCACGCTGAATCAGATCCATGGCGCGAGTTTAATTCAGGTGCCGCAAAAGGTCTCGGTGACACGCTCACCCAACCCCGGTGGCTTCGCATACGCTTCGAAGCCGGGCTGCGCTTCAAATGGCTCCTGCAACACCTGGCGCAGTTCACCAAACGGCGCCAGGTCATCGTCCACGGCAGCATCGATCACACGCTCGATCTGGTGATTGCGGGGGATGAAGAGCGGATTCACCGCGTTCATCTGCTCTCGCACTTGCGCTGGAGAAACGCCTTGTTTTTCGAGACGGGCACGCCAGCGCCCTTCGAAGTCACCAAACACCGCGTTGTCCTGCGCCTCGACCCGATCGGCCAATTGGCGAAAACTCAGGGTGTAGTCAAGTTCCTCATCCTGCATCAATTGCAGCCAGGCGGAGATCAAGTCCTGGTCACTCTTCTCCAGGGACTGGAGTCCTAATTTCGCTCCCATCCGGCGAGCAAATTCATTTTCAAACAGTGTCTGGAAACGAGCCAGCTGCTCTTCAAACGAGGCCTGCGGATCGCCCAATAGCATCAGGCATTCGGCCAAACGAGCCAGGTTCCAATGCGCAATCGTGCCCTGCCTGCCATAGGCATAGCGACCCAACTGATCGATCGAGCTGAAGACCTTGTGATAATCAAACTCGTCCATAAAGGCACAAGGCCCATAGTCTATCGTTTCACCACTGATGGAGGTGTTATCCGTGTTCATCACCCCATGGATGAATCCCAGGCCCATCCACTGGGCAACCAGCTTCGCCTGGGCTTCAACCACCTTGCCGAAGAAAGCCACGACCGGATTCTCTGCCTCAACCACTTCCGGATAGTGGCGCTTGATCGCATAGTCAGCCAGCGTCTCCAATGCCGCCTGATCGCGTCGTGCCGCAAAATACTCAAACGTGCCAACCCGGATGTGACTGGCGGCCACACGCGTCAACACTCCGCCCGGAAGCCTTCCGTCTCTGACCACCCATTCGCCGGTACGAACCGCTGCCAGAGCCCGCGTGGTCGGCACACCCATGCGATGCATCGCTTCGCTCACGAGGTATTCGCGAATCACCGGCCCCAGCGCGGCCCGACCGTCACCACGCCTGGAAAAAGGCGTTTGCCCCGATCCCTTGAGCTGTATGTCGAAGCGCCTGCCCTTTTCATCCAGCAATTCCCCGAGCAACAGCGCCCGACCATCGCCTAGCTGCGGTACAAAGTTTCCGAACTGGTGCCCGGCATAAGCCAGCGCGATCGGCTCTGCTCCCGGCAACAACTCGTTGCCGGAAAACAATTGGGCGAGTTTTTCCGGCTCTGATGGCAACTCGTCCAGGCCCAACTGGTCTGCCAATTCATCATTCCAGGCCAACAGCGCTGGCGCAGGGGCACCCGCTGGCGCCACCCTGGCAAAAAAGTTATGCGGCAATTCGGCGTAAGTATTATCGAAACGCATTTTTGGAACCCCGATTTACGTCAGACGCAACTATGGCCCGCGCCCGTAAGCGCATAGCGTTGTTTTACCCGGGGTTTTTCCAACAGGTTAAATGTCATGGCCATTCTTTTCTTGGCCTCCCAGTCCACTTGGCAAGTCATGATGTGTGCGCCACTATCTGTCTGGATGGCATATTTGGCTGAGCATCGACATATTCAATACCGATGCTAGGTAAACGAGTACACGCGGAAACGGGTGGACTTTTCGTTTGATGACAGCTCCCTACCCTCGAGGAAGTCCCATGCAGATAGAATTTTACGGCGCAACTAGCGGCGTCACCGGCTCGTGCCATATTTTGCGGGCCAACGGGCACACCATCCTGCTCGACTGCGGACTGATTCAGGGCAGGCGCGAGGAAATGGAAAAAAACAAGAGGCCGTTTCCCTTCCCGCCTGAACAGGTAGATGCGGTCGTGCTCAGCCACGGCCATATCGATCACTCCGGCCGCATCCCCCTCCTCGTGAAACAGGGTTATACCGGGCCGATCTATGCCCAGAACGCAACCGTTGATCTTTGTGACATTCTTCTTCAGGACTCGGCAAACCTGCAGGAAAGAGACGCGCAATACGAAAACAAATGGCGTGCGCGGCGGGGAAAACCAGAAGTAGAGCCGCTTTACACTGTTGACGATGCGCGCGCCGCGCTGGCCAATATGACAGGCCTGCCCTACCGTGAACAGCGCGAGATCCTTACCGGAGTAAAAATTTGTTTTCGCGATGCCGGCCATATTCTCGGCTCAGGTTCGGTGGAAATCTGGCTCAGCGAGAATGGTAGGCAGAGAAAGCTGGTGTTCAGTGGCGATCTCGGCCAGTACGACACTCCCATTCTCAATGACCCCGCAGTCATCGAAGAGGCCGACCATGTCATCATGGAAAGCACCTACGGCAATCGTCTCCACCGTGACCGTCAAGCAACCATCGACGAGATCGGGGACATCATCCAGGATGCCGCACACAGGAGCGGCAATCTGCTGATTCCTGCCTTTTCCATCGGCCGCAGCCAGGAAATCCTCTACTACCTGGGAAAACACTACGAGGAATGGGAACTGAGCCGCTGGAGGGTCTTTCTTGACAGTCCCATGGCGATTCGCGCCAGCAAAGTCTACTGGGAATACCCCCATCTGTATGACGAGGAGGCCACGAAACTGCGGCGCAAGGTTAACGAAATGCCGCATCTGAAAAACCTTCACCTGACGCCGTCACCCGAAGAGTCCATGGGCATTAACCGCATCAAGAGTGGCGCCATCATCGTTTCTGCGAGCGGCATGATGACCGGCGGCCGCATTATTCACCACCTGAAACACAATATTTCCCGCAGTGGTGCCCACATCATGATCGTGGGCTATCAGGCCAATGGCACGCTGGGACGAAAACTCGTCGACGGCCACCCCACCGTGAAGATCCATGGCAAGGTCTACCCGGTAAAGGCGAATATCCACACCGTTGGCGGACTATCGGCTCACGCTGATAGTGATGACCTGATACGTTGGGCAAGGAGCTTCAAGACACAACCACGGGTGCATCTGGTTCACGGAGAAGACGAAGCAAAAGCGGACTTGGCAAAACGCCTGGCTTCAGAACTTGGACTGGACGCATCCGTACCGGCTGCCGGTGAGATCGTCGAGCTCTGAGAAGTTACCAGAGAACTGCGAAACAGAATTACTCAGACACTGCGAAGGGAACGTTAGATGGCGCACAGCCAAACCCGAATAACATTCCTACAAAGGCCAAACCCACAAAATCATCGGTATGCCAATCGCGAGCACCATTAATTCAAGCGGCAGCCCCATTCGCCAATAATCACCAAACCGGTATCCACCGGGCCCCATGATAATGATGTTGTTCTTGTGCCCGATTGGTGTGAGAAAGGCACAAGAAGCCGCGACCGCGATCCCCATTAGAAATGCATCCGGGTTTACCTGCAGGCGCTCCGCCACATCAATTGCGATGGGTGCAGCCACCAGCGCGGTCGCTACATTGTTCAGCACATCCGACAGGGTCATGGTAATGATCATCAGAATCACCAAAACAGCTACGGCGGACAAACCCTGCGTCCAATTCACCAAGGTGTCGGCAATCAAGGCACTACCGCCACTCGCCTCCAAAGCTGCACCGATAGGGATCATCGCCCCCAGCAGGACAATCACTGGCCATTCAATGGATTCATAGACCTGGCTGAGTGGCACGATGCTGAGCACCACGTAGGCCACAACTGCGGCCGCAAGCGCCAATGGCAGATACAACCATCCGAAACTTGCCGCGAGTACCGCTGCACCGAAGATCGCGATCGCTGTCCACGCCTGGCGCCGCTGTGTAACTTCCAGGCCCCGTTCGGCGAGCGGCAGACATCCCAACCATTCCATAGACTCGCGCAAAGACTCCTCGGGGCCCATCAGTAGCAGAATGTCGCCGGATTTGATCTTGGCGTCACGAACACGTTCCCGAATGCGGGTGCCTCGTCTGGAGATTCCCAGCATCGTCACGCCATGCCGGTAGAGCAAGCGGACTTCGCGCGCCGATCGACCAACAATGCGCGCGCCTTCCGGCACGACAACTTCCGAAATCGCCATGTTGCCTTTCAGGCTCTCGCGCTCTTTGCGCGGCTTGGTAAATGTCAGGCCGGCCGCTCCGATGAACTGGTCGATCGAATCCGGACCGCCTTCCAACACGACGAGATCACTCTTGTGAACAACTTCGTTGCGTGCCAGGCCCGGCAGGCGCTTGCCACGGCGGACCAGCCCCAAAACGCTCACGCCATACTCATCAACGAGTTCATCCAGGTCCTTCAGTTGCTTGCCGATCATCTTCGATGATTCCGCGACACGGACCTCGGTAACGTAACCCTCGAGATCCTCGAGTTCAAGCCCGGAGTCGTGCTTGCGCCTCTCCGGGGGTATCAGGCGCCGACCGATAAACACGATATAAACGATGCCGGTTATCGCAACCACGATTCCAACGGGCGCAAAATCCAGCATCGTGAACGGCTCCCCCAGTGCATCCTGGCGAAAAGTCGCGATAACGATGTTCGGCGGTGTGCCAATCAACGTCACCATGCCGCCCAGTATCGACGCGAATGACAATGGCATCAGCGTCTCAGCAGGACTGCGCTTTGCCCGCCTCGCGGCCTGCAGATCCAGGGGCATCAGCAAAGCAAGCGCTGCGACATTGTTCATGATGCTCGAGAGTGCAGCAGAGATTGCCGCCATGATGCCGACGTGGGCCTGCAGACTACGGGAAGCATCCAACAGATGACGGGAAAGCAGTTCAATTGCTCCCGATCGCGACAGCCCGCGGCTGATGATCAACACCAGTGCAATAATGGCGACTGCAGGATGACCAAAGCCGGAAAAAACGGAATCCGCAGGGACTGCACCAATCAGGTAGGCGATAACCAGTCCGGCAAAGGCCACGAGGTCATAGCGAAACCTTCCCCAAACAAGGAACACCAAAATCACCAGTATCAGTATGAACAGCAGAAGTTGCTCAGTCGTCACGGGATGAGTGGAAAATTTGACCTTGCCATGGAGAAAGTCTAATTCAGTGCCGCATAACAATCTCGACACCGATCAAGCAGATTGCGAATTTTCCGGAGGAGATCGCGAACAATGGCCTTCGTTTACCCCTCAAGCGACACCATCCTTCAGCCGATAAAGTTACCTGTGATATGCCGTCTCAAGATCAATTCGACCGAAAACAACCATAATGGACAAGCAAAATCGGCGTAACTACTACCGCATACTGCACGTGCAACCAGATGCCCCAACGGAGATCATCAGGGCCAGCTACCGAACGCTGATGCAGAAGCTTCGCTTCCACCCCGATCTCGGGGGTGATCAATGGGATGCTTCGATTATCAACGAGGCCTACGAGGTGCTGCGCTGCCCGCACCTGCGCAGAAAGTATGACGAGCAACTGCGCAAAGCTCGCAGGGACGTTAACCCAGTCACGCGCCGGTCCAGTTCTCGCTCGATGCTGAAATCAGGCCTTCGCCAGGCTCACAGTCACCGTGCATCGTCAAAACACTGTATTTTCTGCGGCACCGAAAACAAGACCGGTGCACGCAGCCCCAGCCATCAGCCGCAGTGTCGTCGCTGCCACAGCCCACTCGCAAATGTAACCACACGCAAAGACCGAAATGCTGAGCGTCGGGCGGTCAGGCGTTTTCTCCTCAAAGACGAGATCCCGTTTCTGACACAATGGCCTCAGCTCAAGCCGCACAAAGGGCGCGTTGTGGATCTGTCCCCAATGGGCATGCAGTTCACTGCCCAGCATTCGCTGAAAGCGAATCAGATCATCAAACTGGATGGCCGTGGCCTGAGTGCAGTGGCACGGGTTGTACGCTGCTCGAAGAACGACAGCGATCCGAACACCGCCTATCTGATCGGCGTGCAATTCCTGACGCTGTCAAACAAAGTACGCGCCACGACGAATTGATTTGAGCCAATGTACTCCAGCCCAGATCATTCAGTCGGCGCACGTGAGAATTCGTCTGACGCAACTGCTCATCTTCGGTTCATGCTGCGTCGGCAAACCGCCTTGTCGAACAAACCAACGCTGGTGCCTAGGAACGCATGCTAGCCGCCGATTGCTACAGCCCACCTGACAACTGTTAACGAGCGAACACACCCGATCTCCAACGCGAATCTGCAGCGGACATGCGTCGAGCTAAAAAAGAGATTCACCAAGCGGGACCTCGATGGGCTCGCTATTCAGAAAAAATCATGCGCTGATGTTCGCGCATTGGGCGTTAAGACTACGCAAAAGAAAGCCTCGCGAAAAGTTAACGCCAACTGCTACTGTCGCGAAATCAGCTCGACAGTTTGCGCCAGTAAGATGACCTCCAGTAGTACAAGACTGTAGTGTCCGCCCACGGGTAAGTGGCATCGTAATCCACGCCACGTCTCGGCTCCTCGAGGTTGTCACGTTTCGGATCAATCGGACGCCAGCCGGGCTCGACCTCTTCCCCCTGTACCGCGTCCCTGCCACGGCCTCGATTGCGGACCTCGGCAACTCCATGCAGTTGGAAGTTGCGTTGCGCCTGCAATAGGCTGACGTTATTGGAGATGCCGGTGCTTCGTGGAAATCGCAACTGCGCCAACTCGTCCTCCCACAAACAGATGGGACACACCTGGTGATAGCCGGGTGGACGGCTGAAGACCAGGTGTCCACAGCAAGGGCATGGGAAACGGGCTAATGGGTCATCCAAATCCATGCCCAGAGCATAAAACAATCGGCGGATGATTCGCCAATTACTTTGGCTGCGCCATCAGCCTTTCCGGCCTGCTGCAGATTGTTTTCACGGACTTGGATACCCACTCCCAGCGTTTTCCCGGGTCAGAGTGAAATCTTATGATCAACGACCGCTCATCGCAGGAATCCACACTCTTGCGAGTATCCACTTTCACCTTGGTGCCCGTTTGCTGTTGGCTCACGCTTGCTAAAGGAATGAGCTCCAATGGAATCGCTGTCACTCCTGATCCAGTGCTCGAGCGGAACCCATATGTAACCGCTTGAACGCGAGCAGCGCCAATACGAGCAAGCCACACTCAACACCAAACGCGGTCCCGTAGGCCAGGAGCGGGTTCTGATTGGTAACCAGGTTCATCAGGTCGACCAACGCGGCCCCGATCAGGTTGGCTAGTGCTCGACCGAGTTGGAATCCCAGTCCCCAGACGCCGAGCAATAAGCCCGCACTCCGGGCGTTGGTCAGTTCCATTGCCTGGGCCAAAAGGCTTGCGGCGGCGAGTCCGCTGCACAGCCCAAGAGCGACGACGGCCAGTTGAAGCAGCAGCGGTTTCTGGACCACGCCTGCGAGCACGACCACCCCAAATAGCGGCAACAACAGACCCACGCCCAGTCGATACAGCCGCGCTAATCCCAGCCACCGGATCAGCACCAGTCCCGATAGCAGAATCGATGCGAGCGCACCTAGCCCCCAGAACATCGTCAACTGCGTGGTGGCCGCAACATCCATATCAAGCACGAGCCCGGCATAGGGCTCCATAAGCACGTCCTGCATCTGGGTACCAAGCACCGTCAAGGTGATAATGGCGAAGAACAGACGGGCCTGAGGGTCTTCCCAGACCAGCATTCGGAAGCTTCGCCAAAATGCCGATGTGCGTGCCTGCTCAGTGGCCTCGCGAAGCGCGGCTGTACGTGGTTCCTGCCCAAGTGCGCCCACAACCGACAACAAAATGGAAAGTACAGCCACTGCCATCACCACCAAGACCAGGCGCTCGGGGCTGTAAGGCCGTAACACAATTGATAGCAGCCCTGCTCCGACCACTAGGCCGAGAATTTTCACCACCTCATAGAGATTGGCTGCGCGCGCCCGTGGCACCCCTGGCGAAAAGCGATCTGTCAGCAGGGCCTGAAAGGTATTGCCGGTCAGGTTGCGACCTATGCCGTAGAGCAGTAGTCCGAGCAATATCAATAAAGTACCAGGACCCACCAGCGCTGGGGTCTCCACCACCAGTGCCACCGACAGCGCCACACCGCTGCCGGAAAGGAGTGCACCAAGAACCAGGTAAGGCTCACGTCGCCGACCCCAGATTGGGTAGGCATCAGACAGATGTCCCAGCCAGATGCGCAGCGGCGATATCAGCAATGGGATTGCCAGGAACAATCCAGCCAGGATCACGGGCAGCCCTAACTCCACCACCATCACCCGATTGATTAGGCTGCCTGCGAGGATCGACAGCAGTGTCAGGCTTATCGGGAGTCCGGCAAGTCGGATTAGCGAAGAGGGTCGGTTGGTCATTCGTGTTGTTACTTGTTGCCCGAAATCAGAATTTGAATTTCAACACATACCAGGGCGCGCGAATTGGGTTTCTCTTTCTCTAATTCCTCATGAACAGAGGAGGTCCCACAATAGGAATGCTTCTGGACGAGCCTCTTCCAGGGATGAAGGATCGCGGTAATGTCTGTGTGTCGCCGGGAGCAGCAGCCCCATGCCCAGGCCGAGATGACCGCTTCGGTTGCACCAGGGCCTGATGCACTACAAAAATCATCGCCTTTGTTTTGGGCTTGGACACGCCATCTGCAAACAAACGTTCGCCAAACAGGGGGGAACTGGCGAGATGTGGATGTCAGAACCCAATACTCGCCTTTCCGCTGAAGAGCCTAAGGATATATGAGCTGCTTTTTGGAAAAGCATTTTTGCCAATTAATGTCTATATTCATTTTTTAAGACGAGCAGTAAGGTCGACATCCGTTTCACTCACATCAGATTTTGAGGAATTCATAATGAAAAAGATTATTGCCCTTGCTGCCATTCTCGCTTGCGCCCAGGCCTCCGCTTTCTGGGATTCTGAAAACGCATCCACCACCGGTGCCGGTAGCGGCTCGGGTGACTTCGTCGGCGATGGCACTGCTGAAGGCGAAGCCAATTTCTCGATGGACTTCACCGGTAAGGGACGCTCCGCCGGCGACTTTCGCGGCAACGCCAACACGGACGGCAACTTCTCTGGTTACGGCTACGATTCCTACCCGGGATACGCCCCCTATGGAATGGTGCCCCAAGCTCCGGTTGCTCCTGCCCCAGCTGCCCAGTAATCCGCTTAAGGCCTGACACGGCAAACCCCACACTGCCGTGCAGTGTGGGGTTTACCGTGTCCGCTTCTAACCGACTCCTGCCGATCACTCTCACTTCACGAACGACCGCAAGGGTCGCTCAGGACAACTCATAATGAAATTGAAACTGTTTGGCTTCGTGTCACTTCTTGTGTTGGCCATTCCCGACATGGTGCTGGCAGGGAATTCATTCACGCCTTGGGGGGTGATGAACGAACTGGCAGCACCGTGGGACGCCGCAGATATTGAGCGCCAAAAGTATGAAAAAGCTCAACCACGATATCCAACGCGGCCCGTCCGTACACTGCGTCAACGGCAAAAATTCAGCAGGCCGATTAACCATGCAAGCGTCGATATCGAGGCCCGTTTGCCAGAGGTGCCTGTATATATCAAAAAAGCGAATGGGACAGTGCTCTACAACATTCAGATAGGAGTGCTCACGCCTGAATACCAGGCGATGTCGGTTGTTGGCTATCCTGCGAAAAAAGCACCGTCAGACAACAACAGGCAGCTCGAATTGAACTGCGAGGTAGAGAGCATACGTAGATGGGACCGGGACCGCACGCGTGGATGGAGCGTCCGGGTAGCAGCCACTTTCAATGATAAGGGCACCGTCAAACTGCTGGATAAAGCTAAAACGGTGTTGATGGTCCATGGCGTTTGCTATCCAGTGATCGAAAAGCGTGGCCAGCTCTCCCCCGAAGGCGTCTATGAATATCACGCAGCTTTCGTTTCCCAATTTGAAGACTCTGAAAAAACCGGCGTGATGATGGAGATCGGCACCGGGCTACACTTTAATACGGCCGGCAATGGTTACCTAGAGCGTTCTCGTGTCGAGGTCGCCTTTACGGTGGTTACTGACCGGGATGGGGCTCGCATTCGATACAGGTAGGATTGGTAGGTATTGTATGCGGAACTCGGTGTTAAAAGTTCTGACTTCCGCTGTTGGCCGGATGCATCAACCCTCCAAACCTGCGCTGTCAACGCTACACCTCGCCCTTTCGGTCCGGTTCCGCTGGATGGATGCCATCGTCGGCTCAAATCAACCCTTGGGTCGCGCATTCTTTGCCGGCAAAGCAAGATTGCGGATCAGTGATACTTCTCGCTGCTGATCTGCCCCGGGTCATGGCGCAAGTGACGTTTCAAGCCACGATCACCCAGCTGCTCGGTGACCTCCTTGATCATGCCCTGATGACCGCAAAGCATGACGTGACTGTGTTCGCGATTGATCTCCTGCTCGGCGAGGACTTCAAGTTGTCCATCGCGCAACGCCTCAGTGATGCGACCGAAGTAGCCGACTCCGGGGTCCCGGCTGGTGATGCAGGGTACGATCCGCAGGGTATCCGGATGCTGCTGCTGCAGTTCTTCCAGCAGATGCGGGTAGGTCAGGTTCACCGTCTCCCTCACCCCATAAGCCAGCACGATGCGCTCAAAGCGCTGCCAGGGTTCCTCGGTCTGCAGGATGGAGAGAAACGGCCCGATGCCAGTCCCGGTGGCTAGCAACCACAGGTCCCGAACATTCTGCGGCACCTGTGACAGGGTGAGAAAACCGGTGGCTGACGGCCCCACCCAAACCCGGTCTCCTTCCCGCAATTGCGCGAGTCGGTTTGTCAGTGGACCCTCCGGCACGACGTTATAAAGTATCTCCACACCCCGCTGATGGGGGGCGTTGACGCAGGAATACGGTCGTATCACCCGTTCGCCCTCGATGTCCAAGCCCACGCGTACGAACTGCCCTGCGGTGAAGGGCTCCAGATCGCAGTCGATCTCCAGTGAGTAGTGTGTCGCGTTCCAAGCCCGCTGGCGGGCCACGCGCCCTTCCTGCCAATCAGCCATCTGTCCTGTCCTCTCGAAGCATGTTGCTGGTGTACAAACTAGTGCCGATTTTGATCAATAAAACCGCGTGTGCTTTGGGTTTGTGCGCTACGGCGGGTCGCAAGATTCAACGCGGCCGATAGTGTTCAGGGGGGCGTGAGGGTGCAATGCCGCAGGAGCGCCAGGCGCACGAGCAGCAGATACAGGGATTGTGGCCAAGCAAGAGCCTGGTCAATCATCAATAGTATTCAGTCCAACTTTGTGCCTTTGGGCGGTTGTGACGCCTTTGTGGCCCAAGTCACTGTTTAATGCGTGGAATCAGCACCCAGCATGGAGCGCTGGTTTTGTGCAGCGCAGGAGGCCGCTGACGGGCCATTACTGCCAATCAGCCAACAAAGTCATCGGCTCGGACACGAGTGGAACCTTTCGGAAGCAACCCCCAAGAGGCCCTTTCTCATGGATAGGTAAACTGTCCCCGGAATTCCTACCAGATGCCTTGCTTAATAAGTCGCGCCATCAAACAGGCCCATGGCTCGCAAACAGCAACTCAACTCGCAGACCAGAGCCATAATCGGATTCTACGAACTTGATATCGATATTGTGCAATCGCGCGATCTGGCTGACGATCGACAGTCCAAGTCCGGCACCCTGTTCCGCCACTTCGTGGCCCCGCTGGAAACGCTGAAACAACCGTTGAACCTGATCTGCAGGGATACCCGGCCCAGTGTCCTGAACGGTCAAGTGCACAATATCCGCCGCCTCATACAACGCGACATTAACCTCACCGTTTGCTGGCGTATACCGAATAGCATTATCTAGGAGATTACGCAGCAGAACCCGTAGCAAGGTCTCGTCTCCAGCCACCCGGCTCTTGCCCGCCCGATCATCGAAAGACAATTGAATGTTTTTGGCGAAGGCCATGCCGGATACATCACTGATTACCCGCTGAATGCTATGTGCAAGATTAATAGACTGAGACGAAATATCGTCGCTGGATCTGGCCTCGGTGCGTGCCAGCGTCAGCAACTGCTCCAACAAGTGAGTGGCCCGTTCGATGCCTACCAGCATCTCGTTGACGCTGGCAAGATTTTCTCCTCTTGCCTGCATCTGCAGAACCTGGGCATGTGTCTTCAGCGCTGCCAGCGGGGTGCGCAGTTCGTGAGCCGCATTTGCGGTAAAACGACGTTCGTTATCCCGTGCCTGGCTGACACGCCCTAACAGCAGATTCAATCCGGACACCAACGGCATCACTTCCACCGGAGTATCTTGTTCCTGGATCGGCTCAAGTGAAGACGGAGAGCGCTTCGACAGCGTTTCAGCCAGCGCCCGCAACGGGGCCAGGCCCTTGCTAACCCCCCCCCAAATAAACAACGCCATCACCGGGAAAGAGGCTAGCATCGGCCACAAGCCGTTGATAAGAATCGACTTTTCGATCTCCGAGCGAACGATAACATTTTCTCCAACCATCACCTGCAGCCCTAGTAGCGGTTCGTCCAGGCCAAACACCCTCCACCGACTACCGTCGTCGTGCTCTAGCATCTGAAAACCGGTCTCGAATTGCTGCAACGGCGCCTGTGCGCTGGAACGCAGCAGCACCTGCCCATCACTTGTTCGCACCAGGAAGGCAATCTTAGACTCGTACGGATGACCTTCGGTGGATTGTAACCAGTCGATTTTCAGATAATCGTCGTTGTTGGTGACATCATTTTTTTCCGCGATCAGCTTCGTCAATAATGGTGAAGCATTTGTGCGTTCGGCCCCCAGTTCCCTTACCACCTGTGCAAAGTCGCGGTTCACCTGCTCCTCCTCTCGCGCCTCGTGCACCATCAGTGTCGCCATCACCCGCGCGTACTGCGCCAGGCTCGCGTCATAAATCTCTCCCACTTCTTGACTGGTCGTCAAATAGGCCAGCCACAATACGGTCAGCCAAGTCAGGAACAGGGCGCTTAGCAGCCCCAGCAATAAGCGTTTTCGAACGGAAAACCTAACTGCCATCACCAGGCCTTTTCGGTATCGAATAACCAACACCACGCACCGTGCGGATCAGATCCTTACCAAGTTTCTTGCGCAGATGGTGGATGTAAACCTCAACGGCATTACTCTCAACACCCTCTTCCCAACCATAGATCGAAGACTCGATCTGCTGACGGGACAAGATACGTCCAACATTGTCGAGCAGGCTTTCCAGCACTGAAAACTCATGCAGGGCAAGAGCGACCGGCCGACCGCAAATGGAAACGGTACGCGCGGCAGGATCGAGTTCGATGTCTCCGTATCGTAAAACCGGGCTGGCACGCCCACTACGTCTTCGGCTGATGGCTCGCAGCCGTGCTGCCAGTTCATGCAGATCAAAGGGCTTTACCATGTAATCGTCTGCCCCTTCATCGAGGCCCTCGATACGATTTTCCACGGTATCTCTTGCCGTCAGTATCAGTATCGGCAGGTCTCGGCCGCTAGCACGCACTTTACGCAGGGCCTGCAGCCCATCCTGGCGGGGTAACCCCAGATCCAGCACCATCACGTCGATTTCTTCGTCAGCGGCAACCGCTGCTTCCGCGGCCACCCCATCACGCACCCAGTCAACCGTATAGCCGAGCTTCTGCAAGCCGGCACATAGCCCCTGACCAAGTAGGGCATCGTCTTCCGCCAGTAATACACGCATATGCCATTAAACCATCAAACCGTTGCCGAACAATTATTCGCTGCATGAGAGTAGCGGATTGGCGCCGCCAGAGTGACGATACCTACACCCGGCGAGCGACGGCTTGACTATGAATCAGAGCTTATTGTTCGCCTCGGCCAGGGCGGCTTGCACTTCCTGCCTACGGCCCTTGTCAGCCAAGGGGCGATCGGGCCTGGACGGCGCCTGCAGTGCCTTTTCAAAAGCTATGATAGCTGCCGCGTAGTCGCCCTGTTGCATCAGGAAGTCGCCATAAAAATAGTTGGCATCGATCCCGTCGGGATTAAGCGCTAGCGCCTTTTCCAGGTAGACGCGCGCTTGGTCATCGTCGCCGAAAGCCAGCGGCCAACCTGGAACCTGGTAATAAAGGCTACCAAGCGAGGTATAAACTGATCCGTCCATCGCTGTGGCATTGATTTCCTCTGCCTTGAGCAACAATTCACGCGCCTGCTTAACCAGGGAAAGGGCTCCCAGGCCACCGTTCTCGCCAGCACTACTGGCCAAGATGATAGCTTCCCAGATCAACGGCTCGGCTGCCCCCGGTTTGGAGTCGCTGATGTGGCGCGCCTGTCTGGCCAAGTCCTCGAACGCCGCCTCGCGCTGTTCTTCCGGCAGCTCGTACTTCACCTTCGCCCATTCGGCCCGCAACGTCACCAACTCAGGTGAAATCGCGGCAGTAACCGCACCGGACAATGCAACACTCAACGCAATAACAGCTATACCCACTCTCCTCACAACTCGCCTCCTTTGGCAAACTTAAGCATGTCTGCGTTCTGCTTGCGCAGCGCCATATCGACCAGACGCGGCCAAAGAGCGTTTATGCGTACAAACATTGATTCGGGAAATCCCAGGTAGACATCCTTCCTGTCGGCAACGATGGAGCGCACAATCTGTTGCGCCACCCATTGCGGAGAATCCATGTTCATACCCGTGGCCTCTGCCATCTGGTAAACGGCCGTGGTATTCAAGTCCGTCTTAACAGCGCGCGGTGCGATATAACTGACGCTCACACCGGTACCCGCGAGCTCTCGTCGCAGGGCTTCAGAAAAACCCCGTAGTGCGAACTTGCTGGACGAATAGGCGGCAAACCAGGCAAAAGCGATCGAACCGAAGGTAGAACCGATATTCACGACCCTACCGCTGCCGTGTTCAATCATTGATGGCAACAGCTGGCGGATGAGCAACATCGGCACAATGGTATTCAGCTGCATGATGCGCTCAAGCAATATCGGATCCTCCTCGGCAAATGGGCGGTAACTGAGCAGGCCGGCGGCATTGATCAGTACATCAATCCGTCCATGTTGGCGTACAAGCGCATCAACTGTATTCCGACGACTGTCTCTGTTCAGCAGATCGACGCCATAGCTGAAAATCTGCCCCCCACCAATTCCCTGCAACTTGGAGGTCAGTTTGTCCAGCGCTTCAGTATCGCGATCCAGCAGTACCACATTGGCGCCCAGCTCCAAGAGTTCCCGGGCCACTTCAGAACCGATACCACCGGCTGCTCCGGTCAGTACCGCCCATTTATTCTTAAGCTCCATTGCGTTCTCCTTTCCGTCGTATTACGAAATGTCCACAACCGAGCAATATGCCGATCACCAGGACTATAAGTCCGGCCTTCATAAAGGCTACCCAAAGGGATGCGAGCAGCTGGATCTGAAAACCGCCAAGAGAAAAAAATGTTTCCATTCAGGCTGCCTCCACCGTGGGATTAAGAATCAGAGGAAGGGCGCGAAAGATATCGCCGTAGAGCTTGTAAAAACGTTTGGCGCAATGAATGACGGCCGCCTTGTCATCATCGGAAATCAAGCGATTAACCAGCTCCCGATAGAAGTCCATATGCGAGATATCCAGCGAACCGTGACTGGTCAGGTAGGTAAAAGCGGAATCCGGCAATTGCAGGCTGCGCTGGGTATTCCGTGCTGCCTCCGTAGCCAGGCTAATGCTGGTACCCTCGAGTACCAGCACCATGCCAAGAAAGCCTATCGGATTGTAGCGATCTACCACGTGGTAGGCGTAAGCGCACATCAGTTCCGCAGGCAAGTCAGGGACCCCGTCGCGAACCGCTCGTGCATCCGCACCGCACGCCTCGATGTCGTTGAGAATCCACTCCTGGTGCCCAACTTCCTCATCGATGTAGTGCGCCATCGCATCGCGCAACCATTCCATGCTAGCAGGGACGCGGGAGCCGCAAGCCATCAACAGTGGAGTCGTATGTTTGACGTGGTGGTAAGCCTGGGTGAGAAAGGCAACATAGCTCTCCAGCGCCAATTCACCCCTCGCTCCGTGCTGCACGAATGGTATCGAGAGCAACGCCTCACGCTCCGCCTCGGTAGCTTGATTGAGTTGGTCAAACAATTCTGTCACGAAACATGCTCCTGTAGAAAAAATCCTTCGATAGCATCGCGGTGGGCTGCATACACCGGCTCGCGGCGCACTCGGCCAGTGCCGGACAACTGGTCGTTCTTTGTGGAAAAGGGTTGCTCTGCGACCAGGTAGTGGCTCACCTGAGCATAGTCAGGTAACTGGCTATTAACCCTGTCGACTGCAGCAGACAAAGCAGCTTGCCCGGCCTGCGGGTGTGGCACGAGGACGGCGACATTGCGTGGCCGCGCCTCGCCATAGACGGCCGCCTGCATGATCTGCGGCTCCAACACCAGTTCACGTTCGATCCACTCCGGCGCCACATTACGGCCCATCGACGTGATGAACACATTGCGACGGCGCCCCTGAAGGTGCAGAAAACCTTGCTCGTCAATAAATCCGATATCACCGGTATGCCAAAGCCCGTCGTTATCCGGAGTCTGCCCGAGATAACCGGCGAAACCGTGTCCGCCGATCAATATTTCGTTATCCCGCGAGATCCTCAGTTGCAGGTGTGGCAGCGGACGACCGACCGATCCCAGCTTATGTGCAGAAACGGTATTCAGACTGACAACGGAAGCACACTCGGAAAGCCCGTAACCCTCGTAGACCGGCAGCCCCATTGCAGCAGCGCGTTTCAGCAGGCGCTTTGACACTGAAGCACCGCCCAGCGCTACAAAACGCAGACTGTCAAGATCGCGTGGCTGAGACTCCTGAACCTCCACCAGTAATTGCAGTGTCTGGGGCGAGGTGATCAGACTGCTGGGACGATACGCGGCTATCGCCTGTACCATGCCGGCAGGATCGATACCAACTGAACCGCTTAGTCCGACATTCTTCATGCCCGGCAATACACAGGATGCACCGGCCCACAGTGCCAGGTAGACACCGGCAATATTTTCCAACAGCACAGACAGGGGCGTCAGCGCCAAGTGTATGTCGGAAGGATCAGCCTGCACGGCATCCAGCAATGAGGCAACAACAGCTTCCACCTGGGAGCCACGCAGCATGACGCCCTTGGGTTGGCCAGTTGTACCCGAGGTGTAAGTAATCTTCAGTATGTCCCCAGGGAAATGTACCTCGGGGGTATCGCAAGCTAACAGCGTCAATCGCCTGCCAGCAACCACCAGCTCCTCACCGCTATTTGCCAGCAAGCCAGCAGCTCGCTGTTGCAGCAAGGCCACTTGATCGGTGATTACCGCATCGGCGCCAGCCTGATTCAATGCATGCTGTACCTGCTGCGGTGAAAAAAACGGCGGCAGGGATACTAGGCAGATACCGGCAGCCAGAGCCGCCAGATCCATAACCACCCAGGCGGGCACGTTGTCCAGATCCAGGGCGATCACACGGTGTCCGCTAGCGGACAGATTAGCGGCCATGCGCTGCATTTCGTCCTGAAGTTGCCCGTAATCCAGAGCGTGGTCAAAGCCCAACAACGCTGGCCGAGACGGGGTTTCAGACGCATGCTTGGCAATCCGCTGCAGTAGCTTCATGCGGCCCTCCGCCCCACCCGCTCAGCCTGATGCCAGAGCTGGGTCAATGCCTGCTCCTTCAGACACTGGCGTTGCAGAAACGGATAGGCATCGGACAGTCGTCCTGCCATTACACGCGGCCGCTGCTCGTAGTAGCTTCCCCAGGAAGCCAATTCTTCCTTGCTAAGTCGTTCCGGCTTGGCAGCTCCCAGGTCAGTCAATGGTAGTCCAAGACGGGCAAAACTGTTGGCCAGCATTGGCCCGATAGTAAATACAACCCAGCGGTATTTGGCCGCATGCAGCAAGGCAGTCAAAGCAGCGATCAGGGGGCGCACGGCGCCGCGACTGGTGACAGCCAGGTTGCCGATCTCAATAACCTCATCGCGCTGCGCAGCTTGGCCAAAATGGTGCGACAGTAACTGCTCAACCGGCCGGTCCAGAGAGGTTTCAAGGAACAATGGCGAGGCGACTCCTGGGCGCATGCCCAGAGCGGCATAGGTCTGGTTGTCGCTGTCCCGCAGGCACAGCAGCAGCGGCATGAACTGCTGGATATCGGCGCCATAGGCATCGGCAAACACGCGCCGGATAAACTGTTCGGTCGCTGAACGACGGGAAAACGCCGT
>Ga0180435_10001401_pt1 | contig 25199 bp, 21 predicted proteins | sample SS_ome_3_FD_132467 | JGI IMG/M metagenome (GOLD analysis project Ga0180435, IMG submission 132467) | Hypersaline lake sediment archaeal communities from the Salton Sea, California, USA - SS_3_S_1 metaG | ecosystem: Environmental > Aquatic > Non-marine Saline and Alkaline > Hypersaline >... | reverse complement strand
GGATTAAACTGCAGTTTCTATGTGTACAATGCAGCTATGGCCATAAACTGGAAAACTTACCAGGCAGATAATGTCTGGGATGAACTCATTGCACCCAACGGGCGAGCCCGCAAAGGGGGTGCAGCCTTAAAAGCTGCGCTCGGGAAACTGGACGACAGCGAATTATTGGAACGTCGCCACGCGGCAGAACTGGCCATACGCTCGATGGGTATCACCTTTACGGTGTACTCTGGAGAAGGCAGCGACACGATAGACCGCGAATGGCCTTTTGACATCATCCCACGGCTTGTCTTGAAGAGTGAGTGGGATGAAGTAACAAAGGGGCTCATACAGCGCGTTAAAGCTCTGAATCTGTTCATCGACGATATCTACCATAAACAGCAGATCCTCAAAGACGGCGTGTTGCCAAGACAATACATCGACAAATCAAAAGACTTCCGCCCGGAGTGTATGGGCATCTCGCCGCCCCATAGCATGTGGGCCCATATTTGTGGCAGCGACCTGGTGCGCGGCGGCGACGGCACCATGTATGTGTTGGAAGACAACTTACGGGTGCCTTCCGGCGTATCCTATATGCTGGAAAACCGCGAGGTCATGAAGCGTGTATTCCCGGAACTGTTTTCCGACTACCTCATTCATCCGGTAGACGACTACACAACAGAGTTAGCCAAGTGCCTGCGTTCACTCAACCCTAACAGCACTCGTTCTCCGCAGCTGGCTGTGCTGACACCCGGCATTTATAACTCAGCGTATTTTGAACATGCCTATCTCGCCAACGCGATGGCCGCGGAACTGGTTGAAGGTCGCGACCTGGAAGTGGGTAAAGACGACTATCTGTACATGCGTACCATCCAGGGGCTGGTGCGCGTGGATGTACTGTATCGCCGCATTGATGATTCGTTTCTCGACCCGGAAGTGTTCAACCCCGAATCCGCCCTTGGTGTACCAGGCATTATGCGCGCATGGCGTGCCGGCAAAGTGGCACTGGCCAACGCACCCGGCTGTGGTGTCGCGGATGACAAGGTTATCTACACTTATGTGCCGGATATCATCGAGTACTATCTGAGCGAAAAACCGTTGATTCCAAACGTGCCCTCGTATCGATGTGTTGAAAAAGATCACCGCGACTACGTGCTCGATAATCTCGACAAACTTGTCGTCAAACCCGCCAACGAATCCGGCGGTTACGGCATGCTGATCGGGCCTAAAGCGAGCAGGAAAGAGCGCGACCAGTTCGCCAGACAGATACGCGCCAATCCGCGTAACTATATGGCGCAGCCCATGTTGAATCTGTCGACCTCGCCTACCTTGATTGACGCCAACGCGGAACCTCGACACCTTGATCTGCGCCCTTTTATTCTCAGTGGAGCGAATCACTATGTCACTACCGGCGGACTGACCCGTGTGGCGATGCGTAAGGGTTCCATCGTTGTGAACTCTTCACAGGGCGGGGGCAGTAAAGACACCTGGGTGGTAGATCCGCAATGATCGATCGCACATTATCCAGCACTGCTCTGCGGACCTACTGGCTCGGCCGCTACCTGGAACGCGCGGGCAGCACCGCAAGACTGGTCTCCGTGAATGCCAACCTGATCATCGACCTGCCTGCACTGCTGTCGTTGGGCTGGATGCCACTTGTGCAGATCCTCAGCCAGGAGGAAGAATACCTGTCCCTTTACGGCGACAAAAAAAACGCGGGCACAAGCACCGCTAACCGTAATGAACGGGAAAACAACGAAAAAAGTGTTGTTAAGTTTCTGCTCAGCGATCAGCGCAACCCGGGATCACTGCTCAACGCACTGGCATTCGCTCGGGAAAACGCGCGCACATTGCGAGGCAGTTTTCCTCGCGGCGCCTATGAGCATATCAACGAAGCCTACCTGTCAGCCAAAGACCTCCTGCAGGAGCCACTGAGCCGCTCCCGACGCACTACCGGGTTGCAGGATATTATTGGTCACCTGGATCTGATCAACGGCTTCTTATCTTCCACCATGCTGCACAACGCCAGCTGGCAGTTTTATCGTCTGGGCAACTTTATCGAGCGCGCGGATATGACCACGCGTCTGATCGATCTGCGCACCACCAATCTGGTAAAAAGTGCATCCGACCTCGAGCCTTTCACAGTGATTCAGTGGCGCAGCGTATTAAATTCGTTGGATTCTATGCAGAACTACACCATCTGCATGCAGAATCCGGTAAACCAGGAAGATGTTCTTGAATTTCTGCTGCAGAATGACGACCTGCCGCGTTCCCTGATGCGTTGTCTGAATACCATCCGTAACTGCCTGCGTCAGCTACCCAACAATACTGAACCACTCGAGCTTGTTAACAACATGCGGCGCCAGCTGCAACGCGCTCGTGTACGTTCGCTGAAAGATGATCGTCTGCATAAATACGTTGATACAAGGCAAAAACAGCTTTTCACCTTACACAACAAAATAACCAATCAGTATTTTCCTAAAAGCTAACCGATAATCTCTGGGGGGAGAACGATGATTCAGCTATACGGCCTGCGCCTGAGCAACTACTACGGCTTGATAAAAGCTTTGTTGATAGACAAGGGTTTGGATTTCGAAGAAGTCAAAGCCCCACCCACGCAGAAAGACGATAACCTCGCCCGCACGCCAATGGGCAAAATGCCTTCAATTGGCGTCGATGGAAAGTATCTGTCCGAATCCCTGGCCATTGCACACTACCTGGAGGCCATTGCGCCGGCGCCAGCCCTGCTCCCCAGTGACCCCTGGCAGGCGGCTAAGGTTATGGAACTGGTGTATCACATCAAACTTGACGTTGAACTTGTTGCGCGTCGCTGCCTGCCTGAGGCACTTTTTGGGCAGAGTGTCAGTGAAGAAACCAAGACCAGCACCCAGGCGGAGTTACAGCGTGGGCTCGCCGCGGTTAATCGTATTATTGTGTGTGACCCGTATGCTGCGGGAAACACCCTGACCCTGGCCGATTATTATCTGTATTTCTGTTACGGCCTTGCCGACGTGATCAGCCGGAAGATGTTTGATGAAAGTATAATCGCTCAAAATCCCGATATTGCAGCGTTGATGCAGAAGCTGGCAGCCCACCCGAGCATTGCTCGGGTTGACGCAGAACAAGCGGAGAAATAGATAATGCACAGATTAATTATCACCGTTGCGTTGTTGAGCGCTGCGTTAAGCCCGGTTCAAGCAAAAGAAATCCCTACTGCTAAACCCGAATCAGTAGGTATGTCCAGCGAACGCCTGGCACGCATCAGTTCGGCTATGCAGGGTTATATCGACGAAGATCTGACACCGGGTGTCATCACCGCGATACTGCGCAAAGGCAAACTGATCCATTTTGAAACCCATGGCGATATGGATGTGGCTGCGGGCAAAGCCATGCGTGAAGACGCCATTTTTCGCATCGCCTCCATGACAAAACCCATCACGTCTGTAGCGTTAATGATGTTGTGGGAAGAAGGTCATTTTCAATTGCGCGACCCGGTCTCGAGATTCATCCCCGCCTTCGCTGATGTGAAGGTCAGCACAACTGGTGACGCGAGTGGCAATACCGGCGAACTGGTTGACCTGACAAGACCTGTCCAGATACGCGATATGCTCACCCACACGGCTGGCCTGGCAAACAGCTACGTCGGCAACACCGAGGCCTACCGAGCCGCCATGGGCGGAGAACCCACACGCGACAACGCTCACCTGATGGAAAAGCTGGTGCAGATTCCGCTGAACTATCAACCTGGCGAAGCCTGGCAGTATTCAGTTGCCACTGATGTTGTTGGACGGCTTGTTGAAGTGATCAGCGGTCAAACGCTGGACACCTTCTTTAAAGAACGCATTTTCGAACCGTTAGATATGCCTGATACGCATTTTTATATGGACGCGGAAAAAGCCCCACGTCTGACTGCCCAGTACACACCGGGTGAAGACATGAAGATTCAGTTGCAGGACCCAGGCTCGGCAGACAGTCGCTGGATCACCGGACCTAAAACTTTGTTCCGTGGTGCCGGGGGTTTAGCTTCCACGGCACGTGACTATCTGCGTTTCCAGCAGATGATGCTCAACGGCGGTGAACTCAATGGTGTACGTCTGCTGGCACCCAGCACAGTAAGCCTGATGCTGGAAAATCATACCGGCGATCTGGACCTGTGGCTTGCCGGACCCGGCATGGCTTTTGGTCTGGGTTATGGCGTGGTCACCGACAGGGGTGCAGCAGCAACACCGTTATCAGAAGGTTCAGGCTACTGGGGGGGCGCGTACTGCACACTGTCCTGGATTGACCCTGAGCAGGAACTGGTCGGTGTGATCATGACCCAGGTGCGCCCCTATACACACATTAATATCCGCCAGGATTTTCAGGTGCTGACTTATCAGGCGATTCTCGAAGAATAGGTAACCTGCATTTGAGCTGAGCCGAAAGGCTCAGCTGGCAGCACCCGTCGACAGCATCTGTTCGACGTTTTCATTTAAGTGGGTTCGCACTTTTGTCAGCAGGACATCACCCAGGCTGAGCCGATTTACACCTGCGGCGCTGAATTCCGCTACTGAAACACCAGGAAGGAATGGCGACAACACGTTCAGAGGACGATCTGTGTTGGCGGCGACCTGTTGAACCTGATCCATGGTGTTGAGACCAGGTGTGTACAGTACGTGTGCACCAGCTTTAGAGAACGCCTGTAAGCGCTTTATTGTCTCGTCAAGGTCATACTGCCTTCTGAGAAAGCCATCCGCTCTCGCCACCAGCTGAAAAGGCATGTCCAGCGCGGATACCGCAGCCACAGCTGCGTCAATGCGCTCTACCGCATGATTGAAATCAAACATGGTCTTGTCAACACGACTGAAATCTTCTATCGAGCAGCCGGCCACACCAGTTTCTGCCAGGCGTTGTATGTTGGCCGCAACCGAAGTCGCAGCATTGTCATAACCATCCTCAAAATCAACACTTAAAGGTACCGTTGTACTACTGGCCATGACTTCACAGTAAGACAGCTTATGATCAAGCGACACCTCACCATCTTTCAGCCCTAACGTGTAAGCGCACGCTGCGCTACTCGTCGCCAGCGCCTTAAAGCCGTGCTTCTGAAGATCTATTGCTGAACCAATGTCCCAGGGATTGGGAATGATCCACGCCTCATGCGACGCGTGTAATGCGGCCAGCGTGGCGCATTTCTCAAATTGATTTTCCATCGCAACCTCATTCAACAATCGAAACGCCGTCATGGCCATTTCCCCGAATCAAATTTTTAAAGCATCGCCTCAATCAGCGTCGGCCCCTTGGTGGCAAATGATTCCTGCAGTGCTGCAGCGAACTCTTCCACCGTCCGCACACGCCAGGCGGGCACACCCATGCCATCTGCCAGCGATACCCAGTTCAGCTCTGGATTGGACAGATCCAGCATGCTCATCGCCTTCGGACCGGGGTTATGTGCACCAACGCGACCAAACTCTATCTGCAGAATGGAATACTTCTGATTCGCCAGAATAATATTGGTGACATCCAGTTTCTCCCGAGCCTGAGTCCACAACGCCTGGTTGGTATACATACCACCACCATCACCCTGCAGGCAGATCACTCTGCGATCGGGGCAGGCAACCGCCGCACCGGTTGCGCAGGGCAGGCCATAGCCAATGGATCCACCTGTCAGCATCAGCCAGTCATGCGGCGCAACCGTTCGCGTTGCAAACGTTGCACCCGCGCCACAGGTGCCGCCCTCATCCACCACAACAGCATTGTCAGGAAAGTAGTGTGCCAGAGTGGTACCCAGCGAGCCCGGCGTCAGCTCGCCTTTAGGTAATGCGGGAATCTCCAGCGCGACAGTACGCGCAGGTGTGCTGCCCGTACCAAGTTCATCAACAAGAGCGGCAAGCGCGCCATCAATATCTTCATCACGCTCCACCAGCGTATGCAGCTCACAACCTTCCGGGGTCAGCCAGTTAGGTTTATCAGGATAGGCAAAAAACGTAATCGGTGGCTGCGTACTGACCAGAATGAGATGCTGCGTACCCGCAAGCAATTCTGCTGCCTGTTCGCCAAAATAAGGCAGACGCTGAACTTCAGCTCGCCCGGCACCGCGCTGCACCCGCCCGACAAATGTATCCATGACAATCCGTGCGCCGGTGGCTTGTGCTATCTGATCTGCCCAGGCAGAACGTGCTGCGGTAATCACACCATTCATGAGAATCACGCTGGGCTCGCCTGTGCGCAGCGCTGCGGCGACGTCTCGTACGTTGTCCTGCAGAAAATCTTTGGGTGCTTGCACGGGTAACGGTGTCGCAGCGGCTGTCGTCCGGTTCCAGGCTGTATCCGCAGGCAGAATCAACGTTGCCACCTGTCCGGGCGGGGCCATGGCTGCTTGCACAGCCTCAGCGCCATCCGCAGCAACATCGTCAGCGGATTGGGAAACTTTTACCCACCCGGAAACCGGCTTGGCGATCCCTTCAACATCGCTGGTCAGGGGCGCATCGTATTTTCGATGAAACGTAGCGTGATCACCCACCACATTCACAACCGGGGTGCGGGCTTTCTTGGCGTTGTGCAGATTCGCAAGGCCATTCCCTAAACCGGGTCCAAGATGAGTGAGGGTAACCGCAGGTTTACCCGCCATCCGTGCATATCCATCAGCAGCGCCGGTGACAATGCCTTCAAACAACCCCAACACACAACGCATTTCCGGATTGGAATCCAACGCAGCAACAAAATGCATTTCAGAGGTACCCGGATTGGCAAAACAAACGTCTACACCCGAATCAACCAGGGTTTGAACCAGACTCTCTGCACCGCTGCGATCTTTTGAATCACTCATTTGAACACTTTCTCCTTTACTTTTACTGGCTGATACCGAGCTGGCGCAGCCTAATCTGACTGCAGATAGATTTCCGCAGCATGCACCGTTGGGGTGAGCTTTGCGATCACCGAATACAGCACTATCGAGGTCAACAATGCCGGAAACACTTCATGCAAACCACCTCTCAACCCAAACCCTATCCAGGCAAGCAGGACGGCAACGCCACCCACCATGGACACCAATACGGCAGTTGCTGAACCTTTATGCCAATGCAGTCCCATGACCACCGCCGGAAAAAAACACACCGCATACAATGACCCGGAGAATATAGTGATCTCGACAATGTCCCCCGGTGGATTCAGGGCAAGTGCGGCAGCCACTACCGCAAAGGTGATGACAGATCCTCGAGTCCATACAAGTTGCCGGTTTGAAGGGCGCAATGGCTCAATCAGATTTTTATACAAGGTTGATGCCGCCACCAGCAGAACGCTGTCCATGGATGACATGGCGGCAGCAACAATTGCAACAATCAGAAAATCTGCCGCCCACAGAGGAAATACGTTGGGATCGCTGACAAGTGTTGGCACGATGAGGTCTGTATCCGTGACACCCGACATAATCAGATGTGCGTAAACGCCAACCGGAAAGATACAGAACTGTACCAGCGCCAGCCCTGTCACGGCGATCCAGACCCCTTGTTTGACCGCACGGTCATCGCGCAATGCATAAAATCTTGATATCTGGCGTGGATCCACCAGTAACTTCAACGAACCGGATAACGAAATACCCAGCAACACCAGAAGCGGAATGCCGCCATTCAATTCAAACAGAAACTCTTTGTCCGGCATGGCAGGCAACTGAGCAATTGCACCCACGCCACCGGCGGCAGCGGTAACAAAATAAAAGATTGTTATGGAACCCAGTACCATCAGCAGTCCCTGCATGACATCCGTGCGTACCACGGAGACAAAACCACCAATCGACGTATAGAGCATCACAATTACCAGCGTTATACCCACCGCTGTTTCGTAAGACACGCCGAGGAACATCTGGAACAGGTGCCCTGCACCTTTAAAAATGGCAATCAGATACAGCAGGCTTGAAAAAACGATGACCAGCGCAGCCACCGTGCGCAGCGGATGGTTACTGCGATCCTGTTGCGGCGATAAAAAACGGCTGCCCAGATAATCGGGAATGGTCAGCGCGTCCCACTGACTGGCAAAGCGCCGCAGGTTGGGACCTACCCAGCGCCAGGACACCCAGGTAAACACGACCAGCGCGAGGGCCATCACCAGCCAGGGCAGTCCGTAGGCATAGCCTTTTCCCGCATGCCCGATGTAGCTGTTTGTTGAGGCAAAAGTGGCAAAAAAAGAGACCCCGATAACCAATCCACCCATGTTGCGGCCACCGACGTAAAAGCCGTCCATATTCCGGCTGGCACGACCGCCCAGATAGGCGTTATACAGCAGCATTACGGTATAACCGGCAAGCAAAACCACCGCCAGCCAGTGCTGCTGCATCCACTGCATAAAACTCCCCACTTATTCAACAGATCTGCGTGCTTTCCATGAGTAGACTTTTGCCAGTCTCCATGGTTATGCTGCAAATCGACCCAGCGATAAGGATAAAAACCCTCTTGCGCTACCTTATACAGTTTGCCATTCCCGCTCTTATATTTCTCGCTGTTGTTTTTACAGTTTCCCGGCGACGTCAGCACTCTCACGGCGAGCAGGAAGATGGCGCTGGCGTGCTGTTGACCATTATTGTGATCGGCGCTGTTGTGGCTGTCGCCACGCTGTTTGTCCTGCAGGTTAACTGGAACAATTTATGACCTCACTCACCATCACCCCACACGCAAACAATTTTGGCGCCTGCATAGAGGGGCTTAATCTTGCAGCTGGGCTGAATGAAGATGAGGTCGCCGCGCTGCGCGCGGCATGGCTTGATCACCAGGTTATTTATCTGCCCAATCAACCTCTGGAACATGACCAGCTGGAACGTTTCACACGCTGCTTTGGTGAACACGGCACCGACCCTTATGTGAAAGCCATTGATGGCCATCAGCACATTCTTGAGGTGCGACGGGAAGCAGACGAAGAAGTTGCCCCCTTTGGCAGCGGCTGGCATTCAGACTGGTCGTTTCAGCCTGAACCACCCGCAGCAACCATACTGCACGCTAAAGTTGTGCCACCGCACGGTGGAGACACACTCTATGCAGATGGTATCCGCGCCTTTGAAGCCCTTGATCCTGGCTTTGCCGCTGAGCTTGAAACCCTCATGACGGTACACTCGGCCCGCTTGCCTTACAGCCACGAGGGCTACATCAAAACCGGCAGCGACAAGCGTAAGGGAATGAAAATCCTGCCCAACGACAATGCCTGGGATACACAGCTTCATCCGCTGATCCGGACGCACCCGGAGTCCGGGCGCAAAGCCCTGTGGGTAAACCCGGTGTACACCATCGGCATTGATGGTATGGGCGAAACCGAGGCACAAGCTCTGCTGGCAAGGCTGTTCGAACATTTACTGCAACCGGTATTCATCTACACCCATCACTGGTCCGCTGACATGTTAACCATGTGGGACAACCGCTCGGCATTACACTGCGCCCAGGGTGGATATGACGGTTACCAGCGCGTCATGCACCGCACTACCGTAGCGGGAACCGCACCCGCCTGAGAGAAATGTAGAGCCGCTGCACCGCTCGCAAAAACACCTTATTTGTGCAACAGTCTTGCGCATTACTCCCGGTAAATTTGAAACTATGAGCCAGCGCTTAACGCTTACCGCCTTTCTTTGCAGTCTCCTGTGCGCACCGTTCGTTTACGCCGTAGAAGAGCCATACCTGCCGCAGGATCTGCGCAGTCGGATCGAACAACTGAAACTTGATGTCAATCGGCTACCCACCAATTCAACCAACGCCAGCGCACGCGCGAATCTGACCTGGGAGTGGATAAACGCCTATGCGGTCAATGGCGGTTATATTCCCGTTAACAGCACGCAGGTCGTTGCCCAGGTCTTAAGCGAAGACAAGAATCGCAGCAACTGGTTCGGCGCGCTGGATGCCATCATTGGCGAATTCATTTTCCTCGACGAAAATCCCAGCGCTCTTGGTGTGCTGCAGGCTACACCTGGCCCCTTCACGGCCGGCGAGATGGGCACCATCAGACAAACCTATACCGTGGGCGAAAAAGATATTCAGACCGGCGGTGGATTCCTGATCGCACGACACTTCATGGCAAACTTTGGACCCTGGCAGACTAATGACCCCGCGGCTGATCATTACCTGTCGATCGGCAGCAGCAATGCGCGTGTGCGTTTTGTCACCGCCAGTGCCCCTATGGGCGGTATGCATGGCGGTTTCCGCAACACCCGGGCTACTGTTCTGTTTAAAGTTGCGTCCGGCACCTTGTCAAAAGGGGACGTGGTGACCATAACTTATGGTGATCAGCGAGGCGGCAGTCGCGGACTAAGCATGCCTTCGTTTGCCAGTGATGCCATGCCGCTGCCCGTTTATCTTGCATTCAGCGACGAAGCACCATTCTACAGCCTGCCCATAGCACCTGTGCAGGTCGACGGCAGCAGCATAGATGATGTTACGGGCTTTGCGCCGTCTGTTGTTACCCCCGGCGAACCCTTCACTTTGTCCCTGCGGGCCCAGGACCGTTTCTTCAACCGCGCCACCGGCGACATCCCCGATTGGCAGGTTTCCAAAAACGGAGAAAGCTGGATCGAAGTCGAAAGTACCGGCGCTATCACGCTGGTTGAAACCAGCATAGATGAACCTGGCACTTACTTCCTCACGATTCAGAGTGCTGATGGCACGATCACAGGGGAGGTCAATCCGATTGTGGTCACTGGGAACGATCAGCCACGCATCTTCTGGGGTGACACTCATGGGCATTCCGGGTTCGCTGAGGGCATTGGTACGCCGGAGCGGTTTATGCAGTGGGCACGAGATGACGCGCGCCTGGACTACGTCACCCATTCAGAACACGATATCTGGCTGGATGATTCTGAATGGGCAATTCTCCAGGACAATGTGCAGAACTTCACCGAAGAAGGTGAATTCATCGCTTATCTTGGCTATGAATGGACTGTGAACACCAATCACGGTGGGCACCACAATGTGTTGTTCCGCACACCAGAGCAGCGCGAACGCATTCCCGCCCAGTTCTACCCCACGCTCACCAGTTTGTATCAGGGGTTGCGAACAACCGCCAGCCCGGAAGATGTTGTTGTTATTCCCCATGCACATCAGGCAGGCGACTATCGCATCAGTGATCCGGAACTGGAACCACTGGTGGAGATCATGTCTCAGCACGGCAACTTTGAATGGTTTGGTCGCATGTATCTCAAACAGGGTCATCAGGTCGGTTTTACTGCGGCTTCTGACAACCATCTAAGCCAACCGGGTTATTCCGCACCTCTGGGCGGATCACTCTCCCAACGCGGTGGTTTAGGCGCAATTCTGGCTCGAGCACGCACCACCGACGCAATTTTTGACGGCATGAAAAATCTGCAGGCTTACGCCACCACCGGAGATCGCATCATTCTCGATTTCAAAGTGAATGACACGCCTATGGGTCAACGCGGCGCGTATTCAGAAACCCGCCAGATCAGTGGCAAGGTCATAGGCACTGCACCTATCGACACCATCACACTGATTAAAAATGACAAAGTCTTGTGGGAGCAGGATTATCTGCATGACAAAGAGGACAGATTATCGAAACGCGGCAGCTATCTGCTGACGTTTGCATCGGCGTCCAATCCATATCACCACCACGACAACCCTCGGGGCTGGCGCACCTGGGAAGGTACACTTGAGATTGAAAATGCAACCCTTGACGAGATAAAACCCGTTGACGCCAGCTTCCCTCTACAACAGATCAAACAAGCGGATGACAACCCTAATCGGCTGACCTTTTCGACCAAAACCCGCGGCGACGGCAGCTCATACCTGCTGCGCTTAAGTGATGTCCAGCGCACATCAAAACTACGTTTCGATCTGGTAGAAGCCCGCGAAACCGGTGGCGCGCCAGCTTTCTACCAGCCTCATCAACGCATACCTGCCGACAGTTTCAGCTTGAACTTCAGGGAACTGCGCGACGGACGTATCACTCACAGTCAGACCACACATGACTACGAAGACACAACAACACTGAGGCGCATTGTTGACGAAGGCCAGCGCGAGGTGAGCTTCGAATTCACCGATACCGACAATAAACACGGCGACTATTATTTTATTCGCGTGGTGCAGGCCAACGACGCCATCGCCTGGTCCAGCCCGGTGTGGATTGGCGGACACGCGCCAAAATGAGCACCTTTGTACTGCACGAACGCCTGGCGGCAGACACTTCGCTGGTGTGTGATTTACCGCTGAGCCGTTGCCTGCTGATGAACGATGCCCGCTACCCATGGCTGATTCTGGTACCGCGGATTGCTGGCCTGCGTGACCTGCATGAAGTCCCCACCGAAAACAGACAAGTGCTGTTCAACGAAATTGAGCAGACCTCTCAAGCGCTGATCAAACTCACAGATGCATTCAAGATCAATGTGGCCGCCTTAGGTAATCAGGTCCCACAACTGCATATACACGTCATCGCTCGCCAGCAGGATGACGATGCGTGGCCGGGGCCTGTGTGGGGCGTCGGCGAAGCTGAACCCTATTCTGACGCTGCGCTGGAAAAGCGGCTGCACAGCCTGGTCCTTTCGCTGACAGCTGGACCTTAAGGTAATCTAACTACCCGGTAACGGAATCTCCGCGCCTGTTGCTGGCACATCAAAGCCTCGCTGCACAGCAGGTCGGACCGCAATCGCCCTGTACCAGCGCAACAGATTCGGGTAGCTCGGAAAATCAATACCGTGCCATTCATAGCGCGCAATCCAGGGCCAGGTAGCCATATCAGCTATCGAGTAGCTGCCCGCAAGATATTCACAGTCACTGAGTCGTTTATCCAACACACCATACAAGCGCTTTGTTTCCGCCGCGTAACGCTCCTCAGCATAAGGTGCTTTGCCGGGATTAAATTTGAGAAAGTGATGCGTCTGCCCCAACATCGGTCCAATGCTGGCCATCTGCAGCATGAGCCACTCGAGGGTCAGATAGCGGTCCTCACCCCAGAATCGATCACAGGTATCAGCCAGGTAAATCAGAATAGCGCCGGATTCCATCACAGATCGGTTGTTCGCCCGATCAACAAGCACCGGAATCTTGTTGTTTGGGCTGATGGCGAGAAACTCAGGTTCAAACTGCTCGTCTTTGCCAATATTGACCGCATGCACGGTATAGGGCAGACCGAATTCCTCCAGAGCAATCGATACTTTACGACCATTCGGGGTACTCCAGGTATACAGATCAAACATCAACAGTCCTAAAACCAGGTTTCATTTTTTCAGCGCCCGCATATCTTCGGGCTCCCATTGATTACGAAACGCCAACAGCAGACCCGCGCCGGTACGCTGATCCAGCGGCAACTGGGCATCAGCATCAGCGGCCTCGTTGAAGTCATCATAGATTGTACGCAAGCGTTCAATAAAGCGCTGCGCAGTTGCATCGCTGACCGTACCCCAGGCGAATCTGAAACTGTCCTGAGTGCGCACAAGCTTACGATCCACAAAGCTGCTCAAAACGTGACCAATGAAATAGCGCTCGATGGGCCCATTTTTACGCCAACGGAAACTCCGTGAAACCTGCAGGCGGTAACGATTTTCCGGCAGCAGTTCAATCACACCCAGGCGGTCCAGGCGTGCAAACAGTTGCTGCAGTTCAAGCGGCTCAATCTGATAACTGGCCAATACATCTTCAAAACGATAGCGGTTTAAAACACAGATCGCAGCGATGAAGAGCGGCAGGTTGGCGGCAAGCTCAGCTTCCTGAACTTCACTCAGCTCCTGTATGCGGCCTTTCTGATCATCTACCGACCTGACCAGTTCAAGCAGATCCGCCTGCGCCAGTTCGCACAGTTGTTCCATCCGCTGCACTGAAAAACTCTGTTCTTTAAAGAGCCGTTTTACCGATGCTTCGGACAAGTCCAGATGTTGAGCGGCATCTGCATAGGTCAGCCCCGCCCTTTTCAGCGTTCGCTTAAGGGCATCTGTTAGATCACTGTTTCGCGACATGGAGCGCTGCAAACCTCTTGTAGCAAAGGATAGAAGACAACAAAGGATGATTGTGCCACCAACCTGCGTGACACACATCACGTTTCATCCGGGTTGTAATTGAGCCTTCTACAGACTGCTGCGATGCTAAACGCGGGTTAATCCATGCGCTACCCTGCGCGCCGCAGATAAAGGACTCGCTGTACGTGTTTCAGTTGACCATATGGTCCCTCCCGCCGCTGGCCGCCGCTGCGCTCACCTTTGCAGCTTTTTTGCGTGCGCGCCCGCAACGCCGGGTTCCCGGAGGTTATGCGTTACGCTTTTTCTTTTTAACGCTGTTTTTCTGGTCTGCTTTTAACACCATTGCAACCCTGGTGAGTTCTGAAAGGGCCATTTTTCTCGCCACCCAGTTTGCTTATCTGGGTGTATCACTCGCTCCGGTGGCATGGTTTGTTTTTGCGCTGACTTACAGTCAGCGTGTGCTGAAAATTTCTCGACATGCGTTGAATACCATTTCTGCGGTACCGCTGATCACCATGTTACTGGCGCTTTCAAATTCCTCTCACCACCTGATCTGGATCGATCTGCGTTTCGTGTCCGCTGGTGGGTTCACCGGACTGGTAACCGAACACGGCTTCTGGTTCTACGTGCACGCCGTTTACTCCTATGCGCTGATACTTGTCGCGACCGCCGTACTTGCCTTTGCCCTTACACAAAACAAACAGCACCATCAAAGTTTGTTAGCCGCAGTCTTTGCACCGGTAATCGCGGTGACCACCAATCTGCTTTCATTATCGCCGTGGTTTCCGTATCCATTTTTAGACCTGACCATGGTTGGGTTTGTGGCAGCGGTCCTCATTCTCGACGTTGGCATCATGCGTCGTGGGCTTCTGAGCAACGCACCCGTTTCCCGAGAACGTATCATTGAACATCTGAAAGATCCCGTGCTTGTCCTCAATCACGATGGCGAGATCATTGACGCTAATCAATCAGCCCTGACCGCCTGGGATAATGAATTCAGCCTGCTCACCAACAACATCGATCAGCTTACTCCCAAGCTGCCAACTGACATCCTGATCAACCCGGAAAGCAACAGCGAAATCATCATCAATCAACGGGCTTATGAAATTGCCTCGACGCCATTAGACCCGACCAACTCTGAATCTCAGGTGGCCATTGTATTTCGGGATGTGACGGAACGCAGGGCTGCCATTGCTGCTCTACAGAGAACAAAAGCTGAACTGCAGCGCATGGCGCATACCGATGCCCTGACCAATATGCACAATCGACGCTATTTCATGGAACGTTTACAAAGTGAGTTCGAGCGCATTATGCGCCACGGCAGTGTTCTGTCCGTCCTGCTGTTCGATCTGGATCACTTCAAACAGGTCAACGATACCTACGGCCATGATGTCGGTGACGCTGTACTCATCGCGATTGCAGAGGTTGTCAAACAGGTGAAACGTGGGACGGATATCGCCTGTCGTTTTGGGGGGGAAGAGTTTGCGCTGCTACTGCCGGAAACCGACAAAATTGGTGCACTCAACCTGGCTCAAAGGATGCGCAGAAGTATTGAGATCTACCCTTATGCCAGCAAGATTGGTCACGATGTTCGGGTGACTGCCAGTATCGGGGTGGCCACCCTGACCCACACAGATCAGGCACCTGAAAGCCTCCTGAAAACAGCTGACCGTGCGCTTTACAAGGCAAAAGATGGTGGTCGCAATATGGTGTGTATCAACAACGACTAGCTGTACAAGACCCGGGGAGCGATCAATGCAGCGGCAAGGTCAGCGTGAAAGCCCCACCCTGGTCAACCGCCTGGAACGAGATCTGCGGTCCATCCAGATCAGATTCCAGGAACGCTTCATACATGAATCCAGCCAGAAAATTACCCAGCGCATAGCCAACCAGCACATCTGCCAGATGATGTTTGCGTGCTTCAACCCGCGCCAGGCCTGTACCGATAGCAACTGCATGCAGGGAAACGTTCAAGGTTTGTCGACTCCATTCCGGCATATCAATATAGGCCAGATTGCGACGCGCCATGTATGTTCGCGACGCTGCCTTGGAAGCATGCCCTGAAGGCATAGACCGATCGTTGGATCCGTCTGGGCGTTCTCGCCCGACCGCTTCTTTCAGAGAATAGGAGACAACGCCATCCAGCACCGCTGTAGCAACACCGACACTGATGCCTTTGAATTTATCCTGCACCGTAGGGCTGGGGGCAATCAAAGCAGTCAGCACATAGGCGCCGCTGGCTACGTCGCGAAGGGTGCTGCTGATTTTATCCGCATCATCACCAAAAAGAGGCTGATCATCTGCCAGATCTTCTGACCATTTCTTATCGACATCGGCGGCAAGCATTGCTCCTGCTGTAAGCACAGGCACCCAGACCGTTGGGTCCTTTGCCGCTGTCCGTGCTGCTTCTGAGAGCTGACTGCCAGTTGGCCAGTGAGCAGCACTCCCCCAACCTCCCTGGCCCACACAACCGCCAAGACCTAACAGGCATATCCACGTTAACAGTGTCCTCAATCATCCTCCTGTAGACTCTCAGCCTCTTCATTGGTATCAGCGGCAGAAAAATCTACATCCGTCATCAGCAGCTGTTCGGCTATATAGGTCGCCAAACTGAAAAACGGCGGCTCACCCGCGCTTGAAATGTAGTAGTCATCACTATCGCCTACGCGCGAGATTGTAACCTGCTTTTGCTCTGCATCATTGTGAAAATCAATTCTTGCCTGCTCTACCAGATTTTCTGGCGCTTGTTCAATCACACCCACAATTTGCAGCGTCGTAAAACGGTTCGAATAGGTTGTAGCGACAGCCGTGTCAGCTGCGACGCTGTTATACAGCCAGCCCGTTTCTGTTTTCACCAGATTCTGAGCGGCTTGATCCGCATCAGCGGGGGTTAACCTGATTGACGTTGGCGCCTGATCCAGTGCGAACATTTTTTTGTTCAACCAGCCATCAACGCCAACGGGTAATTCAAAATTGGATAAACCAATGCTGTAAATCGAGTCACTGTCTGCGCGTCGCCCGTGCACTTTCTGGAACCCCGGTGACGTGCCCAGATACAGAACAGGCACATCCGCCACGCCGTCTAAAACAACTCGACGCTGAAAGTTGTCCTGCGCCACCTCGAAGCGAACAGCACTGGCTGGTGTGGTCGCTACAGGCCATTGGGTATCAAGGCCGGCCAGCTTTTCCAGCATGGCAGTTACTTTGGCTGTATCTGCCGGATATTCACCTGCCTGCCAGCCATCCTCAGTGCGCGTGAGGGACACTTCCAGATCGCCATCACTGATAGTAATGCGGTTAACCTGGCTCGGCTCGAAGGACAGCAAGACATTCGCATCGTCCGTTGTCGGTTGTGTCTGCATCCTGAACAGCAGCACCAAACCCACTTGCAGCGCCAATAAAGCTGTCAGGAGTACTAGTTTTTTATTCACAGTGCACCCCCTTCCAGATTCGCCAACAATAACTGGTGTTGCCGCCTGCGCGCCTGTGAGCGCAGACGAAACACAAACCAGACAAACAGCACCCCAACCAGAGCTACCACATAGTTGGCTACTTCTATCAGGCTTTGGGTTGCAACATCCATACCGGGCAGGGTCCTGTTAAAATTCCCGCGCGCACGAATGCCTATGAGGTTCTGATCTTCGAGCGCCCAATCCACAGCGTTAGCTGCCATCTGTATCGAGTTACCGTAGAGGGTGCCATCCGCGGCGCCAACCATGCGCAGAGTCTGGTCTGCAAGAAAATCATTGGAGGCAAAAACCAGTAACCGCGCCGATTCAGGAGACCGCTCAATCACGCTGGAAACAATACCCAGACTGTCTTCATCTTCTGTCCCATCAGCAGGGACGTCCGCTGCAGATTCGATATCGCCGACCGGCTCGTCTGCGGGTGCTGCGAGCAGCGGTGAAGGCTGCCCTTTGTAGTAACTTTCAAAGCGTCCCTGCAGCACTGCCGCCAGGGTATGAACTGCCTGATCAGTACCCGGCGTAAATGTGGAATTACCCTGTTCATCAACCTGGGGCATGACGTTTGTGTCATTGGACAGCCAGCTTTCACTGCTGGAACTTAACAAGGCAGTCGCCACAACACCTGGGGAAGGGTTCAGGGTCAGGGGTGAAGCCCAGGACATAGTCACCTGGGGCAAACCTGCATTTATGGGCATACTGTCATTCAGGCCTTCGCCGCGTACATCAATAAAATAGGGGTAATCAAGCATCACCAGATCCTGGAAACTGAAACCACCCGCCTGTCGAGTAACCGGCACGGGGAAGGCAGAATTCTGCGTGTCCATCACCAGATTCTGACCTACGCTGATACCCTGGTGGGCCAGCCAGCTTTGCAACCCACTATCGCGTTCGGCTGCGGACAGACCACTCTGGCTGGGCTGCGCAGCATATGTACCAGTTGCAACCAGCACAGTTCCACCACGCATCAGAAACTGGTCCAGCGCAAATACCTGTTCCTCGGTGAAGCCAGTTGGATCTACAACAATCACCATATCTGCCTGCGCGGGTACCACGCCATTAGTCAGATCATCTGTCAGCACATTAAAGTCTGCAGACAGAAAGTCGCGCAGTGAATTGAACTCATTACCCGGCGGCATACCCTGCTGCTGCATGTAGGGCGCTACCGGCTCGGGAGCGACAAGCACAACACTCTTCAACAGCCCCGACGCAAACCGCTTGAGACCTTCCTGCAGACCACGTCGTATGGCTTCTTCGCTGTCGCTGTCAGGTATCGGCACCTGTACAACCGTTTCGCCGTCGTTCATTGTCAGATAGAAATAGAACCGACCTTCATCAAACAAGCTGGCGGCCATAGGCGAAAAGCCGTATTGCTCAGCAATCTGCTGAGCGACATCACCGCCATCAGCCTGGGGATCTATCACTTCAATATTCAGCTTACCCTGGGCCTGTTCGGCAAGCGTATCCAATACATTTTCCAGATTGCGTTTTAGCGTCTGTAACTCCGGAGGCAATTGATCATCAGCTGAAATGTAGCCTACAAAGTTAACCGGCACGGCCATGTTATCGAACACGCTGGCACCACCCTGAAAATCGTACAACACTTTTTTGATACCGCGAGTAACATCAAACTCGGGATTGGTCAGCTGGACTTCAAAATCGCCTTCACCAGCCACTTTAACTTCAATCAGGTCCTGAAAATTGAGGACTTCAAATTCGTCACCGTAAGCAATCAGCACATCAAAATAGGAGTTCACCAGACTCGCCTGATAGCGATCTGCAATCTGGAAAGGTACCGCGCGAATACCGTATTTGCTGTTGGCCTCGTTTTCCATTTCAGGATCCGTAGCAGGATCCACAAACTCAACCCGCACGCGGCCATCGCCGGCAACTGCATATTCACTTAACAGGTCTTTAAGACGCGGCACCAGCGGTGCAAGATCCGGATGTGTTTTGGCACTGAAATAGCCTCGGATCAACAGAGGTTCCTGCAACTGCACAAGATAGTTTCTGGTTGCATCCGAGATGGAATAGATTTTGCCCTCAGTGACGTCCAAACGCAGCGCGGTGACATTCTGCAGCCATAGGTTGGCAAGCAGCAGGTTTGCAACCACCAGCGCGGTACTGATCCGCCAGAAGCGATGACGGCTGAACGCTCCCCGGGTGGACCAGCGCTCGCGCTCCAGCGCAAACACGTTGAGGGTCAGAAAGACCAGCGCAATACAGGCGTAATAATACAGATCACGCACATCCAGCACGCCACGGGTGATAGATTCAAAGCGGGCGCCGCTGCCAATGGCCGCAAGCCAGGACTGAACACCGCTGCCAAACAGTTCGGTGATCACCGGACTGCCCACCAGATAAAACAAGCCGCTGACCAGACTGGCGAGCATCAGCGCCACGATCTGACTGTCGGTACGCGAACTGATGTACAGACCGATTGCGATGTAAGCACCACCCAGCAACATAGCTGCCAGGTAACCGGCAAATACCGGCCCCCAGTCCAGGTCACCTATCACACTTATGGTTATCGGTAGCGGTAAGGTTAATAACAACGCAATGGCCAGCAGTGTCCAGCAAGCGAAAAACTTGCCCAGGACAAATGCCCAGGTTGATGCGGGCATCGTGGCAACAAACTCAAGCGTGCCGGAACGACGCTCTTCACTCCACATGCGCATTGTCAGCGCGGCACTCAAAAAGATCAGCAGGATAGGCATCCACTCAAACATTGGACGCACGTCTGCAATGTTGCGTGCAAAAAAGGATTCGCCCCAGAACACAACAAACAAGGTCACCGCCAGGAAGGCAGCGAGAAACAGGTAGCCGATAGGAGAGACAAAAAACAGTATGAGTTCTTTGCGCTGTATCTGTGCGATCGTTTTAAGCTGCATCAGACACCTCATCCGGGGTTGCTTCGTTGACCTGTTTGAAGATGCTCTCCAGATCCTGTGCGGCGGGCACCAGACTGTAAACAGGCACACCTGCCTGTACCAGGGCGGTGGCAAGCGCGCTTACACCCGCATCAAGATCACCTTCGAGTTCGATCCGCCAGTATCCGGCAGCATCAGGCACGATACCCGCGATCACTGCCATACCCCCTAACACCTGTTTTACATCGATCTGCGCGTCTGTCTTCAATAGCACTGCTGATGCCTGCTGCAGGTCCTGCAGCCGCTCATCCAGAGCAAGCGTTCCGGCGCGCAGAATCAACACCCGATCACACACCGCTTTGACTTCCTGCATGATATGAGTGGACAGGATAACCGTCGCCTTCTGCGCCAACCGACGGATCAGTTCCCGCATATGCTGTGTCTGCGTTGGATCCAGGCCGTTCGACGGCTCGTCAAGAATGACAAATTGTGGTGCATGCAGAATGGCCTGAGCAACACCAACCCGCTGTTTGTAGCCACGACTGAGCGTATCGATACGATCCATCGCCCGGCTTTCCAGCTGTGTGGCTTCAATGGCTTGTGGCACACAATGTGCGGGCTGTAAGCCGCGCAATTCTGCGGCGTACGACAAATACTCAACAACAGTGAGCTCAGGGTAAAGAGGCGAACTTTCGGGTAGATAGCCCATCTTCGCCTGCACCAGATCGGGTGCCGCAAATACATCGACGCCATCCACCAGAGTCTGCCCGGCGCAGGGTTCAAGAAACCCGGTCAACATCTTCATGATGGTGGTTTTACCCGCGCCATTATGGCCCAGCAATCCAACGACCTCGCCAGGCTCTATGCTGAATGACACATCGTCCACGGCTTTGAATTCTCCATAGCGACGCACCAGGTTTCTTGCTTCGATCATAAAGACTCCTTAACAGTTAGCAGACAATAGATCTCGGTGGGGAAAAATATTGATTTGCAGAGAAATTTCAAGAGCAGTGGCGTGCAATTTTGTTGCAAATTGTCACCAGAAGCGCCAACTTCGCCAATGAGAAAGTTCGGCGCAATCTAACATGCATTTATCCGGCCCAGCAGGTCACCTTGAACATCGTCTGGAGCAACCAATCCAGTCCCGCAGCATCACTGCGATACTGTGTCATCCACACCCGCAGTATGGTGGCAACTTCAATGATGCAGTGCTGGCAACTGCCGCTGCGGTCCTTAAGGAACATCAGGTCACTACCCTGCGATTTAATTTTCGCGGTGTTGGTGCCAGCGCAGGCAGTTTCGACGGCGTTGCAGAGGCGCAAGACCTGCTGGCTGTCTCAGCAGCTTGCGCCGAAGCTTACCCTGCGCACGACATCTGGTGGATCGGGTACTCTTTCGGTGCGGCAATGGCCCTGCGCGCGTTAGCCAGCCAGCAACCTAAACGCAGCTTGTTAATCGCGCCGCCCAACAAAGCTATGCAGATTCCTGAACTGGCGACCGGACTTTCCGCAGACGTCAGCGCAATCGCGGGCGACCAGGACAGCTACGTCGACGCTGAGGGTTTAAAACAAAGCTTCAGCATCAAAACCCACCTCATTGCAGGTGCAGATCATTTTTTTTCAGGCCAGCATGACCAGCTGGCAAACGCCATCAGTGACTGGATCGACAGCTCAGACGCCGTCTAAACAATCACTGCGCCGGTATAAAATTCATGGAAATAGTAGGCCGCAACATAAACCACGCAGCCAACCAGCAGCGGTAACAGCCATTCCTGCACTGCCCAGCGGTTTCGTCCGGTTACCAAAGCAGCAAATGGAATGTTTGACGACTTCGCTGTCAGTTGCTGCCACCTATGCGGGTCAGCCATCGATTTTTTATGATCCATCAACAATGTGCCCAGGAAGCTCACTGCCAGAAACGCGGAAAAGAAGACCAGGGAGAGCGTATCTCCATTGGCAATAATATGCCCCACGGCCCAGATAATGATGGCCCACTGCATCGGATGCCGGGTAATTCTGAAGACGCCGCGGAAGGGTTCAGCCTCAGCCTGTTGCGGATCCACGGCTTTTGGCGCCATGAAACCACCGGCCAGCAACATCATCGCCAGTGGCATACTCAGTTTTGCATACCAGTACAAGTCAGGATCAGGCATCCAGAGATAATCAAATCGAGGCGCGTGCACGTACACCCAGATGAGATAGCCCAACGTTACTGCCGCAAGCAGAGAATAAAACAGCATATACAGGCCTTCACCCATTACCCGCACCAGCCCACCTCGCACAGGTGTGCTCGAAATACCCAGATGGGTGCCAACCCAGAGACCCGCCGCCAGCCATAACTCTGCCATCACTTACCCCAGAACGAAATTGGACACCGCGTCTAACACCGCATTCGGTTGCTCGGTCATCATGGCATGACCACACCCCTTAAGCATGTGCACACGCGCATTTGATAACTGCGTTGCCACGGATTGCCCTGCTTTTGCCGGGGTCATTTTATCTGCCTCTCCGACCAGAACCAGCGTCAGGATTGCGCAGTTTTCAATCTCCAGCTCAAAATTGTTACAGGCAGTTAAGTCTGCATGGAAGACGCCCGCCGGCAGACGCTCCATCCAGCGCTGTGCTGCGTTGAAGCTGTGCAGACCAGGATTCGCGGAAGCACCCAGCATGCCTCGCCGACTATGACTGAACATATTCGCCATTTCGATCGCCGCGTGATGACCTTCAGCTGCAGCAGCTAACAAAGGCGGGCCAACAGGCATCGGGTTTGATGTACCCAGCAGGACCATTTTGCTTACCTGTTGTGGATACCGCTGCGCCATAAACAATGCTACAAGCGTTCCCATACTGTGACCCACAATTGTGGCCTGGCTGAGGTTCAAAAAATCTAGAAGCCCGCTGAGCACATCTGACATGGCTTCAATTGTGCGACAGGCGGGACCATCACTACCGCCGTGACCAGGCAGATCCAGCGCGACCACATTCAAACCATGACGGGCAAAGTAACGCGCCATAGGTGTCCAGACGGCGTGATCAAAACCCGCACCATGCACAAACACCAGGGTTTCACGCTGCGCCTGTAACGTGCTGCCACCCGTGCCATAGATTATGACCTGGCCATTCAGCACAGCTTTCATAACCGCTTCTCCACACTGCGCAGTGCTTTGCTCAGATCACTGATCAGATCGACGGGGTCTTCCAGCCCGACGCTGATCCGCACCAGGCCTTCACTAATACCAGCCGCTGCCAGGGCCTGCTCATCCATGCGATGATGTGTGGTGCTGGCCGGATGGATGACAAGAGACTTCGCATCACCGACATTGGCAAGGTGAGAGAACAACTCCAGCGCGTCAATGAATAACGCACCCGCTCGGCGCCCACCCTGCAGAGTAAGCGTAAACACCGCCCCCACGCCCAGCGGCATCAGCCGTTGACCCAGGGCATAGTCAGGATGTTGCGCCAGACCTGGATAGTTCACACTCTGCACCAGCGGGTGCGCGGCCAGGAACTCAACCAGCTGCACAGTGTTGCTGACATGCCTGTCCATGCGCAGTGACAAGGTTTCAAGCCCCTGCAGAATCTGAAACGCACTCATCGGGCTCATGCAGGCGCCAAAATCACGAATGCCTTCTTTACGGGCACGGGTAATAAACGCCTGCGGACCAAATTCTTCAGTGAAAACAAGATCGTGGAAACCCGCATAGGGTTCGGTCAGGGTGGGAAATTTGTCTGAGCCCGCCCAGTTGAAAGTCCCACCATCTACCAGCACACCGCCGATCACCACGCCGTGACCGCTGAGAAATTTGGTCGCCGAATGCACAACAAGATCTGCCCCTAGAGAAATTGGTTGGCAAAGATAAGGTGTTGTCAGCGTTGCGTCGACCATCAACGGTAAGCCGTGCTCGTGACTCAGCTGCGCCAGAGCAGGAATATCCAACACCTCAAGTCCCGGATTACCCAGCACTTCGCCAAATACAAGTTTTGTGTTTGGTTGTACGGCTGCAGCAAATGCATCCATATCGCGCGGATCTACAAATGTTGTGTCGATTCCGAAGCGCTTCAACGTATAGCTGAAAAGGTTATGGGTACCCCCATACAGAGAGCGAGACGCGACAATGTGATCGCCAGCGCTGACAATGGTGCACACACCAAGATGCGTTGCCGCCTGCCCGCTGGCCGTCGCAATTGCACCCACACCCTGATCCAGTGCGGCCATGCGCTCTTCGAGCACAGCATTTGTGGGGTTGGAAAGCCTTGAGTAGACATGACCCGCCCGTTCCATATTGAACAGGCCTGCTGCGAAGTCCGAATCCGGCAGTACAAAAGAAGCGGTTTGATAAATTGGTGTGGCCCGGGAGCCGGTTTCATCCGGTGTTTGCCCGGCATGTAAACTCAGAGTATCAAATCCGATGCGAGGAGGACCCCGATGCTCTTTCTTATCCATAACCACTCCTGCTGAGAATCTGCAGGGTGGCCGGTTTGGCAGCGCTTATCAAGCGCCAGCCGGGCCTAGGATCGGTCTCGGTAAACACGGGCATCCCGCTCAAGGTTGCCCGCAGAAATCTGCTCATTCAACGTCCACCAATCATAAATGATGCCGATGAAGAATAACCCCAGCGTCAGCAGATACAGAATACCGGTACCAATCTTACGCTGATAAAAACGATGCAGCCCGAAAATACCCAGGAACGTCAGCAACACCCAGGCGATGGTGTAACTCAGTTCTCCGGATGCGTAACGTCGATCAGCAGAACGTTCCAGAGACGGCATCAGAAACAGGTCGATAATCCAGCCAATGCCCAGCAAGCCCAGGGTAAACAGATAAATGGTGCCGCTGATCGGTCGTCCAAAATAGAATCTGTGCGCGCCCAGGAAGCCGAATATCCATAAAACGTAGCCGACAAAAAGACTGTGTGTGTTGTTATATCTATCCATGTTTTTATTGTCGCACTTCAGCACAGAAAAGTTTGCACTG
>Ga0180435_10001398_pt1 | contig 25227 bp, 7 predicted proteins | sample SS_ome_3_FD_132467 | JGI IMG/M metagenome (GOLD analysis project Ga0180435, IMG submission 132467) | Hypersaline lake sediment archaeal communities from the Salton Sea, California, USA - SS_3_S_1 metaG | ecosystem: Environmental > Aquatic > Non-marine Saline and Alkaline > Hypersaline > Sediment... | reverse complement strand
TAACAAGTGTGATAACAGTACGGTCATTCCTGCGTTTGGAGAAAACGACTTTAACTTTGCCAAGCTTGTTCATCGTTCCAACACGCTGAGCAAGTTTATAGCAGGACGTTTTCCGCAGCCCTTTTATGCTATACCATCGGCCCGTTCGGCTCAAAATATTCCTGCCGTACTGGCCGACCTTGTGTTGGGTCGAATTCACGGTAAGCCATCGATTCGCCTTGCTAACGCCGATATAACGCCATTTCCGCTTTTTGCATGCGTTAACCACCGCGGGGCAAAGATAGAACGCATCAAACAAAACGGTGATATCGAATTTGCCAGGTATCTCTGCATCAAGAACCATTTTCCCCGCCAGTTCTGTGAGTTTCTTAAACGGAATATCAAGGGCTTTGGTATGTTCCTTTTTGACATACAACCAGGAGCCCAAAGGTATGGTTACGCCTCTGTAAAACAGACATGCTTTGACAATTGTATGGCCCATGCAATACTTTCCGGAAGCATGGTGGTGGATCTTACCGACCGCCTGCATTTTCTTGGTTCGCTTGATCGTTTGAGTGTCATCGATAATCAACAGACAGTCGTTGCATCCCTTTCTATAAAGCCTCTGGAGCAGAAAAATCGCCTGTGTCGCAACAACAGCCCTCTCGTCAAATTCGCTTCGCCAGAGAAACTCGCCGTGATTGGTTCGATGAGTACTGTTTCGCAAGAGCTTGACCAACCTGTCAAGGGTACTGCCGTGACTAATGCAGATGGCAAGAACGAGATTGCAATAATAAGCATACACGTGAGCCGAAACCGTGTTGTGGGTCGGTCGAAAAAAAGTTTTGACTTTTTGAGGAATTCTGCCGATAGTAAGCATAAGGCCTCCTTGCCAGTAAATGTTGGTTTGCACTACATTTATCGGCTTGAAAGGCCTTTTTTGTTGAAACTTCACTATCATCAAAATTCCTTCAATCGGTCAGTTTGAGGAAACTAAATATACCCATCGGGTATGAAAATTCCTGGCAGAGCCCGATGTATTTGTTTTCTGGATAAATATATACATAACGCGAAAACGGGAAAATTAAATCGTGATGAGTATAGAAAAACCAGGAACCGTTACCACAGTGCCGGGAAAGCGTCTGTGGTAACGGAACGGTGGGCTTGTCGTTTATATTCTAATTCGTTTGGTTTTGGCCAAATTGGCGGTGATGTGTTGCAGCAGGGAATCGACACTGTCGGTAATACCATTAATCGCTTCATCATATTGAATTTGTTTGATTTGGCCATTGCCGCCGTTGGCGCTGAGGGTTCCATAAATATCTTCGCCCAGCAGCACTTTATCGATATTGCTGCCGGTAGAAATGATATCGGCATCTTTTAATAGGCTTCCGTCGGCGGTTACCTTACTAATCTTACCTGTGGCGGTGATGTCGGCATTGATATCGCCATGTACGGTAACGGATTTAATGCTGGAAGCAGCTGTGATGGCACCGATAAGGTCTCCGGTGTTATCGGTAGTGCCGGCCGTGATGGATTTGATCGCCCCATCCACATTCATATTACTGACATTTATGTCTCCGCCGGCGGATATTGTTTTCAATGAGCCTTTGCCGGTGCCGTTAATGAGGATTTGAGAGGCATTGATGCTGCCGTTGACATTTACGGTTTTGATCGATTTGTAGGCGGTCAGGTCGGCTGTAAGGTCTTCTCCAACCGATATAGTGTTTATTTGGCCTTTGACGCCGGTGGAACTGATTTGCCCGCTGAGATTACCGGAAGTGATAATAGATTTAATGGCACCGGTGGCGGTAATATCCATATCCGCGTCACCATCGACATTGATCGTTTTCAGGCTCGCGGTGGTGAGGGTGAGATTATCTACGTCTCCGCCAATCGCGGCGGTAGCCAATTGCCCTTTGGTACCTGTGATCGTAATAATTGTGTCGGATATCCCTTCGGCAACAGTCATGTTTTTAATGGAACTGGTTTCGATGGTAGTGTTATTAGCTATAGACCCACCAACTGTAAGAGTTTTAATGTAGGGATTCTTGGCGCCGTCGGTAGTGATTTGGGCACTATCGATATCACCCGTTACGATCAGAGATTTTATTGCTTCTGCCGTTATTTCTCCGGTTAGCGAACCAGCCGTGAGAGTAGTTACGATTCCCTCAACATCCAGACCGCCGAGAGAGCCGGAGATATTGATGGTCTTGGTGGCTCCCTCGATATCCATACTTTCAACGTTGCCGGTGATCTCTATAGTGCCGCACCCGGAACCGGTGACAAAAATATCACCGATATCCACCTGGCCGTTACTGTTTTCTGAGGGAGTAACGGTGATAGTCAACGTGGTCTTTTTACTCGAATTTTCAATAGTAATGGTCTCAATATCGGAGCCGTCCGCGGTGGTGCCGTCAAAAGTAATGGTTCCCTCCCCGGCCGAACCAAAAGTAATCATCACGGTATCGCCATCGGCATCGGTAAAGCTAAAGGTTCCTTTGGCCTCCAGATCATAGGTATAGGCCATGACTGCCTGACCGGAGAGGGCAAACTGAAATACCGAACTGTCCGGATCGTTACTGTTGATGGTCATGGTGTCGGGATGGAGACCATTGCTGGCGGGATCGAAGATGACACTGGCGGAAAGAGATTCACCCGCTGCTATCGTAAATCCATCTGTGCTTATTCCATCTCCTGTGATGCTGTATGGACTGGCTGCGCCCAGACCGAAGCTGATTGAGGATATGGTCAGAGTACTGGTGCCCGGGTTGGAGATGGTGATCGGATAAATCCCGGTTTGTCCACCGGTACCGTCATTAGTTTGTTGCCCGAACGCGATTTCCGGTTCGATAGCGTTGGCCAGAGTACCGTCATCGGGAGTAATGTCAACCACCAGATCGGGTTCTACGGCATCGGCGCTGATTGGAATGATAACCGTTGATTCATTGGGATCGTTACTGGTCAATGTCAGACTGGCATCGTAGGTGCCGCTGGTTGATGGTGAGAATTGAATGGTAATGGTACGTTGCCCCGCGGCGGAGATTTGATAATCGTCACTGCTCTTGTTGGCCAGATTGGTTTGTACGATTTCAAACGCGCTGGCCCCATCACCGCTGAGTGTGGCGGAAGTGACGGTAAGTGCCGCGGCGCCGTCATTGGCAATCAAAAACGAAACAGATTCAGAACTGTCCGTGAGAGTGTCGTCGAACAGAAGGGTATCCATAGCTTGTGAATTAACGTCAAGAATATTTATGTTGGGTTTACTGCTGCTGACCGTGGCGGTGCCGCTTAAGGTCAGGTCGTAAGTTCCTTCGTCACTGTCGTTGCTGGTGAAAGTCAGGCTGGCATCGGAATAATATCCCAAAGTGGTGGGAGCGAAGGTGACCGTGAATATCTGAGATTGACCTGCCTCGATCTGGGCGTCGGTGGGCGTTATACTGAACATGCCGGCGTCGGTACCGCTGATGGCAGCTTCGGAAATATCTAATTGAGAACCTCCCGTGTTCAAAACCACAACCTCATAGGAAATGGAGGTGTCCGCCGGCGAAGTGCCAAAGGAAAGGTCGTCATCATTGACATTACCCACCTCTTCTATAATCACTATTTCCGGTGGAGTACCGTCAGCCAGATAACCGGTATTGGTCAGACCCCAGGCGTGCGGTCGATAAGCAACTTGCGGGCCTTCATCCGGAGTCGGAGGGCCTGCGGCCGCACCTGCCAGCGGTGTCTGGACTTCCAGTTCGTATGCGCCTTGCGATCCCCATCCGTTAATATCAATATAGTAAGTTTCTCCGGCAACGAGACCGCTGCTGAGCGAGAGGGATTCATTTTCACCGGCCCCGGTAGAATCGGTGGATGCTACGGTTGTTCCGACCGAATTGAGCAGTCGTAAGGATACATCTAATTCTTCGGAAGCTTGAGGTCTTACAATGATAATCGCGGTGCCGTCGGTCAGGTCCGGAGCGGTAAAGGAGAAATAATCCCGGTCTTCACTGTCATGAATCGAAAGGTTGATGAGATTGGCTGAGCCGTTGTCAATTATAAGGGGAAAAGCGGTTGCTGTTTGCTCGTTAGGTTCCGCGGCGTCTCCCACGACATCATTGCCATAAGAAACTTCCAGACCGTACGTCCCCGTCGTATTCTCTGCGCCGCTTACTGCCAGATAAAGCTGCTGATGGGCCGTGAGATCGCCAGCCAGCAATAATTCAGTGCCATTGACACCTTCCCGCTCCGCCGAACGGAGCAGATTTCCGTCCGCGTCGTATAAAGACAGACTGCCGTTTAATCCGGCAGAGACAAACAGGTAAACTTCAACATTGCTTTGACCCTCGGGAACCGTCAAGGCGTAATAGTCGATGTCACTGACGGAATGAATGCCGGGATCAACCAGGGAAAATTCGCTGTCTCCCATGTCATAAGCCGAGACGATATCGTCATTGGTTTCATAAGCATCCGACATTTGAGATTTCGTAAAGCTCAGGTTGAATTCATAAGTGCCGGTGCTCTGTGCCCATGCTGATACTTTCGCGTAATAAATGTCACCCACCACTGCGTCAAATGCAATGCTTTCCGCCGAGCCCGCGCCGCCGCCGTCGGAACTGGTTACCAGTATGCCGTCTTCATCGAAAATTTGCAAAATGGCATCCAGATTGAAATCCGGATTAAGGGAAGCATTGACCTGGCCGGTTGAGGTGGCGGGTATCATGAACTGATAATAATCTATGTCCGTACCGTTATGAATACTGGCGTCCTCGATATCGGTATTGGCAGTTCCCAGAGGATGAGCGGTATCGATGGTGTCATTACTTTCATAAGAATCGCCCACGGTACCGATACCAACTTCCATGTCCATGGTATAGTTGCCCAGAGAATCACCACCCGGCTTCACCAGAATGGTATAGGTACGACCCGGCACGAGGCTGAATATGGTGAAGATTTCTTCGCCACCCATTTCCGGATCGAAGTCAGCGCCCCCGATCATATTGCCACTGCTGTTATAAACGGCAAGAGAGACATTAAGAGTTTCGTCTGGCAAAACAGTGATTTGACCATATCCGTCGGAATCTGCAGGAATGGCCATTTGATAATAATCAAGGTCTTCACTGTTATGCAGACTGGCTGAGATGAGGTCCATTTGGCCGTCATCATCAAGGGTAATAGATGTGGCCATCCCTGTATTATTGTTGGGTTCGTTGCTGTCGGGAGAGACATTGATTGTGCGTATCTTGATAGGTCGGGCCGAGAAGATCGTATTGTTGGTTTCGGACGTTTCCGTTATGTCGTCGAATCGGTCAACAACCATAGCCAGATAATAGTCTCCGTCATCCACTCCGCTGCCCGGTATGGTTAAAGAAGTTATATTCCAGTTTACCTCAGCCGGATTCAATGCCGTGACCTGCCGCATACCCAGTCCGGTATCGTTGGTGATATCAACCTCAGAGTTGGTTTCCGTGAGATAGAAATAAACATCGAATGTCGTTGTGGCAACGGATCCGACATTTTCCAGATCGTTATAAACAGTGAAACTGTCTCCCGCCGCGGCCTGGGGAATACCGGAAATACTCAAAGCGACCAGGTCAGCCATACCACTGCCGATACTGATGCTGGAGGACGCGAAATTATTATTTTCGTTACTTTCTATCAATGTGTAATAGGGGTCCGCGATAAGAACAATCTCGAAATCACCGTCACGGCCGTAAGGGCTTTGGGTGGGCAGGGTCAGGGTCGTCTCACCGCTTACGTTTGCCGAGGAGGAATCAATGGAAATCTGGGCCAGCAGGTTCGTAGTGTCGGGCGTGCCGTTCCGGCTGAGATAAAATCCTACGGGAACCGAAAGGTTAGCATCACCAAAAGCGTTGCTTAGTTCGTATTGTACCGTGATTGAATCTCCCCAGTTGGCTTCGGTTTCCGAGGTGAGATTTGTCGCTGCGGTATCAAACTGAACCGGCTCCGTAATAGTTAAAGACGAAAACGCCGCAATCTGGTTGTTATTATATGTCTTTTCTTCAATGGCCTGGGAAGCGTTCATCTCCATGGCAATAACAAAGGATTGGCCATAGGAGTCACTCAACGATGCGGGTAAAGTCAATGAAGTTGTTATGGAGTCAAAGGCACCGGCCCCCAGTTCATCAATAGTTCTGCTGCCGATCAGGATGTCCGATGCGTCGATAGTGCCGTCAGAGGTCAGATAGAAATCAATATCAAAACTGCCCGCTGCCGTTGAGCCGGAGTTATATATTTCGCTATAGATATCGATGGTTTGATCCGGTTCGGCCGCGGCGGGTGCGTTTATATGTACCGCCATCAGATCAACTGTTGCGACCGTACCTATGGTAATCGTCTCCTCCGGGGCATAAACGTTGTTATCTTCATCGGCTTCGGCAATGGCGGCTGAACTGTCCACCATCACTCCAATGTAGAAGTCACCATTTTCGCCGTAAGGATTCTCTTCCGGTAACAGCAGGGTGACCAGTCCGGAAGTATTATTATTACTGGTCAGGGCGTCGATTTCGATAATGGTACTGATGGGATCACCGGTTCCGTCGGTTTTCCATAGTAAAATATCCTGGTTGGTAATCGAGGCGTTGTTACTGAGATAAAACGTCAGATTGAACGCGTCGGCCTCTGCGGTACCAATGTTGTCAATAGTGTAATTCACGGCGATCGTTTCGCCCCAGTCACTGGTTTCGACGGTGGTTAATTCGCTGACTTTAAGATCGGGCATGCCCGTATCCAGAATATGAAGTTCTCTAAAGTCCAGGTTGTTTGCCTGTAATTCACCAGCGGGGAGCTGATATTCGTTCATCTCGTCAATATCATTATCAGGGTCCACTATGGCCAGCAGGTAATAGCGACCTTCCTCAATATCGGCGGGAATGGTTAATTGAGTGGTCGTTGAATTTTGACTATTTGGGGCCAGAGAAGCAATAGTACGCGCTACCGTCGGGGTCAGGAGAGTATCTTCGTCCAAATCAAATTCGGAATCTATAGAAAGGTAATAACTGACATTGATATTTTCCGCGAGCGATATGCCCTGGTTTTCGATGTGGTCTGTTATCGAAATGGTTTGATCCTGCTTGCCGGCCGCGGGCAGTTCGTCTATGGAAATGGCCAGGTCGGATTTACCGCTGATGGTTATAAGACTGCTTGCGGTATTGTTCGTTTCATCCGTTTCGACGATAATGTTATCGCTGTCGGCGTCCACCAGCAGATAGTAATCCCCGTCACCGCCAGCCAGCGATTCGGGTAATAATACGCTGAGATTGAAAGTGCTGTTGCCACCGGCCGGAAGCTGGTTAATAATGACACTGTTCAGATAGAAATCGGAATCGTCGCTGGTCTGATCGGTACTGACAAGAATGTCGGCATAGAACGGAGATGCGGGATAATTGCCGTTATTACTGATCGAAATGTCAAAGGTTATTTCCTCGAACCATTTGGCTTCGGTGGGAGCTCCGATGACTGCGCTAGTCAAGTCAACATCGCCTACGACAGCGGTCATGGGATCGACACTTATGTTGATATTATTTTCTTCGTCTTCTTCGAAATAGCGATGATCGGCGTCCACAAAAATGCGAATGAAATAGTTTTCTCCGACATCGATTATGCCGTTCGGCATTACACTTTGATGTACCAAGGCAATGCTTTCCTCGGCATTGATGTTTTCAATAATGGTGGAACCGATATAGAAACCGAAAGAATCGTCGTTCTGGTTAGCTTCACTCAGAAAAAATTCCACCCGAACATCTTCGACCGGTTCCGCGGAAGCATTGGTGACCTGAAAATCAAGGACGAATTCATCACCGATTATTGCTTCATTGGCTACGGTTACATAGTCTGCGATCAAGTCGATGGTTTGGTTTTCGCCTATATTAAACCGAGCCACTGCCAGGTTGTTTTCTTCATTTTCCTCGTCAATGTTATCGTCGGTATCGATGCGGGCCAGTAGGTGATAAAGCCCTTCTTCCAGATTGTCCGGCAAAGTAAGTGTCCGTTCGTCCAGCGATTCCATTTGAGCGCTTAACCCGAGAAAACTGCTTTGATCAAGGACGGTGTCGTTTTCGTCGGGTATATCATCCTGGGAGAGATAATACGAAATATTAAACGCCCCGGCGTCGGCGGTCCCCATGTTTTGTACACTCAGAGCGATATCGAAATTCTCATCCGGAGTAATGTCCGGAGGCACCCAGAACCAGGAAAAGGTCAGGTCGGGATTGCCGTAGGAATTGCTGCTGATTTCAATGGTAGTAAAGGCTTCATTGTTCTCGAAGTTTTCTTCAAAGGCGTTACCCGTGGGACGGATATGGGCCAAGAGATACATTTCTCCGCCGTAACCGAAAGGGGAAACTTCCGGCAGGGTCAGGGTGATTTTTTCCGTGACCTTTCCGTTGGCGGCAATTTCGTTAACCTGCTGGTTCCAAAGTACCATCATATTGCCGTTGACGTCCGGATCGGGACTGTCCGCGAGAATGATTTCGTATTCGGCGCTATCTACACTGCCGGCCTCAAGGTTGCGGATATCGAGAGTTAAATTAATATCGTCACCCCAATTGGCTGAACTCGGGCCTGAAATCGAGTGAAAAGACAAGTCTATGGGCTGTTCGGCCACTTCCGCCCGCAGCCACAAATTGACCGCGTTTTGCCCTGGGGCATCGGTGAATATTTCAATGTTGCCCTCCGCTAAGCCGGGATCATCGGCAGCAAAAGTCACCTCGAAGGTAAGTGATTCATTCAGGGCCAGGGAGGCAAACTCTGCTATGTCGTTGACAGGATTACCGTCGAGCGTGATCGTAAATTTATCGTTGTTCCAGTTTACCTGATGGATGTTTAAGTTCCCCTCGCCCCGGTTCGCGATTGTAAAGCTTTCGGTAATTGTTTCTCCGATAAGGATCGTGCCCATATCAAGATTCCAGTCAAAAGCATCGTTGACGGAGTCGGTTACTTCAATCATGGCTTGTTTGGCTTCGAGACGCAGGGGCATCATAAACATATTGTTTTCTTCGACGATTTCTTCAATGGTGTTGGCGGCGTCGATAACCATCATAATCATATAGGTCCCGTCTGTCTGATTGGGATCGACAAAATTGACCTCGTCCGGTTGGGGCAAAGTAACGGTTATGGTTGATTCGTAGGCCTCCTGAGGACTGATGTTATCTATGATGATATTTCCGAGTGGAAAAGCGTTTTGCAGATCGTTGTCATGTCGGCCCAGATAGAAGTCAACCGTAAAGTTGGCGGCATCGATGGTGCCCATATTCCCCAACTCGAAATCAATCGTTATAGGATCGCCCCAGGAAGCGTTAATGCCCGCGTCGGCCCAAAAGGCCGCCATGTCGGGAGCGGCAATGTCGGTGGTCAGCCAACTGCCCATGAAATTGTTCCAGTCGTCCGTTTCCGGAACAAGGTTGTCGGGATCGATAATTGCGACAATGTAGGTGGTGTCGCCGTCGTCTCCTGTCGGTTCATCGGGCAGGGTAATACTTTCCAGGACATTTGTTCTTGCTTCCGCTGCCAGCGAAGAAATTGTTTGCGTGGTCAGGGGTGTTTCGTTTTCAATGTTTTCTGGATTGTCCGTTACATAGTACGCCACGGTAAACTCGCCGGCGTCTGTGCCGCCTATATTTTCAATCTCACCTTCGAGGGTTACGACACTGCCCCATTGAACCGATTGATTATCCCCCACAGCCACATGGAGCCAGCCGACCAGATCCGCCGGTTTCGAGCCGATGAAAATATCGCTCCATCCTATATTGTCGTCTTCATTGAACTCGTTTATGACTTGGCCGGAATCAATATAGGACAGAAGGAACCATTGTTGCGTTTCGATACCCGGATCGGCCGGCAGGGTCAGAGAAGATGTCTCGTTTCTGTTTTCAAAGGGTTGCAGTCCGGAAATCTCTACCGTGCTTAATTCAATATCGCCGTCGTCATGCATTTCGTCCGTAGAGAGATAATAGGTTATGCTGAAAGCTCCGGTAGTCGCGTTGCTGCTGTTGTTCATCCAGGTATCTACATTGATTGTCTCTTGCCAGTCAAAATTATCCTGATCCTGTTGTGGGTCGAACATGACCATAGGCCAGGCTTCCAGGTTGGCTTGTTCCGGGGTGCCCACAAACACATCCTGCCACCACATGTTATTCATTTCGTCATATTCATCGATTGCTTCGCCCGCATCGACAAATCCGAGAATGCGTAAAATACCATCACTCTCATTATTGTCGGGTAGGGTAATATCCACGGAAATCGTGGTCATAGTGCCGTCATTGATTGTATCGACGGTATAGGTCGCTTCGGGGGTGGCCTGGGGATCGAGTGTCCAGTTGATTTCCCAGGGGCTTTCGCTTTCGCTCAGGATATAGAAGGAAACATCGAAAGGACCAGCGGGTGAACTGCCCCTGTTTTCGATCTGGGCATCAATGGAAATCGTGTCTCCCCATTGGGCGTCGAAGGGCATAAACATGTCAGTAAAAGTCAGATCATTGCCGGAGCCCATGATGTTGATAAATCCGACACCGATATTATTGTCGATAAATTCCTCGGTCACCCCGTCGCCGGCATCGGCCCTGGCTATGATATGGTAGAAGCCCGCACCGATTTCTGTGTCATCGGGCAGGGTCAGGGTTATGGTTTGTTCACTGAATTCCGTGGATAATACACTGTCAATTATTTGTTCCCCCAGGGATAGGTCGTCATCGCTGATAAAGGGATCGTGTGAAAGCAGAAACTGTACGGTAACGTTGGCAGCGTCGGTTCCGCCGAAGTTTTCTAATCCATAGGTAACTGCGATTTCATCCCCGAAGCCCGCGTCGGCAGGGGATTCCACAAAAGGTATTCCCAGATCGATTCCCGCGGGCAGATCGCCATCATCACCGCCGCCTATATAAGCTTCGATAAAGGCGCTGTTGTTGGTTTCTTTCGTTTCGGTCACGTTCATGAAACTGTCCACCGCGGCTACCAGATACCAGGTACCTTCGGCCAGAAGATTGGCGGCAGGAAGGTTAATAAAAATATCATTTTCAGAGATAGCGCCGGCCGTGAGCGAGGGAATTTGGAATTGGCCGATCTCGATATCGGTAACGTCATAGTTGATATCATCGGATATGGCAAGGGCTACGGTAAAATCCTCGGCGTTAGTGTCACCGGCGTTATATATATCAACATACATATCATAACCGAAACCCCATTCCATGAAATCAGCCAGAGTCTCGTCATCCAGACCAAACTCTATGATTTGCAGGTCCACCCCTTCCTCAAGATTATCCGGAGAAACGATATTGACCTGCTCTATACTTATATTATTCAACTCATCTTTTTCCAAAACCACTTTATGGCTGTCAGCTACAATCATCAGGTAATGAATGCCATCCGTTTGATTTTTTGATTTTGGCAGGGTAATAAATACGTCATTGATGGATTCTCCCCAGGGAGCGATTCCGTTTGATTGTATTTCAGCCAGGGTTGTGTCCGTGGCGGGATCATAGATTTCATCTTGACTCAAAACCACACTAATAGTAAATGGCCCGGCCTCGACATTGCTGTTGTTAAACACATCGACAGGGATTTCATAGGTTTGTTCCCAGATCAGGTCGATCCCGTCCGGCATGCCGATCTCATCCGCGACCAGATCAGCCTGTTCGATAGGATTGTCATCGTTAAAATCTCCGATAAATAGTTCCATAGAACCGTAATTGTTGCTTTCATCGGCTTCGGTGACGTCGTTTTCACTGTCAATCCACATGACCAGGTAATAGCAACCATCCTGCCGGCCATCCCCATCCGGCAAGGTAATTGTTATGTCGTTAATTGACATTGCGGCCGATGCAAGTGAAGCTATCTGGGTTGTCCCTACTACCGTATCATTGGCGTCATATTGAGCGTCATCCGACAAGGCAATGCTGATCGTGAATGCCCCGGAGTCCGTGTCGCCCTCATTATAGACATCCGCTGCTACCGGGAAAGATTGCCCCCACTGAATATCACCGTCGGCATCATCATCGAATTCGATCGCCTTGAGGTCCACTCCGGAAATCAGACTAGGAGTGGACAGAATATTGACCGTTTCAAGACCTATATTATTGTTTTCATCGACTTCATTGACCACTTCACCGCTGTCGGCAAAGGTGATTATATGATACGTGCCGTCTGCCAATGTGCCCACGGCCGGCAGAGTTATCATAATATCGCGGAAATCTCCGGAAAAAGGCTGGATGCCGTTGGAAAAATCAGCGTCTGCCAGATGATAATCGTCGTCATCGCCATAAATATCGTTGGAACTTAATATGATCGAGGTGGTAAAGGCTCCGATGGCGGTGTTGCCTTCATTGAAGACATCTACCGACATCTCGTATTGTTGTCCCCAGATAAAATCGAAAGGTATCATATTGTTCGGATCATTGTCTATGACCAGGTCGATACCTTCTATGCCGCCGTCATCGGGATCGTCGATAGGACCATCATCGCCTACGAAAATCGGCTGGGACCAGATATTGTCTTCTTCGTTGGGTTCGTTGATGACATGGCCGCTATCCACTTCCAGAATGAAATTGAATTGACCATCGGTACCGGAAGCCGGTAAAGTAATATCGAAATTGCTGGGATAATTGGCACCCGCAACCAGAGAATTAATCGTAAAGCTGTGCAGTTCCGTATCTGTACCGTCGATAAAGTCATCCTCACTGATATATACGGATACCGTAAATGCCCCGGATTCGACCATGCCGGTATTAGTCACTTCCGCATCGATATTTATGGTGTCGCCCCAGTTGACGCCGTCCTGAATATTGACAAAAAAAGTACTGGGTTGCAACTCCGGCTGATCATCCTCAATTGGTGGTTCCTCTACCCCCGTGCCTATCTGGAGCATAAATTCAACGGTATTATTGTTTTCGTCGGTTTCGGTAATCACCGACTCACTGTCGGCTATCAGAATAAGGTGGTAAGATCCATCGGCAAGCTGATCGGCATCGGGAAGGGTGACCATGATATCATTTTCGCTCATGCTTCCCGCGGCCAGGGCACTGACGCTCTCGGTAACCAAAATGGTATCCCCTCCGTCGAAGTGAGAATCGTCGGAAAGGGCAATGTTGATGGTAAAGGCGCCAGCATCGGAATCGCCTCCATTATAGATATCTACCGCGAATTGATAACCTATACCCCAGTCAAAAGTATCTGTTGGAGTGTTCGGACCGAATTCGGTAACCAGCAGATCAATACCGGGGTCCAGGTTTGGCGTGCTGGTAATCGTGGCGGGGAGGATAGCGATATTATTATTTTCGTCGGTTTCTGTCACCGCATTGGTGCTGTCGAGAAATACCAGGAAATGATAATCACCATCGGCCAGGGTTCCGATAGCTGGCAGAGTAACCATGGCGTCGGTGAAATCTCCCATGCCGGGTTCCACACCGTTGGCAAAGGTTACATCGGTCAGAAAATGATCGTCGTTATCTCCGTAAACATTATTTTGGCTGAGGACAACGGTGGCATTGAAACTCCCGCTGGCCGTGTCGCCGTTGTTAAAGACATTTACAGGAATGTCTATTTCCTGACCCCAGACGGGATCATAGGGGAATTGAAAATCGACATTGTCATCGGCTATCAGATCAATGCCATCTTCACTTACGGGAGGATCATCGGGATTATCCGCACCGACATGTATTGTCACCATGGTGATATTGTCATCTTCGTTGGGCTCGGGAACCACATTGCCGCTATCCACCATCATGATGAGATGGTAATCGCCGTCCGTACCCGCGGCGGGTAAATTAATATCAAGGTTTTGAGCTGTTGAACTTCCGCCGGGCAGACTGTCGATGCTAAAACTATGCAGAACCGTATCCGTGTCGTCTGGTATATTATCCTGGCTAAGGGATATGGAAACTGTGAAGGGATCGGGGGTGCTGTTTCCCGTGTTGAAAATTTCGGTATCGATATTAAGGATGTCGCCCCAGTTGATGGTGGTTTGATTATTGATATTTATAATGCCTGCCTGCAGTTCAATGTCGTCCTGGGGAGGATTGTCTTCGCCAATATAAGCGAGCGTACTCCAACAGTTGTCTTCTTCGTTGGTTTCGACGATCTCATCGCCGCTGTCCACAACCATGATGAGATTGTATTCGCCGTCTGTTCCCGCCGCCGGTAGGGTTATATCTATGTTGTTGCTGGCCAGCGAACCTGCCGCCAGAGAGTTTATGGTGAAGGTGTAGAGGGCGTTGTCTGCTTGATCGACAATGTTATCTTCACTGAGATAAATGGTAACATCAAATACACCCGCGTCAGCAGTGCCTGCGTTACGGACATTGGCGTCCATATTGACGGTCATACCCCAATTTAGGGGGTCTGTAGTTGTAAAAGCAAATACATCGGGCTGTAGTTCGATTTGCTCATCGTCAACGGGAGGATCACCGCCGCCCTGATCGATCATGGCCATGAAGCTGAGTGTGTTATTGTTTTCATCTGCTTCGGTGACAGCATTTCCGCTGTCGGCCATTAAAATAAAGTAATATTGACCGTCGGAAAAACCATCATCGACAACCGGCAGGGTTACGTTAACGTCGTTAATGCTGACACTGTTGGACGCCAATGAAGAAACCGTGGCGGAACCGATTACCGTATCGCTGCCATCGTAACTGTCATCGACGGACAATACGATTGAAATGGCAAAGGCGCCCGCGTCGGTATCGCCTTTGTTGAATATGTCAGCGTCAAACTCATAGGTGCTGCCCCAGGTGAACCCATTGGGCTCGTTATCGTTGAATTCGGCCGCTTCCAGATCAATTCCCGATATCAGGTTGGCAGTGCTGGAAATATGCGCTAAATCCATACAAATATTATTGTTTTCGTCGGTTTCAGCGACAACGTTGGCACTATCGACAAACATGATTATTTGGTAATCACCATCTGGCAAGGTATCCGCCGCGGGCAGAGTGATCATGACATCCTGAAAACTGCTGTTCCATCCCGAAACACCGGCGCTGAATTCCACATCAAGAAGATGATAATCATCGGCGTCGCCGAAGGTGTTGTTTTCGCTCAGAACAATTGTCGTGGTAAAGGCTCCGCTGGCGGCCCCGCCCATATTGTCCACATCGACGGGTATTTCATATTGCTGACCCCATACGAGATCGAAAGGCGGTAAAAATGCTTCGTCCGGGATTAAGTCGATCTCATCATCCCCGTCGTCCGGGATGTCTTGACCGATATGGATGACGACGGATGAGACGTTATTGTCTTCGCTGGGTTCGTCGATGACATGAGCGCTGTCTATCTCTATGATTAAATTGTAATCACCGTCGGCACCCGCGGCTGGCAAAGTGACATCGAAGTTATGGGGAGAGTTCGCGCCGGCGGCCAGGGAAGTTATGGTGAAACTGTGCAGCATGCTGTCGGAGAGGTCGATAGCATTGTCTGGGCTGAGATAAACTGAAACAGCAAACTCACCGGCGTCGGCTGAACCGATATTGTCAATGGTAGTATCGACATTGACGGTCCCTCCCCAGTTAAACGGAGCGGAAGTGTCGGTGTTAAACCCGCTAATTTGCAGCTCAATATCATTGTTGATTATTTGTTCTTCAATATGAATAGGTGTTGTCCAGACATTGTCATCTTCATTGAGTTCGTCAATTACCTGGCCGCTATCCACTTCCAGGATAAGATTGTAGTCCCCGTCGGTACCTGCGGCCGGCAAAGTGACATCGAAGTTGTGGGGAGAATTTACGCCGGCAGCCAATGAAGTTATGGTGAAACTGTGCAAAATACTATCGGAACCGTCGATGACATTATCCAGGCTGAGATAGACCGAGACGGCAAATTCACCCGCGTCGAGATTGCCTGCGTTTTGGATATCCGTATTGACAGCTACGGTACTCCCCCAGTCTAGAGGCGTATTGGTGTCGATGTGGAAATTAACCGGTTGTAATTCAGCGTTACCGGTGGGAGTGTTATCTGCAATTTGAATGGAAAGGGCCCAGGTGTTGTCGTCTTCGCTTAGCTCGTCCACGATCTGACCGCTATCCACAGCTATGATTAATTGATAATTGCCGTCTGTTCCGGCAGCGGGCAGGGAGACATTGATATTATTGGCTGACACCGCCCCCGGAGCCAGAGAATTTATGGCAAGGGTGTGGAGTAAATTGTCACTGCCGTCGATAACATTATCCTGACTGAGATATATAGCCACATCGAAATTGCCGGAGTCCATCGTGCCCGTATTGATAACGTCTGCTTCGAGATTCAGGCTGGTTCCCCAGATAATGGGATCGGTGTTGGTAAGGGCAAAATTCTGGGGCTGCAGTTCAATATCTCCGGGTACATTTCCGTCGGAGATGAAAATACCTGTCGAAAGAATATTATTCCCTTCGTTTGTTTCTTCAAGATTGTTATTGGTATCCGCGATCAGGGCCAGATAGTAATCACCTTCCGTGAGACCGTCGGGAACATTTATAGTTTTGTTTTGGGTGTCATTGCCCTGCCCCGGTATATTCCCGACAACCCATTCCGACAGCACCTCATAACCACCGGAGAAATCGTTCGTGGCCGAAAAGCCGATACGCATGGTGAAATTGTCCGCCGGATCGGTTCCATTGTTCGTAACACTGGTGTTCACATCGAATGTGCCCCCGGTCACTATGACAGCGTCCTGAGCCCAGCTGAGATTGCTAGGCTGCACGTCTATCTGAGCTTGTTCTTCTTCCACCTGGACCTGAAAGGATGCGGTATTGTTGTTTTCGTCGAATTCCGTGATCTGATTATTCGGATCCGCTATTATGCCCAGATAGTACACCCCTGCCATGACCGAACCGTCATCGGGGAGCGAAACCATCGTCTGCTCCTGACTGCGGCCGTCCGCGCCGAGAGCGGAGATGTTTCTGCTGGAGAGAACTGTATCTGAAGCATCAATGTTTGCGTCCGGCGAAAGAACAATATTCACATTGAAACTGTTGGCTGTAGTGCCGGTGGGATTATGAACCTCGTTGGTAACATTAAAGGACTGACCGATAATAAAAGGCCCGCCGGCATTAAAATTGCTAATATACAGGTCCGGGTCTTCCGGGGGCGGATCACCTCCGTGCCCGTCGTCTCCGATGAAGATCGGAGACGAGTGCACATTATTGGTAAGATTCGTGTCGCCCGTAGCTTCGTTGATATCGGCGGAAAAAATCAAATAGTAATCACCGTCCGTAAGCCCATTGTTGGGCAGGGTAACGACTGGATCATAGATATCATCGCCACCGGCGGCTATCGAATTGGCCGTGCCCGTGTGCAGTATCATGTCGCTTCCATCGAGAGCGTTGTCTTGGCTTAAGGCAACCTGGACGTCAAATGCGCCGGAGTCAACATCTCCATAATTGAATATATCGGTAGCCAGATTGATACTGTCTCCCCAGTGAAAGGGAGGCGCCGACAGAGTGTCGTCAAAGCCAAATTCAGTCACGGCCAGGTCGGCGTTGAGAAGAAGACGGGGTTCCAGCTGTTCCAAAACTGCCCGATTGGATTTTATGGAGTTGATACGGTCAAAATTACGACGTAGTTTTCTTAATAGTGACATCGATAATTTCCTCTCATAGGATTATGTCAATATATACTGCTTCCGATTGAATTTTCCCGTTTTCGCATTATGTATATACTTAACCAGAAAACAATTACATCGGGCCCTGCCAGAAATTTTCATACCCGATGGGTATATATAGGCCCGATTAACTTAGTTTCGCTTGACTGGTATCGACGGAAAAAATTCCCCTTATGAGATGATTATAGTCGCAAAAAAATAATCGTATCGTATATGACTAAGTCGAAAATTTACTGGCAACCGGAATTAAAATTAAAAAAAGGAACAAAATTTCGTACTTGATGAAGGGATTTTTGCCTTATTGATATTGATAGAGAAAATTTTATAGGACAAAATATATATTATATTGGTTGAAATCTACCTAAACAGGGTGCGGAAATAGGGGGGTATCGATCCAAATCATACTTACATTCTCAGTTATTAACCTGAAAAAATAATTTATAGGCCCTATAATTTGATAATGACCTTTTTTTGAGTTAGCAAGAAGGTCTTATGAACATCGTATTTTAGCTTTCCCGTTTTCGTATATACTTATCACGCGATTGAATATTTTCGTTCTCGGATTACGTGTTTATACCTGTCCTACATGAAAATACCCGTGAGTGATTTTATAACTATATATTCGACATACCTTTATAAACCCACCCTGCCAGGGCTTATGAAACCCAATGGGTACACTTGCCAGAAAAACAATTACATCCGGCCCTGCCGGGAATTCTCATACCCGATGGGTATATAATCCATATAAATATTTTATTATCAATCTTTTCGTGCCTGAGACGATATGTTATAAGGATTTAAAATGCTGTGGTTTAAGCAGTTCGGTGTCCGGCTGAAAAACATTGACAATCATGTGTTCTTGGGCTATAAACGTCCTTTCTGACGGTTCAGAGTGAAGCCGCTTAGAGTAGTTTTGCATTCTGGATTGTTCAAATAGTTATTCGTATTTGATTGTTTTAACAAGTCGCTCTTGTGAGCGACGGCTTTGCGGAAAATTTGATATTACAGGAAGCTTAAGGAGATTTGTTATGCCTTTGGTGACGACGGAAAAAATGTTTAAAAAAGCGTACGATGGTGGCTTTGCTGTCGGGGCGTTTAACGTTAATAATATGGAAATTATGCAGGGAATTGTCGAGGCTTGCAGTGAAGAAAATGCGCCTTTGATTTTGCAAATTTCCAAAGGAGCCCGTGCGTACGCCAATATTAAATATCTCCGGGCTTTGATCGATACCGCTTTGGAAGAAAGTGACCTGCCTATCGCGATGCATCTGGACCACGGCGATACGTTTGATTTGTGCCAGGCTTGCGTAGATGATGGCTTTACTTCGGTTATGATCGACGCCTCCCACGAACCGTTCGAACAGAATGTCGCGGTAACCCGGCAGGTGGTGGAATACGCTCATGAAAATAAAGTGACCGTAGAAGCGGAAATCGGCCAGTTAGGCGGGATTGAAGAGGATGTTGTTGGTGTCAGCGAAGATGATGTGATGGACCATCTGACCGATCCGAAAGAAGCTGTTGAATTTGTCAAACAGACTGGCTGTGATTCTTTGGCGGTCGCCTGTGGCACCAGCCATGGGGCTTATAAGTTCAAAACGGAACCGAAATTAGCATTCAATGTGATTGAGGAAATCGGAAATCTGCTTCCCGGTTTTCCACTGGTTATGCATGGTTCGAGCAGTGTCCCCCAGGAATTTATCAATTTAATCAATCAATACGGGGGCAATATGCCTAATACCATGGGGGTTCCGGAAGAAGCTCTCAAGCAAGCGGCCAAATTAGCAGTTTGTAAAATTAATATCGATACTGATTTGAGATTGGCCTTGACGGCTAAAATCAGAGAGGTTTTCAGCACCAGTCCCGCCGAGTTCGATCCTCGAAAATATCTGGGACCGGGACGGGCCGCGATCAAGGAAATGGTCAAACATAAATTGCATGTGCTGGGCTGTGGCGGAAAGGCGGATATCTGCCGGTAAAAAACAACAATAGTTGTCATACTAAAATTTTTAAGATGACGTCACAGTTTTCCCTGTGGCGTCTTTTTTTATAGATATGGTGGGCGGGAACGCTTTGGAAAATTTGATAATGGGGCAAGACTTCATGAAACCCTATTTGGTTCCCGGCTCTGCCGGGTTAGGTCAATAATAAAGACCGATAATGTATTCCAGTTAAATTTCGCAGTTTTTGCGGCCCAATATTTCATTCCTCAGGCCCTTTGGGTTAACTTTACTCATCACGATTGAATTTTCCCGTTTTCATATTATGTATTTTCTTGTCATAAAAACAATTACATCTGCATCTGCCAGAAATTCTCATACCCGATGGGTATAAAATCTCATCTCGGAATCCGTCATATAACTCCAAAAAAACGGTAAATGCTTTTTTTTCGTCTGTTTTTTGCCCGTAGGGAAACAAAACAATGCTTTGATAGGAAAATAGACAAAAAAAATCGTTTTTTTTCAAGAATCTCTCTTCCATAAGTTAATTTGGTCATTAAATCAGACGACATTTTATGTGTTGGCAGAAAATATCAAGTTTCTGCCGGGAGTGGTGGAGAACTTTAAAACAGATGGGCGAGAAGAGTTGCCCTTAGCAAGAAAATGTATCGCTATGAATAGTAAAAAAGATGTATTGACGACCGGACAAGTGGCGAAGATATGTAACGTTGCACCTCGCACTGTATCAAAATGGTTTGACTCGGGCCAGTTAAGGGGTTACCGAATTCCGGGAAGCAAAGATAGGCGGATTCCTCTGGATCAGTTGATCCGTTTTATGCGCGCCCATGATATGCCTTTGAATGGGTTGGATGGAGCTACCACGCGATTACTGCTTGTTAATGAGAAGGAAGAAATCAACGAAACGGTTACAGACTCTCTGGAACAGGATGGCCGCTTCGAAGTCCGTGCCGCTGATTGTGGCTTTGACGCGGGGGTAATCGCTGAACAATTTCGTCCTCATATCATTTTGCTGGATATTATGCTCGAAGATGTCAGTGTGAAACGGATCTGTGGAAAAATCAGGGAAAATCCGGAGTTGCACAGTACCAAAATCGTCGCCATTACTTCTTCTCTAACCGAAGGAGAAGCCCAGGCCCTTCTGCAGCAGGGATTCGATGGCTATCTTTGCCGTCCCTTTGACATTAAACAGCTTGTCCAGTGTGTGGATGATGCTATGGCTATTATTCACTAGCCCGGATATTTCATGAGTTTTTGCCCAATGTGTCATAACGTTCTTATTGAAAAGTATTAAGGCCAAAAAATATGGTCTTCAAAAAAAACCGAAAACTTGTGAAATATACTGGCTAAACAAACAGAATATTTTAGGGAGTGTTGCCCAGATAAGTATATTAAGCTTCCGGCCCGGTACTGCTTGGAGGCATAACACGTAAGTGTTAATTAAGAGCAGTGCCAGGGATCCATATGTTCAGGGTCGTCGTAAAGCAATATTACGGCGACTCTTTTTTTTAGTATCTTGCCAATGCAAGAATCCATGAAAACCTATTTGGTTCCCGGCCCTGCCGGGCAAAATGATACCCAATGGGTATAATTGGGTATCAAGTCGCCACAATATTCACCAGGCGATCTTTGATGACAATTACTTTCCGGATGGTCTTGCCTTCCAGCAGGGCGATTATGCGTTCGTTTTCCAGAACGGTTTTTTCGATAGCTTCTTCGTTACTGTCCGCCGCGAAAGTGATCCGGTCACGCACTTTACCATTGATTTGAATCGCCAGTTCCACTTCCGGATCTTTGGTTAATTCTTCCTGATAAACAGGCCAGGGAATATAGGCCAAAGTATCATGGTGACCAAGGCGATTCCATAATTCTTCTGCGATATGTGGCGCGAACGGAGAAAGAAGCAGAACAAAATTTTCCATTGCTTTTTGGCTCCGCTCTGGTAAGCGGGAGAATTCATTTACAAATATCATCATTTGAGATATTGCTGTGTTGAAACACATATTTTCAATATCGTGAGTAACTTTTTTAATGGTTTTATGCAACAACCTCAGCATTTCTCCTTCGGGTAAGGAAGCGGTGATAGAAGGATGTATATTCCCGTCCTCCGCGACGAGCATACGCCAGGCCTTTTGCAAAAACCGGTGTACTCCTTCCACTCCCTGCATAGACCAGGGTTTGGTGGCATCGAGCGGCCCCATGAACATTTCATATAGACGCATCGAATCGGCGCCATATTGTTCAATCACGGTATCGGGATTAACAACATTACCACGGCTTTTACTCATCTTTTGGCCGTCGTTTCCCAGAATCATGCCCTGATTAACTAGTTTTTGGAAGGGCTCTTTGGTGCTCACCCATCCGGCATCGTACAGAACCTTATGCCAGAATCGGGAATAAAGTAGATGCAGGACCGCATGCTCGGCTCCGCCGACATAGAGATCGACAGGCATCCAGTATCTTTCTTTTTCTTTATCGAATGGAGCCTGGTCGTTGTGGGCGTCCAGATAACGAAGATAATACCAGCAGCTGCCCGCCCATTGTGGCATGGTATTGGTTTCACGCCTGCCCTTTTGGCCGTTCTTCCAGGTTACATGGAGCCAGTCGGATATATTCGCCAGGGGGGATTCACCCGTCCCGCTGGGTTTAAACGTTTCCGCGTCCGGTAAAGTCAGCGGTAACTCTTCTTCCTCGAGGGCAGTTACATACCCATTTTCCAGATGAACGATGGGTATGGGTTCTCCCCAGTAGCGTTGCCGACTAAATAACCAGTCACGCAGTTTATAATTAACCGCGGCTTTGCCCATACCCTCTTCTTCCAGCCAGTCAGTTATTTTTTGTTGAAATTCTTCCGTGGACAATCCATCGAAAGATGAACTGTTAATAGCTTTGCCATTCCCGGTAAAGGCTTCCGGGTAGCAGGCTGGGTTTGCCCGGTAGCCGGCTTGAACAGTTTCAAGAAAATCTGAAGAACTAAACTCCTGTAAACTTTTACAACGGCCGGCCTGATCGATTATGGACGTCAGGTTACCGTTTGCGGATTTAGGGCGGTGGTTGGAATCGATATTATTGTTTTCAATCTGCTGCCACAGCCATTCTGTTTCAGGTTCGACCACGGCGACGATGGGCAGATCGAATTTCTTCGCGAATTCGAAATCACGACTGTCATGAGCCGGGACCGCCATGATGGCACCGGTACCATAACTTATTAAAACGTAATCACTGATCCAGATGGGGATTTTCTGGTTATTGACGGGATTGACGGCGTAAGCGCCGGTGAACACGCCGCTCTTTTCTTTGGCCAGATCGGTGCGGTCCAGATCGCTTTTCTGGCTGGCCTGGAGTCGGTATTTCTCTACGGCAAAACGCTGTTGATCGGTGGTGATAGAATCCAGCAGCGGATGTTCCGGGGCCAGCACCATATAAGTCGCCCCAAACAAAGTGTCGGGGCGGGTCGTATAAACTCGAATCATGGAATCGTGGCCGTCCACGACAAAATCGACATCGGCCCCCGTGCTTTTGCCGATCCAGTCGATTTGTAACTTTTTGATTCCGTCGGACCAGTCCAGCCCTTCCAGGTCTTCCAGGAGTCGTTCCGCATAAGAAGTGATACGGAGCATCCACTGACGCATCGGCTTGCGAATTACCGGATGCCCCCCTCGTTCACTGACTCCGCCCACCACTTCTTCATTGGCTAAAACCGTACCCAGTTCCGGGCACCAATTGACCGCGACTTCCGCCTGATAGGCCAAACGGTAATTGTCCAGGACATCGCTCTGTTCTTTTTCGGAAAGTTCATACCATTTCCGAGCTCCGATGGGATCACCTGTTATCGCCTGGAGTCCCTCCGGGTCCGTAAGAACCAGTTCGTTATTGGGGCCGACATATAAATCTTCCGCTTCGAGAGACTTGACGAGTTCACTAATTGGTCGGGTTTTTTTTTCCTGGGGATCATAATAGCTGTGGAAAAGCGTCAGAAATATCCACTGCGTCCAACGATAATATTTGGGATCGGTGGTAATGATTTCGCGATCCCAGTCGTAACTGAAGCCCAGAGCCTTGATCTGCTTTCTGATATTGTTGATATTTCGTTCCGTGGTAATGCGAGGATGCGTTCCGGTTTTAACGGCATACTGCTCCGCGGGAAGCCCAAAAGCATCGTATCCCATGGGGTGCAGAACGTTAAATCCTTTCATCCGTTTGTAGCGGGACACAATATCGCTGGCGGTATATCCTTCAGGGTGGCCCACATGCAGACCGTCACTGGAAGGGTAGGGGAACATGTCTAGTACATAGTATTTTGGTTTATCCGGTTGAACAGTACAGCCAAAGGTTTTGTGTTCTTCCCAGTATTTCTGCCATTTTTTCTCGAAAGTGGTGAAATCATAGGTTCCCGTCTTATTTTCCGTCATTGCAACAAATTTCCTAATATGGGTTTGGATATCTTATGGAAGGGTTAATTTTAAGACATTTAATTCGAAAAGCAACCTTTCGTTTTTAGCCTCTTAAAAGAATTTGTGGGTAATTCATGATCTATACAAATTGTAAGTCACTAAATATTAGTATCTTACCAATGATATCTTGCGCAAAATGGTTAAAAAACCTGATAATGGAGCAAGACTTCATGAAACCCTATTTGGTTCCCGGCCCTGCCGGGTTAGGAAAATACGCAACATATCGGCCTCTTCGGATTTGAGTATGGCTAAGATTCACCCGGCCATTCCCGGCAAAACAGTTTGGGCTGGCGGGCAATTTGGGGCAGCCGGGGGGCAATTTCCCGCCAGGGGGCCCCGAACTGTTTTGCCGAGTTATAAATATACCTGTTCCCCATAAAAATGCCCTGCGAGTCATTTCATAACTATATTTCCGGCAGACGCTCATAATCGGCCTGCCCCAAAAGTCCGGGCGGGCGGTTTTGGAGGTCCGGAACTTTGAGCGTTCAAAGGTTCTGAGAATGTACTGCTTGCGATTGAATTTCCCCGGTTTCGCGTTATGTATATATTTATCCAGAAAACAAATACATCGGGCCTTGCCCGGAATTCTCATACCCGATGGGTATGACATCCAGATTATTTTGTAAGTCATGCTTAACGTATGACTTTGCGGTTCTTCAAGAGTCCTATAATGAAAACCGGATTATTCATATATTTTTACAATATCCCCTATCTTTCCTAAATTCACGCTTGCTTTACACCGATATCAAATTATGTGAGGAATAGTTATTTTAGGGGGTGGATATACTATTAAGGAATTATTGCTGTGGTTTGTATTTATGAACAGCGAAGTGCGAAGCGATCCAAAGTGACTTGGCCCGTAAGTATCTGGCATCCCAAGGCGGCTCGTTTTTATAATGGCTTAAGTATAGATGTATCCAGGGGGGGGGCGTTTGTTATGCTGCCCATGAAGGTTCCCGTTCAGGCGGGTCAGGAATTGGAAGTCAACTTTCCCCGGGGAGAAAAACTGGCTCAAAAAAAGGGGGGGAGTGCCCGCATCAAGCCTGCCAAAGTGGTTCGGATAGATCGCAGTGAAACCATCTCCTCTGCAATGGTAAAAGTTGGCCTGAAGTTTAGTGAGCAGTACAAGTTAACGTCCGATCCGGAAGAGTATACTGCTTCCGATTGAATTTTCCCGTTTTCTCATTATGTATATACTTAACCAGAAAACAATTACATCGGGACCTGCCAGGAATTTTCATACCCGATGGGTATAATATACTCATCGCAGTTT
>Ga0180435_10001397_pt1 | contig 25243 bp, 24 predicted proteins | sample SS_ome_3_FD_132467 | JGI IMG/M metagenome (GOLD analysis project Ga0180435, IMG submission 132467) | Hypersaline lake sediment archaeal communities from the Salton Sea, California, USA - SS_3_S_1 metaG | ecosystem: Environmental > Aquatic > Non-marine Saline and Alkaline > Hypersaline >... | reverse complement strand
GGGGGGGGGATAATGAAACTTTCGACTTCCGCGGCGGGTGCACAGAAGACATAGGGGGCCACGCGGAAGATGACCAGGTGACGATTGTTGCGCAAGGATGGCGTGATATCCATGAGTTGCACCGCGATGGTTGATCGTGGGAACGGTTTTTCACCGCAACGGTGATATACTCATAGTAGGGTTTCGGGACGGGGGCTGTCAAACGCGACGGGTTGGGCAGAGGCGCAACCGCTGGATGGGTCGGAACCAGGGGCCGGTGGATGATCGCCTGTGGACTGGGCCTTTTACTGCAATCCCGCCATGGCGCCAGGGAAGCGCATCCGGCCGGATGGTGGCGCCGCAACCAGGAGGCGCGCGCCCCGGCCGGAAACGGCGCGCTTTGCCATGTCAGGGGCTGGTTTGATCATCCGGACCTTCCAAGCCGGATAGAAAATCTTTGACCGGGTCGATGTCAAAATCAGACAGGGTAAAAGGGTCCTGGCGAAGCGAGGAGCGGGCCGTCATCTCCGTGGCCGTATCATCCTCGGGCTTGAAAATTTCCAGCAGGGCCGTCTCTTCGCCGCCAATGCGGACCCGATAGGCCGGACCGGTCAGATTATCCTTTTCCTGATCGTTCAGGTATGTACGGCATCTCAGCGCCGTAAGGGCGGTCAGAAGTTTGTCCACTGTATCGCCGGCAACGGTCTTGCCATCGGTGGTTACCCAGACCATGGCCGGATCGTCTTCCGCATTATCTCCAGAGGGGGCGCCCGTTTCCTCCTGCGGTGGCGTGGCCGTTCGTTTTTGCAATTCGACCCTGCGGTCTTCGGCTTCAACCATCAGTGTCGTCACTTTATCCTGGTCAAATTTCAGGACGGTTTTATCCCGAAGATCATCGACGGATTGATCGAAGTCCTGACGGAAATTTCCCCGGGCGTGGTAGACATTGGGATCATCGCTGAGCACCACGTGGGTGTGACGCCAGGTTTCGGCGGCTTTGCCGATTCGAAAGGTGCGCACGGCACGGTCATCCTGGTAGGCAACCACCCTGATCTGCTGGTCTTCATCGAGTTCGTAACGGGCATAGTTCCGGGTTTCCGAAACCAGGGTCGTCACGGTCAAGCCGGCCAGGGCGTCGAGCATGGGGCTTACCCGTCCGCTATCGACCGGGTAGTCGCCGGGCGAGACCTGCCAGCCGTCACCGCTGCGGGTCAGCACGACACTCCGGTCACCTTTTCCGATCTCGATCTTGGTCAGAGCCTGGGCCTTGACTGCCGGCAGATCGGGCAATGTATAGGTGGTCCGGTCAGACGTCCGGAAAAACAGATAGAGTCCCAGGGCGACAATGACAACCGACAGAATCGCGTATTCCTTCTTCAGTTTCATGGGGTCTTCGCTCCTTCTTATTTTTCCTGGAACAGGGCCTGAATGCGTTTTTTGCGCGCGCTGCGCCGCAACCACACCGCCAGGCCGAACAGCACCACCAGGATCGGCAGACCGATGATATTGAAAGCCTTGGTCATGGTTCGCGTGGTTGGTGTTGGATCCTCGAGCGGGTTAAAGCGCTGCTCTTTACTGCGCATGACCGCCACGTCGACACGATCGTTGAGGTAGTCCATCATGTTCATGATGAACATGGAGTTGGGGGTGCGGCCGTCGGCCTCCAGCACACTGTCCTGAATCAGCTCGGCGGACCCCACCACCAGAATTTTGGCCGGAACCCCTTTGTCCCGTCGGATGGATGAACTCTCGAAGCCGGAGAGATCTTTGGTGTCGGGCTGCGCCGATGCGATATCCGTTTCTTCGATGCCCTCCGCTGCCGGTTCTTCGGGTTCGGCCGGTTTTTCCGGGATCGGCTGGCCGGCAAAATGGCTGGGGAAGGCGCCTTCGAGGATATACGCCAGCGAATAGGAGGTCAGCTCTTCCGCCGGGGGCGGACTGCCGATCACATTGGGGTCGAGGGAAATACGGTCCCTCAGTTCCCAGGCCTTGTCCGACGACGAAAACAACCGGGTGGCCGTCAGTCCGTTTTTATCGAGGGTTTCCCCGTCCGATTCCACAGGCGACATCTTCAATGCAATCAGGCCGCGGATGTCCTTCATAAACGGTAAATCCTGGTTGATGTGCGTGCTCTTGATCAGCGGCGCGAAATAGATGGGGCGTTCCCCGCCGCCCATTTCCTGGGGAAGCCGCTGCTTGTAGCAGTTTTCATCCAGCACCATTGACGGTGCGATCGTGACGCCATAGGTGGCCAGCAATTTTTCCAAGCCGGTATCCACCTTCTGGAACGAAGCGCCCGGTGGCAGCATGGTGCGCTGCTGGGCGCCCGGCGCCGTTTCCACAAACGTATCCAGCAGGAGGGCCAGGTTGGTGCCGCGCATGAGGGCCTGATCGATCTGGTAGAGCTCGAAATCGGAAAACGGCTCGGTGGGGCGTGCGATAACAAGGCATTGCAGACCTTCCTGGATGCGGCCCTCCTTCAGATCGATGCGTTTGAGGGAATAACTGTCGGCCACCAGAGTTGTAAAACTGCGCAGGGCGTTCGTGTTGGGACGCCCCGGCATCTGGTCGAGAGGCAGGGTGCCATTGCTGACCAGATAGCCCAGGTTTTCGTTGATATCCACCAGCGCTTCCAGATTGTCGCTGATCAGGCTCTCCATCTCGTCGATAGCGACCATCTGGTACTGGGTGCCGATGATCGGAATCCGCAGGACATTGATGAGCGGCATGGTGACGGTTTTGTCCGCGTAGGTCATCACGAGTCCGACGACCCCATTGCCGGCATCGAGGTTGGCTTCGGGAATGTCCGGCCAGTTGAGGTTCATGACGCGGTACTGTTTGGAAAGCGCCTCGCCTTCGGGGTCCCTGGACGGATCGATGTGGCGGTAGTCCAGCGTGTTGTAGGTCTTCCTATTGACACGGGCAACGATGGTTTCCAGTTCATCGGCAAAAGTCGGCAATTGCTCCAAGCCCATGTAGCGGGCCACGTCCTTGAGGGACGAGGACAGGAAAAGGATGACCTTGATTTTCTCCTCCAGATTGAGAAAGGCGCTGGTCTTGTTATTCAGTTTCTGGATGGCGGTGGTCAGTTTATATTCCAGTCCATCGATGGTGGTGATCGTAGGGATTTGCTCCACCACGTCGCCGTGGATCAGGGCCAGCCCCATATAGGCCCGCTTGAATTTGACCTCGTCTTCTTCGATGGCCTGGATTTGAACCGGGTTGATGCCATAGTCGGCGGCCTGCAACTGGTTTTCGTTGGCCTGCAAGCCCACATTACCCTCCTGGGGACTGACATCGTAGAAACGGTAGTTGAAGTTGCGGTTGGCGTGGAGGGCATATTCCTCGAGAAGGTCGTGCAGGTAGCGCTCGGTATTGTTGTGCGGCGCCGGCAGGTTCTTGGTAAAGAAGACCTTGATGGTCAACGGTTCCTGCAGGGTGGCCACCACCCGCTTGCTGGTTTCCGAAAGGGAATAGATGCGGTTTGCGGTCAGATCCCAGCGAAAGAACAGGGTCAGCCCGGCGATATTGAGCAGAACCAATACGACCAGATAAATGCTGAATCGGATATATTTTTCATAGGTACGTGTCGCCATGCTCGACTCCTTATTTCTTTTCCTGCATTGCGAGGTGGGCAGCATACAACCCCAGGAAGACCAGGCTCAGAAAGTAGAGAATGTCCCGCGAGTCGATAATCCCTTTGGCGACATTCTGGAAGTGAGAACTGGCCCCGAGGTAATTGACGACGTTCAGCACGGGTGCCGGAAAGAAAAAAAGCATGCGATCCATCGTGGTCAGGGCAAAACAGATCACGGCGCCCATGATGAAGGCGATGATCTGGTTGCGCGTCAGGGCCGAGGCGAAAAGGCCGATGGCCGTGAAGGCGGCGCCCATCATGATGGCGCCCGCATATCCGCCGATGACCGGCCCCCAGTCCAGTTCACCCATCATGGCGATGAACAGGGGGTAGGCCAGCGTCGGCACGAGGATGGCGCTGACGAATACGACGCCGGCCAGAAATTTGCCGATAATGATATCCCGAAATGTAACGGGCAGGGTCAGGAGCGTTTCATAGGACCCCGTGTTCAGTTCCTCGGAAAAAAGCCGCATGGTAATCGCCGGGACGACAAAGGCAAACGTCATGGGAAGCAGGTTGAAAAAGTTGCGCATATCGGCCTGGTTGAAAACGAAGAAGGTTGAGAAGAACAACCAGCCCGTCACCAGAAGGAAGACCGAAATAACGATATAGGCGATGGGCGAGATGAAAAAATCTTTCAACTCCTTGCCCATGATGTGGGACACCTGGTGCATGTCAGTTCTCCTTGGTCAGCTCTCTGAAAATGGTTTCCAGGTTTTTGGTTTCCTGGACGAATTCCAGCAGGATCCAGTCCGTGGCCTTGACGGCGGCATAGATGGGCGGCCGCGGGTCCTGGGTCCCCTGGTAGGTCAGCACCATATTGAGGGTCTCATTCCCGTTGGCCGGGAGGGTTTCGGCGACGGTGAGACCCTCGAGACCGTTCATGGCGCCGCGGGCCTCGTCCGGGTCGGCGTTTTTCAGGGACAGGTGAATACGGCGGGACTGACCGCCGGACTGCTTCAGGTTCTCGGTACGGTCATCCGCCACGATGCGGCCCTTGTGAATGATGACGATGCGGTCGCAGGTGGCTTCCGCCTCGCTCAGGATATGGGTGGACAGAATGACGGTTTTTTCCCGTCCGATTTCCCGGATGATGTCACGGATCTCGACGATCTGGTTGGGGTCCAGGCCTGAGGTGGGTTCGTCCAGAATGAGAATTTCGGGGTCGCTCATCATGGCGTGGGCCAAGCCGACCCTCTGTTTCAGTCCTTTGGACAGCTCCCCGATGGTTTTGTGCATGATGCCTTGCAGGCCGCAGAGGGCGACCAGCTGCTGGATGCGACCGAATTTGGCTTCACCGGTCAGATGGCGGATGCTGGCGACATAATCCAGATAGTCATAGACCAGCATCCCGGGATACAGGGGCGCAGATTCCGGCAGGTAGCCGATCAGGTGCTTGATGGCCACGGTATCTTCCTGGATGTCCAGATCCTTGATCCTGACCTTGCCGGCGGTGGGCTTGAAATACCCGGTCAGCATGCGCAAGGTGGTGGTCTTTCCGGCGCCGTTGGGCCCCAAAAGCCCGATAATTTCCCCTCTGGGGATGTCGAAGTCGATGTGATCCACGGCGCACAAATCGTCGTAGTATTTGGTCAACCCTTCGACTTGGATCATATGGAATCTCCTTATTCAATTGGCATGCGGCTGTTCCGCCGAACGGTTCGGATGGTGATCATTTGGTCACCGCCCGCTTGCCGCACAAGGGTGAATACGGGCTGTTTTTCCTCGGTCGCGGCCTTCCCGGCTTATCCGGCGATGATGCTGCCCTCATCGACCACGCTGGGCGGGCCTGCTTTATCACGGATTGGATCTGCCTGCAAATGCGACCACATTTTCATACAATTACAGCGTGTTATAATTTGGATCGGTTTTGCCGGGAGTACCGGTGCGGATGCCGGCCGTTCCAGGCGGGCTTTGCCCACCGAATCCGCTGGAGCGGCGTTTTAATCGAAGCCTAAGGATAGCGGATCGGTTTGGAACGGAGGTGATAGATCAGATGACGCTTGCAGATGACCGGGATGGGTTTCATGATTGTGACATCAGGCTGTTCGGGACGAATTGTGAACGGTTTCAAGATGCTTTACATTGGTCTAACATGCTGGTAACACGTTAGATATTAAGTAATCATTGCAATCTGTCAAGCCCTTTTAGGGGCGACGCCAAACGGCGCGTCGGGGGGTAAAAGGTAACGCCGATGGTTCCTAAAATACCAACCATTACCCCGGAGGTTTTCCAGATCGGTGGTGCCGGGCTGACCGACCCGCAGGACGCGGCGGTCTATCTGGTCGTCATCGATGATCAGGCGGCCCTGATCGATGCCGGCTGCGGCCGTTCGGTCGATCGCCTTCTGGCCAATGCCGGCGCATGCGGGGTCGCCCCTGCGGCCATACGGCGCCTGCTTTTGACCCACTGTCATTATGATCATGCCGGTGGTGCTGCGGAAGTGAAAGCGCGGTTGAACCTGCGTGTCGTGATGCACGCCCTCGATGCACCTTACGTTGAAAATGGCGACCCCGTCGTGACGGCGGCGGCCTGGTACGGGGCCGAATTCAACCCCTTTCGTGCGGATGAGACCCTCAACGTCGCCTGCCAGGATCTCCGGATCGGGGGGCGTCCCATCGAGGCCATTCACATACCCGGTCATTCACCGGGTTCGCTGGTCTACCGCATGACCTCGTGCGGCCAGAAGGTTCTTTTCGGACAGGATATTCACGGCCCCCTGCATTCATCGCTGAAATCCGACGCTGCCGATTATCGGCGTTCACTCCAAAAGCTGCTCGATCTGAATGCGGATATTCTTTGCGAGGGGCACTTCGGTATTTTCCGGGGGCGAGATCGGGTGAAAGCGTTTATCCGCCAATATCTCTAAATCGGTTTTAAAACCCCATCTAACGTCCGATAACAGTGCTGGCCCCCTGCGCGGCATTCCTCATCGATTTTAAAGGGATAATGTGCGTCACACCTTCTTCAAAATGCTCACCGATCATTGACGATGCTCTGCTTTTTCATAGGCGCTTCTAAGCTGCCGCATGGCGCTTCGGGACGGAACATCATGAGCCTGCGCCAAACGGATGGTTACGATGGGCTAATGATGCGCCGGGCAACAATAAATTCCCATTCGCTCAGCAGTTTGCGCCGGTTGTCGAGCACCCACTGCTCTCCGTTCAAACGGATCAGATCTTCCAGGCGGGCGCCCAGCACCGCCAGTTCCTCTGGCGTACCGGGCAGATCGTTGCGGCCGAGCAGCGCCGCCATGGTTTCAAAACGCATGGGTCCTGATTCCTTTCGGCGCAGAGCCCACGGGCCTGAATGGTTTCATGCCAGCGGAAAACCATCTGGCCGGGCCCCGTGGGAAGGGCCCTCAGGCTTCCGGGGGCGATTTATCCAGGCTGTTCTCAACATTCTTCAACCGATGATTGGTTTCATGCAGCGCCGATCGGATGTCCTTGAGGGCGGATACAACATTTTCATCGGCGTTTTGATCGGAACCAAGCTGTCGGGAGATATCGTCCAAGCGGATGCCCAGGGTGACGATGAAATAGAGAAGCAGCATGAACATGAAGTCGTCTTTGCGCCAGCCGAGATGCGCATAGCCAAAGACCAGCAGGGCGAGGAAGATGACGCTGGTGATCGCATAGGGGTGCTGAGATAGGAATTTCTTCATGGGCAATCCTTGTTTATGTTGGCCAGCGATTACCATAGGAGAAACGGCCCTAAAAATCAATCCGGCCCGGTCGCTCGGTTATTGCCCCGACCCCGCAAGAATTTCAATGGGTTGCAAATGACGGCGCTTTTAATGGTCGTACGGTGTCAATTTTGACGCGCGGAGGCGACCAATTGACAAATGGAATACGGGTAGGCACTTTGACAAAGTCATGCGACATCACCCATAATGCCTGTCGCCCACCCCGACAAAATGGAGCGGCCCCATGAAAAGACATTTGGCGGCAGCGATTATGACGATCGTTCTTTCGATATTTCTTCATACGGCAGGAGCGCCCGCAAGCCAGGCCGCGGAAACCCTGGTCGACAACCGCATCTATGCCCAGCTTCTCGGCCGCTATGTTCAGAACGGTGTCGTTGACTACGCGGGACTGAAAAGACAGGAAGCCCAGCTCGACCGATATCTCGACCATCTGGCGGAAATAGACACCGGGCAACTGTCCGACAAAGAGCGCTTTGCCTTTTACGTCAACGCCTACTACGACTGGTCGCTCAACGGCACCTGACTTTACGGTTCCATCAGGCGGCATGCAATCGGATAGGGGGTACTAATGGCACAGTTCGACTATGATATCGGAATCATCGGCGGCGGCGCGGCCGGTTTGACCGTGGCGTCCGGTGCGTCTCAACTGGGCGCCAAAACCCTTTTGATCGAACGCGAACCGGCTCTGGGCGGGGATTGTCTGCATTACGGATGCGTTCCCAGCAAAACCCTGATCAAGTCGGCCAATGTCTATCACAGCATGAAAAATGCCCGTGCCTACGGACTGCCCGCTCTGGATCTGCCGCCGGTGGATTTCCGGCAGGTGGCGAATCGCATCCGTGCGGTGGTGGCCACCATTCAAAAGCACGATTCGGTCGAGCGGTTCTGCGGGCTGGGGGCCCAGGTGGCCTTCGGAGAGGCAAGATTCAAAGATGAGCATGTGGTGGATCTCGACGGGCGCCTTCTTTCGGCCAAAACATGGGTGATCGCCACGGGATCTTCTCCCATCGTTCCGCCCATCGAAGGCCTGCGCGAGGTTGCGCATCTGACCAACCGGGAGATTTTTTACATGGACACGATGCCGGAATCTCTGACCATTCTGGGGGGCGGGCCCATCGGCATCGAAATGGCCCAGGCATTCAACCGCCTGGGCTGCCGGGTGACGGTCATCGACATGAGCCATCAGATCCTCGGGAAAGAAGACAAGGACATGGCCGATGAGGTCATGCGTGTTCTGGAAAGCGAAGGCGTCACTTTCCAGCTCAACACCACGGTTGTCCGCGTTCGCGAGGAGGGGGCTAAAAAAGTCGTTGTGGTCAAACCGTCGGAAGGATCGGAGCAGGATCTCTATTCCGAGGCGATCCTCGTGGCCATCGGGCGCAGCGCTAACGTGAACGGGCTTGGCCTGGAAGCGATCGGTGTGGATTTCAACCGCGGCGGCGTCACGGTGGATAACCGTCTGCGGACATCCCAGAAGCACATTTTCGCTGCTGGCGACATCAATGGCGGCTACCAGTTTACCCATGCCGCCGGTTACGAAGGGGGTGTTGTTATCGCCAATGCTGTCTTTCGGCTTCCCCGCAAGACGGATTATACTTATCTACCCTGGTGCACTTTCACAGACCCGGAATTGGCCAGCATCGGTATGAACGAAAAAACCGCCCAGGCGCAAGGTATCGATTATTCCGTCTGGACCGAGGCCTTCAAAGACAATGACCGCAGCCTGGCCGAAGGGGAGCATACCGGACGGATCAAAATGCTCCTCGATGCGAAAGAAAAACCCATTGGGGTTCAGATTCTGGGCCCTCACGCCGGCGACCTGATGAGTGAATGGGTGGCCGTCCTGAACGGCAAAACCAAACTGTCGACACTTGCTTCGGCCGTGCACCCTTACCCGACACTCGGTGAGATCAACAAACGTGTGTCGGGAAGCTATCTCGCCCCCAAAATTTTTTCCGAGCGGGTCAAAAAAGGACTCAAGCTGTTCTTCAACCTCAAGGGAAGGGCCTGCGGTCACCCCCAGGACAAATGCCTCCAGGATTGTAACATGGAGGGCGCGCCATGACAGGCAGCCCTAGTTCTGTCTGACGGATCCGAACAGCATGCCTTGCCGTATGGCGATAACCCCATCGGCACGATCAGAGGAGAAAACATCAATGGATGACAACGGCCGGATGAGCCCCCGCCAGCGACAAAAAGCCGTTTTGAAAGCAGGATTCTTCCTTCTCTTCATTGTGGCGGCCATTGCCCTGGTGCGCTATTCCCCTCTGAGGGCCTATTTTACGGCCGACGCCCTGCAGGAATTTTTAAAGTTGGCGGGATGGTGGGCACCGGTGGTGTTCATATTTGTTTATGCCGGCGGTGTATGCCTGTTTGTTCCGGGAACCCTTCTGACCGGTCTGGGGGCGGCCATTTTCGGTGCCTATTGGGGTTTTGTCTACGTCTGGCTGGGGGCAATGCTGGGGGCCAGCCTGGCATTCTTCATCGGGCGGACTTTGGGCCGTGATTTTGCCGCTTCACTCATCGGAGATAAACTCAAAAAATATGACGATGCCATACGCCGCAACGGATTTGCCACGGTGCTTTATCTGCGATTGGTCTATTTCCCCTTTACCCCCATGAACTTCGGTATGGGCCTGACCAGTGTCGGTTTTCGGGATTATCTCTTCGGTACCGGTCTCGGCATACTTGTCGGCACCTTTATCTTTACGTTTTTTATCGGAACGCTCAAAGATGTCTGGGTTTCCGGTGACTGGGGACAATTGCTGTCCTTCAAAGTTTTCTTTTCCATTGCCCTGTTCGTATTTTCCTTTTTCATTCCGAAATTGATCAAACATTTCCGGGGTGAGACCTGACCTTACCATGAACATTTGTGTGCCGCGGCATGAAACGTTCCGTCCGGCGTATTGACAAGTTGACGCACGGCAAGCTATCGAATGAGCGATGGTCGTCCTGCTACCCGTTTCTTTACCGGTGAAACGCCAACGGAGTTGTTGCAAAAAGGAGAAAATCCTGATGAAGATGCGACGCCTGGGTCACGGAAGGGTTTTTCTAACGGCAGGGATTACGTTTCTGCTCATGCTGGCGATCGCTTCAGCCGCTGCCGATGATCGTGGTTGGGAAGATATCCTTGCGGAGGCCCGCGGACAGACGGTGGACTGGTTCATGTGGGGCGGGTCGCCGGCTGTGAATGGCTACGTCAACGGCTATGTGGCCGAAAATTTGAAAAAGCGGTATGACATCACCCTGCGCCAGGCGCCGGTGAAGGATATTGCCGAAGTTGTCAGCAAACTGGTCATCGAAAAACAGGCCGGTAAAGCCCGCGACGGACATGTGGACCTCATGTGGATCAACGGGGAGAATTTCCGGACCTGCAAACGCAATGGCCTTCTCTTTGGTCCCTTTGCCGACCGCTTGCCCAATCAGAAGTACGTGAACTGGGAACAGCCCTCGGTTTACAACGATTTTGGAGAGCCGGTGGACGGTCTGGAATCGCCCTGGGGTTCTGCCCAGATGGTCATGATCTACGATACGGCGCGCCTCTCCGAACCGCCCCGCAGCGTGGGGGCGCTTCTTGACTGGATCAGGGCCCATCCAGGGCGTTTTGCCTATCCCGCCCCGCCGGATTTCACCGGATCGGTATTTATCCGCCATATTTTTTACCACGTGGCCGGAGATGTGGCGCACTGGCAGACGTCTGTCGATCCCGCCGCCTTTGATCGTGCCGCATCCGACACCTATCGGGTTCTGCGGGAGCTTGCCCCCGCGCTCTGGCGCAAAGGCGAAACCTATCCCGAGTCACCGGTGCGTCTGAACACGCTCTTTGCCGACGGTGAAGTGGATTTTTCTTTTTCCTACCATCAGGCCGAAGCCTCCCGTAACATCATCGACGGGCTTTTCCCCGAGACCGTCCGAACCTATGTATTTGAAGAAGGCACCATCGCCAACACGCATTTCGTGGCCATTCCCTTCAATGCTGCCGACACGGCCGGTGCCATGGTCGTGGCCAATTTCCTGCTGTCACCCGAGGCGCAGCTCGAAAAGGCCGATCCGGATGTTTGGGGTGACTTTCCGGCCATCGATCCGCGCCGTCTGCCGGCCGAATGGCAGAAGCGGTTCAGCGCGCGGCCGCGTGGTCCGGCCACCCTGAGCGATGCGGAACTGCAATCCCATCAACTTCCCGAGCCGCCCTCAGAATTACTGATCAAACTGGAAAAAGGCTGGGAACGCCATGTGCTGAAAGGGCGCTGATGACATCCCCAATAGCCGCCCGCGCGGACGCGCGTACCCGCCAAGGACCGGGTCCGGTAATGCTGACCCTGTTGCTTTCGCCGTCACTGGGGGTTGTCATGCTGCTTTTCGGCGGTGGGCTCGCGCTGGGCATCGTGCAGGCTCTGGGCTATCTGCCCGGTGCCGGTCTGGGTAGGCTTTCTCTGATGCACTTCACGGCCGTACTGACGGATCCGGACTTTTTGCAGAGCTTTTTCTTGACCCTCTATATCGCCGGGGTTTCGACCGCCATTGCCGCCGGTATCAGTATCCTGGCGGCCCTGGGACTGGTGTCTTTATCGGAGCGCTCGCGCGTGATCCATTTTATTTTCCAGATACCCCTAACCGTACCGCACCTGGTCATTGCCATTGCCGTGGCCTTCTTACTGGCGCCGGCCGGACTTTTATCGCGCGTGGCCGTGGGACTCGGGTGGATTCAATCGGCGGCGGATTTTCCCCTGCTCATCAATGACACCTGGGGCATGGGGATTATTCTGACTTACATCTGGAAGGAGATACCCTTTATCACGCTGATGCTCCTGGCCGTCCTGCGGCAAACCGGCAGGGATCTGCTGGATGTGGGGCGCACACTCAAGGCAAACGCCTGGCAGCGGTTTCGCTATATCACCTTGCCCATTATTTTCCCGGCTCTGGGTGCCGCCAGCCTGATTGTTTTCGCTTACACCTTCGGGGCCTTTGAGGTACCCTTTCTACTGGGGCGCACTTATCCCATGACCCTGCCGGTGTGGGCCTATAAACAGTATAGCGACATCGATCTGATGGCGCGCCCGGAGGGCATTGCCACCGGGATCGTCATCGCGCTGGTGGTCATGCTGGCTGTCGTGCTGGCCCAGATTCTGACCAAGACGGCGCGCAAACGAGGCCTTGTCCTATGAGAACGATCTCCCGTCGATTGGTCGGCGCGATGGTGGCCGCGGCCGTGGGGTTGCCGTTCGTGCCGCTTGTTGTGTGGTCTTTTTCGGCACGCTGGTTTTACCCGGATCTGTTTCCCCAGGCCTGGGGCCTGCGTGCCTGGCATTACATTTCCTCGACCGCCGGTCTGCAGGTCATGACCGCCATCGGCCACAGCGTGCTGATTGCGACCGTAACGGCGGTCATTGCCGTTTTCATCGCCATTCCCGCCGGCCGGGCCTTGGGGCTTTATGATTTCAAGGGCAAGGATCTGGTCTCTATCCTTCTGACACTGCCGATCATTGTGCCGCCGCTTTGCGTGGCCATGGGGCTGCATCTTTGGTTTATCCGTCTGGGGCTGGCCGAGACCTATGCCGGTATCATCGGGGTTCACCTTACCGTCTGTCTGCCCTATGCGATTTTTGTATTGTGGGGTGTTTTTTCCAATTATAATCCTGATTTTGAAGAACAGGCGCGCTCCCTGGGGGCTTCCCCGGCGGCCGTCGTGACACGTGTGATGCTCCCGATGATTCTGCCGGGCATCAGTGTCGCCGCCCTTTTTGCTTTTCTATTGTCCTGGAGCCAGTACCTGAGTACCTTGATTATCGGCGGCGGTCGGGTGACCACGCTGCCCGTCCTCCTTTTTGCCTTGATGGGCAGCGGCGACCGCCCGGTGGCGGGTGCCGTCAGCCTGGTTTTCGTTGCCCCCGCCTTTGTCGCTTTGTTGTTCAGTGCCAGACATCTGGGTAAACGCAGTCTTGCCGGAGTCCACTGATGGGTGAATTACATCTGAAAAACCTGCGGATTGATTATGGTACCCGATCCATCGTGCGGGACTTCACCCTCGATGTCCGCAATGGGGAAATGGTGGCCCTCTTAGGGCCCAGCGGGGCAGGCAAGACCACTATTCTTAAAGCTATCGCCGGGCTGCTGGTTCCCGCAGGCGGTGATATTCTTATCGACGGCCAATCGGTGGCGGGGTTACCCCCCGAAAAACGGGACGCCGTGATGGTGTTCCAGAAACCGCTTTTGTTCCCCTTTATGAACGTGGCCCAGAATATCGCCTTTGGGCTGCGCATGCAGGGTCGATCCGGACGGGAAACCGACCGGCATATCGGGGATATTCTTGCCCTGACCCGCCTCGACGGATTGGCGCGCCGCAAGGTGCACGAACTTTCCGGCGGCCAGCAGCAGCGGGTGGCTCTGGCGCGGGCCCTGGTGCTCAAGCCCTCTGTACTGCTGCTGGACGAGCCGCTCAGCAACCTGGATGCCAACCTCCGGCAACGGATGCGCGAGCTCATTCAAACCATTCAATCCGAAACCCAGATGACGATGCTTTTTGTCACACATGATCAATCCGAGGCACTGATGATATCCCATCGGGTGGCCCTTTTGCTGGAGGGCCGTTTACGCCAGGTGGGCCAACCGCGTCAATTGTTCTACGAACCGGCGGATCCCGACGTGGCCCGGTTTTTCGGTGGCAAGAACTTTTTCCAGGGACATATTCGGGACCAGAAGCTGTACTCTGATTTTGGCGTTTTTTCCGTCGGCGCGCAGGACGGCAACGGGCATATGCGCACCGCGACCATCAGGCCGGAAGATATCCGCATAACGGCTTGCGCCTCCGGCACGTCCGAGGGCTTGACCGGCCGGATTATTCGGACCAATTTCGAAGGGAGCATGGTCCGGGTGGTGGTGGCATGCGGTGACAGGGAGATCGTCGTTCTGACATCCGATGACCATTTTCAGCCCGAACAGACGGTCAGGCTGACCGTGCCGTCGGAAAAGATACGTCTCTTCCCCGGGTGATGAGATCAAATTGTTGCCACCAATCCCGCCGGTATCATCGGCTGGTTGCACGGTTTATCGTGATGCAGAACATGGAAAGCGGTGCATTATAAGGCGGAACGCGTGAACGACCAGATGACAGCCATGCAGTCGCGGGTCGAGGCATACCTGGCCCTTAGGGACTGGTCCGACGTGCCCGTGATGACCGGGCGGTCATTTACGGTAACCCCCCTGGCCCGGGGCGAATACAATCTCAACTATCTCGTGACCGCCGGTGACCAGAAGGTCGTCTTCCGCGTCAACATGGGTACCCAGATCGATCGCGACGACCAGATTCAATATGAGTTTGCCACCCTGAAACTGCTTGCCGGAAGCGGTGTAACGCCGATACCCTACCATGTCGACGATACGCGCACGTTCTTTGACCGGGGGGTGGGCATCATGGCCTACCTGCCCGGACGCCCCCTGAATTATACCACCGACCTGGGGGCTGCCGCGCAGCTGCTGGCCAGGGTTCACCAGGTGGCGGTCCCGGTGGATCACCATCTGATTCATGAAGAGGCCCCGCTGGATCTGATCTATCGCGAATGCGCACAATTGCTGGAAACCTATTTCCGTTCCGACCTGGCCGATCCGGCGATCCGTTCTTTCCTGCAGGAAATCCTGTCCTGGGCCGCGGAGGCGCGCTCCGGGGACCGTTTCTACCAGGAAGATCCCTGGCCCTGCATCGTCAACACCGAGGTCAACTCGGGTAATTTCATCGTCAACCCGGACCGCAACACGATCCATCTCGTGGACTGGGAGATGCCCCGCTGGGGCGATCCATCCCAGGATCTCAGCCATTTCTGTTCGCCGCTGACCACCCTCTGGAAGACATCCTACCGCATGACACCAGAAGACAAAGCCCGTTTTCTGGACGCCTACACCCGGCAACTCCATGACCCGCATTTGAGGGACACGCTACAGGAACGGATTCGTCTGCGCGACCCCTTTGTCTATTTGCGGGGGATATCGTGGTCCGCCATGGGGTGGGTCGCCTACCAGACGAAATTTGCCGGGATGCGCAACGCAGACACCTGGGAAACGTTGCAGCGCTATATGCAGATCGATTTCATACGCGCGCTTTTCAAGCCGTTTCTCGGGCGTTCCTGATGGCGACCTCAAGCTTACGGCCGATACCATGAACCCGCGCGAATGTCTTATCGTTTTTACCCGCTATCCCGAGCCGGGTACCACCAAAACCCGACTCATTGCGCGGCTCGGATCCCGGGGGGCGGCCGATCTCCAGCGCCGGATGACCGAACATGTTATGGCCCGGGTCCTGCCGCTGAAGCGCTCGCGCCGCCTGGATGTCCAGGTCCGCTTCGACGGAGGCGATGAACGCTTGATGCAGGCCTGGCTGGGGGATGGCGTGACCTATGCCCGACAGGGCGCGGGGGATATCGGGGCGCGCATGGCGAGGGCTTTGGGGGCGGCCGCAAGGCAGGGATATACCGCGATGGTGGTTATCGGGACGGACATCCCGGATATATCGACCAAATTGCTAGCGCAGGCCTTTGAGGCGCTGAGCGACGACACGGTTGTGCTGGGCCCGGCATCGGACGGCGGTTATTACCTCGTGGGCCTTTCGCCAAAGATATTGACGCTGGTCGCGCCCAGCTTGTTTGCCGATCTGCCCTGGGGTGCGGCGACCGTACTGTCCAAAACCTGCCAGCGTCTCGACCGCATGGGGGTGGCCTATCGTTTTCTGGAAACACTGGACGATGTGGATCGTCCGGAGGACCTTCCGGTGTGGGAGCGGATCAAGTGCCAGTGAAACAATCCGATTGGGCGCCCCGGCTGTCCGTCATTATCCCGACGCTGAATGAAGCGGTCCATATCGATGGTATTCTGTCCGACGTGCGCCAGGGGGACGCCCTCGAGGTGATCGTGGCGGATGGGGGGAGTGTGGATGCTACGCGCCAGCGGGCCGAAGCCCACGGGGCGCGCATCTGTTGCGGTCCGGCCGGCCGGGCGCGCCAGATGAATCAGGGCGCTTCGCTGGCGCGCGGGTCGCTCTTGTTTTTCGTGCACGCCGACAGTCGCCTGCCGGCCGGTTTCGATCGGGTGATTCGGCGTGAGCTTGCCGCCGATAACGTGGCGGCGGGAGCCTTCTCCCTGGATATCGACCATCACTACAAAAAAATCCGCATGGTGGCCTACTGGGCCAATCTGCGCTCCCGCTATCTGGGCATGCCCTATGGCGACCAGGGGCTTTTTCTCAAGGCGGCGCGCTTCCACCAATGCGGTGGTTTCCCCGACCTGCCCATCATGGAGGACTTTGTTTTGGTGCGACGCCTCCAAAGGACCGGTAAAGTCGTCACGGCGCCGGAGCGTATCCGCACATCATCCCGCCGCTGGCAGCGTTTGGGGGTGCTGCGCACGACCCTTATCAACCAGGTGATCGTCACCGGTTATTTGTTGGGGGTTCCGGTTGACCGCCTGTCGCGGTGGTACCGGCGTTCCCGGGGGATAGACGGCCCTGATGCCCTCTGATGCCTGACGCTGGTGGCCGCTGACCTCACTTGCGGCCCGTGTAGACCCGCTGTCGCGCCCTGGCAGCCTTGACCAGGGTATCCACATGAATATCCACGTAATCGAACACACGGGCGGAACGCTTGGCCGGGGCCGGACGCAGGACGCGGCCGAGGTACTGGAGCAGGCGACCGCTGAAGCGGATGGGGGTGACCAGAAAGAGGGTCTCCAGCCGGGGACAGTCAAATCCCTCGCCAATGAGTTGACCGGTGGCGATCAACACCTTGATATCGCCGCCCTGCAGGCGGTCCGTCAGGGCCTGACGCTGCTTGCTGGCCAGATCTCCGGTTAATACCTCGGCCGCAATGCCGTGTCGGTACTTCAACAGCACACGCAGGTTTTCGCAGTGGGCCTTGCGGTCCGACAACACCAGGCAGACTCCGGCACCTTTGCCAAGGGCGTCGGCAACATCGGCGGCGATCAGGAGGTTGCGCTCCTTGTCCTCGGTCAGCTCCGACAACATTCGGGCATACTCGCTGACCGGATCGAAATAGGGGCGAAACTCGGTTTTCCGGATGATGATTTCGGCCGGCAGGACGTCACCGCTCTGAACCAGTCCTTCAGCGGCAATTTCGTGCTGAACGTTTCCCAGATGCCAGAATATCAGCTTGGAAAGGCGGTCCCGGCGCCAGGGGGTGGCCGACAGCCCCAGCATGTAGTGACTGTCGAAGGCTTTGACCGCTTCGGTAAACGTGCGGCTGGGGGTGCGATGACACTCGTCCACCACCAGGTGGCCGATCTCGGGTGCCAGCTCGCGGGCACATTTATAAAGACTCTGGACCAGCGCGACCGTAATCTGGGTGCCGACTTGGCGACGTCCCGCGCCGACCAAGCCGATCGCTTTCTCTGGAATGCCCAGGAATTGGTGGACACGGGCCACCCACTGGTGGGCCAGGTCTTTGGTGTGGACGATGATGAGCGTCGGCTGGCGCCGACTGGCGATCAAGTGAAGCCCCATGACGGTTTTGCCGCTGCCGGTGGGGGCGCTCAGCGTGCCGAAATCACGGGCACCCATCCGGGCTATGGCCGCCTCCTGGAAAGGTTTTAGCTGTCCCTGAAACTCAAAATCGGTGTCGGGCAGCCGTCGCCGCTGGTCCACGAGGTCATAGGCGATGCCCAGGCGTTGGCAGCGGCGCAGCAGATTACCGGTAAATCCCCGGGGGATCCGGATGCCGCCGCCTCTGACCCGGCGATAAAATTTCAACTCTTTGGGGGTCTTGCGGTTCCAGCGGCCCATCCGTTCGTTGTCCACCCATTTGGGGTTCGGCAGGGTCAAGGTGGGGATCAGCCAATCGGAAAGCGCGTCGGGCACTGACGGGATACTCAAAACATTGGTGAGCCGCATGGTGACGGGTGGCATAAACGCTACTCCGGAGGGCTGGCGCGCATGTGACCACGAGCAACGGACGGATCGATTATCAAGCCGCCCGGTGGGCCAGCGGACCGACATATCCGGTGGGCAATGCGCGTTGCGGGTCCTTGCCAGGGGTGCGCCGGGCTTTTATCCAATGGGTGCCGTTTTGTCAGTCGTTTTCCGCCAGAAGTTCTTCCGCCACGCGGATATCATAGGCCTGGTTCGGATCGAAGGGCCCCTCGGATTGGTACATTTCCGATGCTTTTCGGATGGCCCCCCAGGGAACCCAATCATGTTTTTCCCACAGTTCGGGATCCTTGGCGTTCCAGAGCCGGAAGTAAATATCATCCGGTCGGCGAACCACATACATCCGGGTTTGCGGGTTCTGGGGGTATGGCAGGTAATAAAGTCCGCGCTCGTCTTTCATCATAACCCTCGTTCTTTTGGGCATCGTGCCGGGTTGATCCGCACCGCCGCATTCTTGACATCGGGACGATGGGGGACGGTGTCACCTTTCGTCCTGATCGGTGCCATAGGCCCTCAATTTTCGTCGCAGGGTGTTCAGTCCGATACCCAGCAGTTTGGCCGATTGGGTTTTGTTGTTACCGGTCTGGGCATAGATCCTGAGGATATGGCATCGCTCCGCCTCTGCCAGGGTGGTGGCAACATCATCGCCCGTCCGGCATTCCCGGGAGACAGGTTTCTGCCGTTTACGCAGGTGGTCCTGAAGGCATTTCATGGTGATCGTCTGCCCCCGGGCAAGGTTGACCGCGGAGTTTAGAATCGATTCGAGCTCACGGATGTTGCCGGGGTAGTCGTATTTTATCAAGGCCTCCAGTGCGTCTTCTTCGATGGCGCGTCCACCCTGGTCGTACCCGCTGCGTTTGACCATTTCGGTAATGAGCAGCGGGATGTCATTGCGGCGTTCGCGCAAAGGCGGCAAGTGCAGCCAAGCACCCCTTATCCGATAGTAGAGGTCCTTGCGAAACATGCGTTTGTCGATCAGCTGGTCCAGATCTTCATTGGTGGCGGCAATGATGCGTACATCGGTGCGTCGCGGCAGACTCGTGCCGAGTTTCATATATTCGCCATTTTGCAGTACCCGCAGTAGTTTGCCTTGCAGTTCCAGTGGCAGGATACCGATTTCATCGAGAAAGAGCGTTCCTTTGTTGGTTTGCTCAAGATAACCGGTTCGATCATGCTCGGCCCCGGTAAAGGCCCCCTTGGTGTGGCCAAAAAATTCGGCGTCGAACAAATTGCTGTTCAGTGCCGCCATATTGACAGGGGTAAACGGCGCCGCGGCTCTCGGACTGGCGGCATGAATGGCCCTTGCCAGCAATTCCTTGCCCGTACCGCTTTCTCCGGTAATCAAGACGGGAAAAGGGCTGGCCGCGTGCAGCTCGGCTTCTTTCAGGATGCGAATCATTTTGCGGGAGCGGGTGACAATATCCTGGAAGGCTGTTTTGTTTTGAACTTCCGGGAGGGCGTCCCTTCTGTCCATGTCCAGAATATCGAGGAGCCGTTTGCGCTCCAGGGCCCGGTTGATGGTCATGTCCAGCTCTTCTTCGCGCACCGGTTTGACGAGATAGTCGTAGGCGCCCTTCTTGAGACATTTGACCGACACGCGGGCCTCGTTTACGGCCGTAATCATGATGCACTCGGTGTTGGGACTGGTATTCTTGATGATTTCCAGCAATTCCATGCCATCCATTTCCGGCATGGTGACATCGATGAGGGCAATATCAAAGGTTTCGCCGTCATCGAACCGGGCGGCCGCTTCCAGGGGGTCGTCACTGCAGGTAATATCCTGGTATCCCAGTTTTTGGATCTTTAACATCAGGATTTCTAGATAATCGCGGTCATCGTCGATAATAAGGAAGCGGTTGAGCATGGTGTCGACCTCGACAGTCGGTGGCGGTGCGCACAGGTGAATTCTTCGTGTATAACCGATTCATTTCCGGGCTGGGTCGCATGATGCCAAAATGGACTATGCCAAAATGGAACCGGTGGATTAAATATCTGATATTAAATAGAATGTAAAGAGAAGTGTTCCAAAATGGTAGGCATTTTCAGTTTTTCCGTACCGGCGATTTTCCCCGAAGGTTGCCATTTTGATCATAAATTTCTGAAAAAATTACGTTTTTTTGTTTTAGGGGAATCTTTGCGGTCTGGCCTGAGACTTGCTTAAGATTCTTCGCACGAGATGGAAACCATAGGGGGGTGTCATATTGGAAGGGCACCCTTCCATCGATGGCTTTGACGACGTGTTCACTTTGGCGCAAGGGATGGAGGAACGGTGATGCACCTGAAATGCAAATTCGATAACGGAGAATTTGCGCTTCTGGCTGAATTGCAGCCCCCCAAAGGTACGGACATCTCCCGCATGCTGGCCAATATAAAACCGGTTCAGCATTTGGTGGACGCGTTTATCGTGACCGATATGTGCAGTGCCATCATGCACATGAGCGCACTGTCCAGCGCAATGCTGCTGCAGTCACGCGGTGTTGAAACCGTCATGCAGGTCTGTGTGCGCGATCGCAACCGCCTGGCCATCCAGGCCGACTTGCTGGGCGCCAATGCCTGTGGTGTCCTCAACCTGCTGGCGGTTACCGGCGAAGACCCAACCTTCGGTGATCATCAACAAGCACAGGCCGTCCATGATCTCGATCATCTCGATCTCCTTTATGCCATTGCCGGCCTTCAGAACGGCAAGGATCTGGCAGGCAGGGATCTGGATGGAGCGCCCCATTTCCTGATCGGTTCCACGACCAATGCCAATCTCAGAGGCCAGGCCCTGGAACTGGAAATAGAGAAAATGAACCGCCGGCATGAAGCCGGCGCAAGGTTTTTCGTGACGCCGCCTGTGTTTGATCTGGCCAGCATCAGTCCATTTTTAGAACGGGTCGATTTCAAAAAATACAAAATCATTCCGTCGGTGTTGCTGCTCAAATCACTGGGTATGGCGCGTTACATCCAGCGCAATTTGAAACATATGCAGATTCCCGGGACCCTGGTCCAGCGAATTCAGGCGGCCACTGACAAAGGTCATGAATGCTTGCGGGTTACCAAGGAACTGGTTGCGGCGCTGAAAGCGGAGGGATTCAGCGGCGTGCAAATTACTACGCTAGGTCGCGAAGATCGTCTTTCGGCGCTGCTGGATGTGGCGGAAGCGGAGACCGAAACGTCACCCATGTTGCTCCAGCGTCGCGGATAATCAAGAAGGAGGTCACCAATGGCGGAAAAAAAACGCATTCTGGTCGTGGACGACGAGCCGGATTTCGCTTTACTGGTACAGGGCAATCTTCAAAAAGAGGGTTTCGATGTCGATGTGGCCTATAATGGCGTGGAAGGGCTGGAGAAAATTAAACAAAGCCCTCCGGATGCCATCGTGCTCGACGTCATGATGCCGGAAAAAGACGGATACGAGGTATGCGCCGAGCTGAAAAAGGATGATCGCTATGCCGATATTGCCATTCTCATGCTGACCGCGGTGGCGGACCACGTTACCTCGACCCGCTACTCGCATTTTGACGGGATGAGCATGGAAGCCGACGATTATTTGCCGAAACCGGCTTCGGCCGAAGAGATTACGGACAGCATCAAAAGCCTTTTAAATTTGACCTGAGAGACGGGCAAGGCATGGGCGGACCCCTCCAGGCGCGGTATCATGCCGCCATGGGGGAAGACGCATTTCCCGTGAGGGTCTCCCGGTTCAGTTGTCCTGAAAACCTAACACGATGGCGCGACGGGCTTGCAGAATCCCGTCAGAAAAGATACGAGTACTTATCTCAACATGAAGATCAGGGTTCCCGCAGGGTGCCAGACGGCGGAAACGCGGCGCATATGGGTCGCATGTGGATCTTTTTAGCCGGCTAACCATTTACGAAACGCCCCTGTAAGACGTGGCGAGGAGTGCCGTGTACGGCGACTTCCCTTAATGTGTTGAGGTCTGATGAGGAATGCCGCGCGGGCGGCCAACGCCGCCACAAGCGCTTAGATTTTTTGGAGAATGCGTTCTATTAACTGGCGGTGCCTGTTGAGCATGTGACAGGCGGTTTGATTGGCAGGCCTCGCGACTTCAAGGGCCTGCCCATTCCTGCCGATGCGAGGGTCTCGATGGCCATTGATGCCAGGTCCTTCCGAAATCCCAAATCCGCTTTCGAAATCCAGTGTAAGGTCTATTGTATTCTGGGTGACGAGCGGGTTTTCAATTCCAAATCCCCCGAGATGTTTACCACCGTATTTCAACGGGTCGGCCTCAAAGGGGTATATGTTCCCTTTATGACGGGCCTGGAGAGCGTCGGTGAGGCGCTTGCCAGTATGCGGGTGCTCAACATCGCCGGTGCGAACATCACCGTGCCCTACAAAGAATGCGTCATCCCTTTTCTGGACGTTCTTTCCGAAGGGGCCAAAATCATCGGTGCGATCAACACCGTCGCCTGGGAAGGCGATGTCCTCAAGGGCTACAACACCAATGCCATCGGGTTCATGGATACCCTGGAAGAAATCGAGTATCAGGTGCCGGGCAAACGGGCCCTCGTCTTCGGGTCCGGCGGGGTGGCTAAAGCGGTGGTGTTTATCCTGAACTGGCTGCGCGCAGAAACGGTCTATATCGCCGCCCGTAATGAAAATCGATCGCGTGAAATGGCAGAACGCCTGGGAGGCGAATCCATTTCACTGGAAGAGGCTGTGTCCGGACCCATTGATGTGGACATGGTGATCAATGCGACGTCGGTCTCGAGTGAAGATGAATCTCCGGAATTTGCGGCGCTGGTGGATCACCTGGCTTTGGATGGTTGCCAATTGCTGGTGGATCTCAATTACGGCCGCGAAAAAAATATTTGGGAGCGAAAAGCAGCGCTTACCGACGTTATGTTCATCGATGGCCTGCGGACGCTGGCCTACCAGGCCCGACGGACATTTGCCCTGTGGACCGGTGTTCAGGTTGACCCCAACGAATTCCTCACCGCTTTGGATATTCCCTGATTACCAGCCGTTAGCAACCCAAGGATTATTGAAGTCGATCTGCCGCGTGCCGCCGACCCCCTGCCGGGTGCTTTTTATAAATGATGATTCGAGCTGCCACAGCGTGCCGGCCGGCCTGCTGCGCGCTGGTGCTATTGCTGTATGGGGATGAGAACGGTAAAGACAGAACCCCGGCCCGGCTCGCTCTCCACCGAAATGGACCCTCCCAGCGAGTCGACCAACCCCTTGACGATCGGTAATCCCAATCCGGTACCGGTGAGAAATCGGGTTTTTTCATTTTTAACCCGATAGAAGCGGTCAAAAATTTTACCGAGGTATTTGGCCTCGATACCGAAGCCGTTGTCCTTGACAGCAATGCGGACATTGTCACCCACCTGATCGACATTGACACTGATCTCCCCGCCTTCCTGGGTATAATTGATGGCGTTGGTAACGAGGTTGCCGACAATGCTCTCCAGCGCCAGAGGATCCGCCGTAAAGGTCGGCAGGGCGGTATCCGGCATCTGAAGCGTGAGGGACTGGTTTTTGGCTTTGGCTTGGGCGGACAGGAAATCGATCACGCTGTCCAGGAGTTCTTCCATACGAAATTCGCGCGTTTCCTGACAGATATTGCCGGTTTCGATTCGTGACAGATCAAGCAAATCGCCAATGGTGGAAATGAGGCCCTGGGTTTTTTCCTTGGCCCGGCTGAGCAGGTGTTGGTCGGTGCCGGTCTCTTCTTCGGTCATGGCTTTCATGACCATGGCCAGTTGTTCGTGGATCGTGGATAGCGGTGAACGCAGTTCATGGGAGACCTTGGCCACGAATTCGGTCTTGAGGCGATCGAGGACTTTCATGGCCGAAATGTCCTGGAACGATATAACGGCACCCAGGCATTCCATCCGCCCGCCAAGCACAGGGCGCCCCTTGACCTGAAAATATTTGTCTTCCGAGAGAACGAATTCATAGGTGGGGATTTCCTCGAAATCCACATAGCGTCCCCGGGAAATATCCTGGACCAGTTTGCACAAGCCCTCGTCCGTGATGAAGTCGGTAAAGGGTGCGCCGGTGCAGCTGCCCGGTGCCTTCCCGATCAGCTGGCAGAAGGTTGGGTTGGTTAATACGACCTGTCCCTCGGTGTTGGTCACGACCAGGCCGTTGGGAAGCGATTCAATGATGGTGCGGATGCGGCTTTTCTCCATGCCCAGGTCAGCCAGGGTACGCTGCCGTTCCTTTTCGAGTTTTTCGGCGGCCTGCCGGAGGAGGATTCGTTCTTTGGCCCGATTGACCACGATTCGCAAGGGGTCCGGTTCGAAAGGCTTGGGGATAAAATCGTAAGCCCCCTTCTTCATGGCCTCGATGGCGGTTTCCACGGTGGCGAAGCCCGTAATGATAATGACCAGTATGTTCGGATCGTATTCGTGAATCCGCCGCATGACCTCCATGCCGTCCAGGCCGGGCATTTTCAGGTCAAGAAGCACAATATGGGGCTTTCGGCTGCTGAGGATTTCGAGACCTTCTTCACCACGCGAAGCACCATAGACGTCGCAGCCCATACGGCTCAGGATTCTTTCGGATCCTTCCCGAATACCGTCTTCGTCGTCAATCACCAATACCTTGATGTCTTCGCGGTCATTTTTCACGGGAATTCTCCTCGTCTTCGGGGGTGCTCAGGGGTAGCTCGATGATAAATCGTGTTCCGCCGGACGAATTGTTGACGGCCTGTATCTTGCCGCCATGGTTCTCGACAATGCCGTACACCAGACTTAGACCGATACCGGTGCCCTCACCCTCTTCCTTGGTTGTAAAAAACGGTTCGAAGATATGCGGCAGGACGTCTTTAGAAATGCCGGGGCCGGTGTCCGTAATTTCGATGACAACCCGGTCGCCGGCATCGGCCAACCGGGTGTCTATGGTGAGCATGCCACGACCCTCCATGGCCTGGGCGGCATTGAGGATAATATTCATGAACATGTGGTTCATTTGCTGGGTATCACCGCGAACGGTAGGGATATCGGCCGAAAGCTGCCGGTTGACTTCGATATTCTGGAACAGCGTC
>Ga0180435_10001395_pt1 | contig 25258 bp, 22 predicted proteins | sample SS_ome_3_FD_132467 | JGI IMG/M metagenome (GOLD analysis project Ga0180435, IMG submission 132467) | Hypersaline lake sediment archaeal communities from the Salton Sea, California, USA - SS_3_S_1 metaG | ecosystem: Environmental > Aquatic > Non-marine Saline and Alkaline > Hypersaline >... | reverse complement strand
CACCCGCGTGGGCCGCGCGCAGGATCGCCTTCGCTGTCCCATAGTCCACGCGCTGAATGGGCAGTGCGCCGAATCCCGTCCGCGTGACCGCCAGTCCAGTCCTTCCGAGTGTCGTTGTCTCCATCGTCTCCTCTTCTCGAATCCGCTCACGCCAAGCCCATCTGCTTGCGAATACGGTACCCGCTCCCGGGTATCGGGATCGGCGCCTCCAAGAGCGGGTCGCCGGTTTCCACCATCCAACGGTGCAACCGTCCGCGCATCTCCTCCAGCACGCGACGTGGGACGGTGACCCGGCGAGATGGATGCTCTGTCACGCCGGGACGCGCCCCTGCGCCTCGTAGCGGCGTCGCTGTAGATCCCAGCCCAGCCAGTTTAGGAACATGTCTGGGTAGGGAGGGTAGTCGTCTGTCACAGATCGACCCAGGCGGTCGATCTCAGCCAGGTCCTCTGGCTCAAGCTTCCAGCCCGCCGCGCCCACGTCCTCCTCGATCTCGGCGACAGTCCGCGCGCCAACCAGCGTAGAGCTGACCCCAGGCTGAGCAGCAAGCCAAGCCAGCGCCGTCTGCGCCACGGTCTTGCCGTACTTGGCAGCGATGGGTCGCACCTGTTCGACGACATCGAGACAGACCCCGTAGTGCGCGGGTTGGAACATGGCCGTGCCGGGCCGACGATCCCCATCGGGCAACTGCATCTCGCGACGCAGCATCCCCGTCAGCAGGCCCTGTGCCAGGCTACTGTAGGTCATCAGTCCAACCCCGTGATCCTGGCACCACGGGAAGTCCTCCTTCTCGCCGAACCGCCAGAGGAGGCTGTACGGCGGCTGCAACACGTCGATCGCGCTGAACTGTGCTGCCTCGGCCATCTCCGCCGCGGTGAAGTTCGAGACGCCGATGGCGCGGATCTTGCCCTCCTCCTTGAGCCTAACCATCGCGGTCATCGTCTCCTCAATGGGCACGTCGATGTTGGGCCAATGCAGGAAGTAGACGTCGATGTAGTCAGTACGCAGCCGGCGACAGGAATCCTCAAAGGCCATCCGGACCGAAGCCGTGTCGAAGTGATGGGCACCGACCTTGCTCGAGATGACTGCCTCGTGCCGGCGGCCCTCCAGTCCGGCCCCAAGCACCTCCTCCGAATGACCGGCGGCGTAGACCTCGGCGGTGTCGAACAGCGTGACGCCCAGGTCCAGCGCACGCCGGATCGTCCGGATCGATTCTGCATCGTCAGATGGTCCCCACCACGCCCCTCCCATCGACCAGGTTCCCAGGCCGACGATCGAGACCGGTATGCCACTTGTCCCCAGGGCTCGCTGTTCGATCATTGATCCTCCTGTAGGCCGCACTAGCGCTGAAACGGAGTCGGACGTACCCTTATGTTACGTCCGCATGAGTGGGGACACAAACACAGACCAAGGGCCGCGTCACGCACCGTCCTGGGCGCACCCACGGCGGAGTTCGTCGCGCGCCACTTCGGTGAGCCCACCAATCACATAGGGAGAGAACGATGGTACGACAGGGCATCCTGAACATCCACGAGACGGCGGACATCCATCCCTCGGTGATCCTGGAGGGCAACATCACCATCGGCGCGTTCACCACGGTCGACGCCGGCTCGGTCCTCACAGGCAACATCACGATCGGCCACCACAGTCTGGTCCGGTGCAACGTCACGATTCGCGGCACCCACCAGATCGGCAACTTCACCCATATCTACGACAACGTCTGTATGGAGGGCGGACGCCCAGCCGGCGTCGGCGGCGCACAGACCACCAAGCCGGACCGTTCGATCATCGGCGACAACTGCTGGATCAACCACGGCGCGACGATGCACGGTGCGCGGATGGCGGACCGTGCCGCCGTCGGCCTCAACGCCAGCCTCGACTACAACACACGTCTGGGTGAGGACAGTATTGTCACCAACGGATCGGCCACGTGCGCCAATCAGGTCGTCCCACCCAACACCATGGTCGGCGGCGTGCCTGCCGTCATCATCAAGGAGAACATCACCGCGGACGACCGCACCGCCTATTTCGGGGTCGACACAGTGGCCTGGACGCGGTTCGAAGGAGCTGACTTGATCGAGACGCGGATACGCAGGCGACTGGGCATCTAGCCATGCCTGAGATGACACCGCGAGAGCGCTGGCTGGCGGTCCTCGAGCGCCGGCAGCCCGACCGGGTGCCCATGGACTACTGGGGCACGCCCGAGATCACTGAGAAGGTGATGGTGCACCTCGGTGTCAGCGACCAGACCGCGATGGACGCAGCCCTGCACATCGACCGGCCGGCCGATGTGGGTCCAGCCTACGTTGGCCCGGAATGCCCCCCCGAAACCGACATGTACGGGTGTCGCTTCGAGATGGTGGACTATGGCACGGGTGCCTATCGCGAGTGCGTACATCACCCGCTGGCGGACTTCACCAGCGTGGACGAGATCGCCGCGAACCACAGGTGGCCCAGCGCCGACTGGTTCGACTATGAGGTCATCCCAGATCAGATCGACGCGCACCCGGACCGGCCTATCCAGATCGCCATGGCCGGTCTCTATACCCAGTACACGCACCTGAGAGGCCTGGAGCAAGCCTTCGTGGATTTCGCTCTCAACCACGATATCGTCCTCTACTGCCTTGGACAGCTCTATGATGCGCACGCTGAGATCGCACGACTTGCCTTCGAGGCCGGCCAGGGCCGGATCGACATCGGCACGGTCTATAACGATCTCGGCAGCCAGCTCGACCTGATGTGCTCGCCGCGCACCGTGCGCAAGCTCTTTGTGCCAGGCATCCGGCAGCTCGCCCAGGTCGCCCACGAGCACGGCGCCTACGTCTTCCTCCACAGCGATGGCGCGATTCGCAAGGCGATCCCCGACCTGATCGACGCCGGAGTGGACATCCTCAACCCCATCCAGTGGCGCTGTGCCGGGATGGAGCGTGAGGGACTCAAGCGCGACTTCGGCGATCGGGTCATCTTCCACGGCGGCGTCGATAACCAGCGAACCATGGTCTCGGGCACAGTGGACGACGTGCGCGAGGAAGTGCGCACGAACCTCGAAATACTGGGACGGAGCGGCGGCTACATCATCGCGCCCTGTCACGCGCTGCAGGCCGTCAGCCCACCCGAGAACGTCGTCGCGCTCTACGAGGCGGGATACAAGTACGGACAGTCAACCTGATCAGCGTCACCGCGCACCGGTGCAGTGGAGATAGCCGTGGGCGCCCTGAGCGATTGCCCCCGCCTGCCCTGTGACAAGGGATCGCCAGATCCCGTGCTCGGCTGCGCGGACCGGCGGACAGTTGAGGAGCGAGCGGTGCAAGCAGACGCTCGCCGATGACAACGGTCCTCGGCTTTGGGCGCGGCGCAGCTACGCCGCGTAGTCGCGCATGCGGCCCACCTCGGTACCGACCATGCGGAACGCACGGCGCTCGGCCTCGTGGCGGATGCGCTCCTCGTCCAGCGTCAGCAGCTCACCGTCGCGGAGCAGCCAGCGACCGCCCACCATCACGTGGCTCACGTCGCCGGGATGCGACGTGTAGACCACGCCCGCGGCGAGGTCGTGGCGAGGGAACCAGTGCGGGGCTCGCGTGTCCAACAGGATTAGGTCCGCAGGCTGACCCGCAGCGATCATCCCCCCGGCGTCAAACCCCAGCGCCCTGACGCCCGCCTGCGTCGCCAGGCGCAGCAACTTCGTTGTCGGCAACGCCTCGGGCTTCCCCAGTGCGTTCTTGTGGACCAAACCGGTCAGCCGCAGCGTCTCCAGTAGGTTGATATCGCTGTTGGACGCCGGGCCATCCGACGCCAGCGCCACGTTGACGCCTGCTCTCAGCATCTTGGGCAACGGCGCCATGCCCATCGCCAACTTCATGTATGTCTTCGGCGCGTGTGCCACGTTGACGCCCTTCGCCGCCAGCACCTCGATGTCGGCATCGGTCGCCGCGATGCAGTGAGCGGCAGTCGCCTGCAGATCAAATACCCCCAAGTCAGCCAGGTAGACCACCGGGGTCTTCCCGTGTGCCGCGAGCGAGTTATCGACCTGAGCCTGGGACTCCGAGACGTGTAGATGCACGCCCACACCCGCCTCGCGCGCTGCGCCAGCGCTCGCCTGCAGAAAGGCACCCGAACACATATACGGTGAATGTGGGCCCATCGAGCAGCGGATGCGGCCATCAGCCGCACCGTGCCAATCGGCTACGAACCGCTTGATGTCGCTCAAGGTCACGCCGCCGACCTCCGGGACAGCCTCGCCACCGAAGAGACACCAGGCCAGGTTGGCCTTCATCCCGCTCTCTTGAGCGGCCTTCGCGACCTGGTTCATCCAGAAGTAGTGATCCGCGAATCCCACAACGCCCGCGCGGATCATCTCACAGCATGCCAGCGCGGCGCCCCAGTAGACGTCCTCCTCCTCCAGCGCGGACTCCGCCACCCATACCTTCTCGTTGAGCCAGCGGTCGAAGGGCAGATCCTCGGCCCAGCCGCGCTCCAGCGTCATTGCGATGTGAGCGTGGGCGTTGAACAACCCGGGCAGGAGCACGTGCTCTGCGGCATCGATCACCTCATCGGCGACAAAGCTCTCGGGCACACTTTCTACCCCGAGGATCGTGCCGTCCTGGACGGCGACATCAGCGCTTGCTAGGATGCGGTCCTGGTCATCCAGCGTGATGACGCTCGCGTCGCGGATCAATGTCTTCACGGAATCCTCCCAGTATCTGCGCCACCAGACGCCGGGCGTCTGGCCACCAAGGTCAGTATCTGCGCCACCAGACGCCCGTGCACTCCGGCAGGATAGCCGGGGCGTCGCCCTGGATCGCGTCCGCGATCTCGTCACCGCAGAAGAATGTTGTCATCGATTTGGCTTCCTCCTCGTCCGCGAACCGAAAATCCGTCCGGAACCAGGTCGAGAGGAATCCGGCATCCTCAAGGGCGCCGAAATACGGCAGCAGATCAGCGGGCGGATTGGGCGTCTCGTGACCCGTGCCCATCGTCTCGAAGACGACCACCGTGCCGCCGGGACGTAGCACGCGCTGGATCTCCCGAAGCGCCCGGTAGAGCTCCTGCTGCCAGGTCTCCGGGTACCAGACAACGGTATAGACCAGGCTCCAGCCGGACAGCACGACATCCGCGCACGCACCGGGCAGTGGGATACCACGGTGGTCGGCCACTGCTGTGCGCCAGTTTTCGAGCCCGCCTGCCCGGAGCCGGCAATCGGCGACCCGTAACATGGCCGGTGAGAGGTCGAAGGCCGCGACCGAATGTGCCTTCGGCGCCAGCATCGCGGCCAGCCGGCCCGTTCCCGAACCCAGATCGACGATGTCCATGCCCTCGGTATCGCAGATGCCGGCCAACGTCGCAGGCAGGTTGCCCTTGTAGTCTTCGCGCGAGGTCATCGCCTCGTAGGCGTCGGCCCTCTCGGCGTAGATGCGTGCGAAGTGGTCGTCGGGCTCGGGTCCCCGCGTCACGATGCCCTCCCGGTCCGCTCCCAGAGGTACGCCAGGTCCTTCTCGCTGGCCAAGGCACGCTTGATGAGCGCCGGGCCGTACTCCTTAGCCAAGGCCAGCAGACGCCCCTCATCGATCCTGGTCAGCTTGTGATCGCGAACCACCACCTCACCATGGACTAGGACAGTGTTGACATCACGGCCGTGACACGTGTAGATGACGTTGTCCAGCAGCCCATAGACGGGCAGCGCGTGCAGGCCGTCGAAGTCCAACAGGACCAGGTCGGCGAGATAGCCGGGGGCGAGCACCCCCAGTTGGTCTCCCATCCCGATCGCCACCGCAGCGTCGCGCGTCACCGTCTCCAGGATCTTCATCGACGGCATCGCGGCGCCGTCGCCGACGAGTTGCTTCTGCGAAGCGCCCGCGATACGCAGCTCGCTGACTAGGTTCATCTCGTTGTTTGTGCACACACAGTCGGTGCCGATCAACACCTTGATGCCACGTTGGATCATCTCCCACGCCCGCTGCGGATTCCCATGGAGTGCGTGCCCCATCGGGCAATAGAGCGGGTGGGCGCCGCTCTCTTCGAAGTGGTCGATCTCCTCAGTGTCGATGAACAGGCAGTGCGCGGCCAGGACGTCGGGTCCGAGGAAGCCCAGATCAGCGAGGTAATCGACGCACCCCATCCCATACTGCTCCTCGATGTAGGCCCGCTCGCTTGGGCTCTGCGCCACGTGGAGGTGCAACCCGACGCCCTCCTGGTTGGCAGCATCACGGAGCCTCACCAGCCAGTCCCGGGCCACCGTCTCGGTCGCGTGGGGGGCGAGCCACGGGTGCACCAACGGATGGCGCCCCTTCCAGCGTCTGACAAAGTCGATGCCCTCCTCCAACTCCTGCTCGCCGGTGAAGGGGCCGAGGCGGCTCATGATCGTGTGGCCCAGCACCCCGCGCAGACCCAGCTCCGTCGTGGCCTTCGCCACCTGCTCCATGTGGAAGTAGTGATCCACCGCGCAGGTAGTGCCTCCCTTGAGGGCCTGAGCCGCACCGATCAGGGCGCCGACATAGACATCGTCGGGGGTCAGCGACTTCTCCACAGGCCACATCACACGATAGAGCCCGTCGGGCACGGACATCGTGACGCCCTTCTGGAGGCTCATGGCGATGTGCGTGTGCGCGTTGATAAGGCCCGGGAGAACCACCTTGCCCGCGGCATCGATCCGTTCCGCGCCGGGGTGGGCTCTGACGAGCTCGGCGGTCGTCCCCAGCGCGACAATCCGCTCGCCGGCTATCAGGACGGCACCGTCGTACAGGACCTCTCGCTCGTCGTTCATCGTGACGACGGTCCCACCCGTGATCAGCAGTTCAGCATCCATCCCTCACACCTCCACTCGTTCATGCGCAGCGAACTGCGCGGCTAGCGCATCGTGACAAATCTCCCACCGAGCCGGTCCACCTCCGAGTCCGGATCGCCCGACGCGAAGGTGAACATACTGGGCAGGGCCAGGCAGATGATGGTCAGCTCGACCAGAATGTCGATCAGCGGGCGCGGCAGCGAAGTCGTCCACGCCGCCTTGAGTGTGCCGGCGTCCAAGGCCCCGAAGAGCACCCCCACCACCAACGACCCCACATAGCTCTGCTGTCCGATCAGTGCGATGACCAGACCCCGGTTGCCTACCTCGAGCATCCCATAGCGGGGCTGGCGCCACACCCCCATGATCTCCACGGCCCCGGCCATCGCCGCGACCGCACCACTCAGCACCATCCCCAGGAAGAAGTAGCGCTTGGCGCGGATGCCGCCGAACTCCGCGAACAATGGGTTCAGACGCGTCACCCTGAACTCGTAGCCCAGTTTGGAGTAGCGCATCCAGACCGCGAGCAAGAAGATGATGACGATGGCGACGAAGATGCCTGTGTTGGCCTGCGTGGCGACACCCACGCGACCATCCGTGAGCTCCACGAACTGCGCCAGCTGGGCAGATTCGCGGATGCCCTCGCGGGACGCCCCCCACATCGCCCGTCCGGCTCCGGGGATTAGCCCCGTGACCGCGTTGAGAAGATGGGGAATGATCATGTTGGCGATCATCCCGGTAATCACCTCACTGACGCCGGACATCTCTCGAAAGATGGCCGGGACCATAGCCGCCAGGCCACCGCCGATGCCGCTGATCAGTAGCACGGCCGGGATGTGCAGTGGCTTGGGCAGATCAAGACCATACCCGGCCATCGCCGCAAGTGATGCGCCGACGGCGAACTGTCCCGACAGACCCATGTTGATGGCACCCGCACGGAAGGCCGCCGTCGCAGCGGCAGCAGAGATGATCAGCGGGGTCGCGCGCTGTATGGCGATCATGTAACCGCCGCTGCCCAGCAGCGTCTCGCGCAGGACGAGACCGTAGACGCGGAGCGGATTCTCACCAACGATCAGGATGATGACCGACCCCAGCGCAACACTCAGCGCACCATAGATCAACAGCTGCCGAGCGTAGGCAAATGCAGTAGGTCTGGCGTGCGTCGGCGCGGAGGCCTGTGCCGGTGCAGCGTCCTGGTGGTCGGCTGTGGGCTCTATCGTCTGTGCAGTCAGTGCTATCTCCGGTTAAGTGTATCGAGGAACAGCCTCTCGAAGGCGCCACGGTCGGCGGCGACAGCCACACGCACGTCGTGTCCCTCGGGAGACGCCAGTGTGCGTCCGCTCTCCGGACCTTCCGCCTCGATGACGATCACTGACCTCGTCTCGATCTCGACCAACGACTCGTCGGCCACGACTGCTGCGGAGAGGGGATCCCAGAAGTAGTAGCCGCCCGACCCCACGAAACCCCGGTTCTTGGTCAGCAGATCGTAGACGAAGGTGGCCTCGGGTGTCGTATGCTTCGCTTCGAGCCTATCATAGAATCGAAAGGTGACGGGGACATCGTTGGTGGCGTCCAGGGGCACCAGGGTCACCGGTGCCCCAGACGCGATGGTCAGTGCGGCTGCGTGGGGATCGACGTACAGGTTCCACTCCGCGACATCGTTGCCGATGCTGCCATCATGGATGTTGCCTGCAGCGTCGACGGCGCCGCCCATCACGTAGATCATCTCGACAGCGTCTGCCAGATCGGGATGCGCCTCGAGCGCTTCGCCCACATTGGTCAACGGCCCCAGCGTGAGCACCGTCACCGGCTCGTCTGCTGAGATGATGAGGTCCGCGAGGAGGTCAACGGCCGACGTGTCCGAGGGTTCCTCTGAGCTCGCGGGTATGTCCAAGCCACTCAGATCGTCGACCGACCGCCGCCAGGCCTCCGGGAAGGTGTGGTCCCCCTCAAGCGGCGTCTCGCGGCCGCAAGCAACCGGAATGCCCTCCTCACCGGCCAGCGCGATCAGGTCCAGTGCATTGCGAATCCCGGGCTCGCAGTGCGCCTCGCCGGCGCCGGTGACCGTTACGCCGATCACATCGACACCCGGGTGCTGCAATAGGTAGAGGATGGCCATCCAGTCGTCGGCAGCCATATCTGTGTCGACAATCACAGGGCGCGGCGGTCCCTCCGGCTTGCCGCCACAGCCGGCGAGCGACGCGACCGTCAGCGCCACCACGGCCAGGACGCTCGTCACAACCCAACGTGGCGCAGGCGGCCTCCCTCGCATGGTTCTAGAATCCTGCCCGATGCGCGACGGCCGCCATGTGCTCGCCAGCCTGTCGGATCACCTCAACCTCATCGACAGTTGTGATCACGCGGTCGCGCATCAGCACCTGACCGTCGACGATCACATCCCGCACGCTGTGCGGCGTGGCACACATTGCCAGGCTGCGCAGGCGGTCGTGTGTGGGCGTCATCTCCGGTCCCGACGTGTCCACCAGGATCACGTCTGCCTTCATGCCGACCTCCAGCGTCCCGATTTCGTCCTGGAGCATCAAGGCTCGCGCCCCGCCTGACGTCATCATACTCAGACCGTCGTCGACGGGCAGCACGGTGGCGTCGTTGATCGGCAGGCCACGGCTCGCCTGCTGGGAGCTCTTGAGCAGCCGCATCTCAGCGAAGAGATCGAGCTTCCCACCGGAAGCCCCGTCGGTCCCCAGCCCAATGGGCGAGCCCAGCGTCAGGAACTGCGGTGTCTTGGAGAACCCGTGAGAGTTGAGGTTGGATCGGGGACAGTGGACGGGCACGGTCTCACGATCGACCAGCATCTCCACCTCGCCGTCAGAGAGCACGATGCTGTGGGCGGCGAGCACATCCGGGCCCAGGAAGCCCAAAGAGTCGAGCCATTCTGCGGGCCGCAGGCCATAGTTGACCACGCAGTGCTCGACCTCACGCAGATGCTCGGCCAGGTGAATGTGAAGCCCCGTGCCGCGCTCGCGTGCCGCGGTCGCAATACCGACGACAAGGTCCGGCGTCGAGGTCATCACCTGACGGAGCGCATACCAGATGTGAACACGGTCATTCGCATGGCCGTGCCACGCACCAAAGAGCTCGTTGGTCTTCGCCACAGCGCTCGCTGCCGTGTCCTTCATCACGTCGGGGACGAAGCCGGCGGAGTCCATCGTCGACCGCGCGATGCACGCACGCAGGCCCAGGTCGGCCACGGCCCGGGCCGCCTCTCCCATGTGGCGACCGCCGGCATCGGCGAACGTGGTGATGCCGGCCCGGATCATCTCCACGCCGCTGAGCATCGCCGACCAGTAGACATCGTCCGGCTGAAGCTGGCTCTCGAAGGGAACCAGGAACTTGACCCAGATCATAGGCGGCTCGTCGGTGATACGCCCACGAAGAAGCTGCTGGCAGACGTGCGTGTGTGCATCAACCAGGCCCGGCATCGCGACACAACCGTCGCCATCCAGGATCATCGCCGCCTCGTAGCCGGCACACACGTCGGCAGCGCTGCCGATCGCAGCGATCCGACCCCCAGTGACGACCAGCGCCAAGCCCTCCCGCAGAGATATGTCCGGCATCAACACCGCGACATCGCGGATGAGTAGATCACACCTAGTCTTCAGCACAGTCCCTCCCCCACTCCTGGCCTGCTAGCGAGTCAGCGCCCACCAGCCCAGAAGCCGGTCGGCGTGCGAGCCGGGGATCAGAACCAGGTGGTTGCCCAACGGCGCGCGGAGCAAGTCAGACACATGACCTCTGCCGAGCCTGACCTTGGCCTGCGTGCGACAGAGGTCCTCGGCGTCGCCGACGGCGATGATCTCGCCCTCGGCGACCCAGAGCTTGTCCATCTCGGCACCACCGATCCGGAGCAGCGTGACCGGCATCAGGGGTAGATCCCCCTGGATACCTACGCCCAGCCCGGACTCGAAATGGGATCGCAACCGGTACGATGCGACCATACCGCGCGGGATCGTGCAGTGGGCCAGCCACATCTCGTTCGCGGCCTCATCCAGCTGCGCCGGGTTCGCCATCCACGGCGTCTCACCCAGCAACAGATTCGTCCAGATCAAGCCCACGGTGGTAACCAGGTCGCCCTCGCACCCGGCGATGATGCCTGCGTCGGTCAGTTCGGCCAGGCCAAAGCACCCGGTAGTCTGCAGGTTGAGCACGAGGTCGAAACACCGCACCGTCATGGCGTCGAGATCGTAGGCATCCACGAGTTGGCGTAGCGCCTGGTGGACCCGCGCCACATCGGCAAGCTCCGAGTCCGTGGGCTCCTGGCACGCAGACGCTTGGGAGACCAGCGATGCGACATCCGCCTTCACCGCCTCGGCCGACGCATGGGGTAGCCGCGTGGTCAGCTCATCCATCGTGATGGGAACGACCGTCGGCCCCCACGCGCGCTTGACCGTCTCGGCATCAGGCATACTGGCGACCAACCACGCCGACGGATCCCCCACCAGACCCACTCGGGTCTCGTGGAGAGCCCTCAGCACAGAGATATCATCGGCCGCCCTGGCGACCTTTGCCAGACCGGCAGAGTCATCCGGGCCGGTGACGTAGAATACGCGTCCCTTGGCACCATCCTGATGCAGTCGAGCGAGGACCTCTAGGGCCGCCGGCAGCGAGTTGTTAGCGGGATGGGATATCAGGAAGACAGGCTCACCCGGTTTGACGGCCCACCGCTCCTGGACGAGGCTCAGAACGACCTCCTCGGTGCCACCCGTCGCCACGAGCAGGAAGAGCTGCTCTTCGCCCGTGAGATCATCGGCCGCATATCGCCGCCCACCTAGACCTGCCAGCGCTCCCATGTATGGATCGGTGATGCCCGCGATCTGCTCCTCACTGCTGAGGAAACTCGGGGCCACCGCCGTGAAGCCGAACCGTGTCACCATCCCGCCTCCCGATGTCGGTCTAGCTGCTCACCAGTGACAGCACCAGCCTGTGGATATCCTCGGGATCGTCCATCTCCCTCGTCAGATCCTCGGTTCGACACGCAATCTGGTCGACCAGCGTATCATACGTGGTCGGCACACCGTGCTGGGTCAGCAGGTCAGCGCCCAACCGACTCAGAAGCACCGCGTGGACGCGTCCCAACCCCAGGCGGATCACAAGCCCGGCAGCAGCGCGGCCGATCACCTTGTCACGGAGGGTTAGCTCCGCCCTCGGCAACTCACCGGCCTCCAGGTACCTCTCCAGATCGAGCAGCGGGTGCAGCCAACGCCCCCGGCTCGTGTAGATGATCTCGCCGCGGTAGGTCACCTCCAGCGAGTTCTGCGCATCAACCCCATCGATAGTATCAGCATCTCTTGCGACAACAGTATTGGTCATAACCCTCAGTCGGCTAGAAGCCTCTCTACCTCATCTCGATACGGCATCGCAGGCGCGGTGCCGAACTTAGTCACCTGCAGTGCCGCTGCGGCATTCGCTAGAGCCACAGCCTCGGCGACCTCCTTACCCTCTGCGAGCGCCACGGCGATGGCGCCATTGAAGGCGTCGCCTGCCCCCGTCGTGTCGACCACGTCGACAACGTGACCGGGAACGTGCTGCACGCCATCGGGCGCCACAATCAGCGCGCCCTTGGCACCCAGCGTAACGATCACGGTGCCGACTCCTTGGGCCAACAGGTGCCGTCCCGCGGCTTCGGCCCCGGGGACATCGGTGACGGGCATGCCGGCGATCAACTCTGTCTCGGTCTCATTGGGCGTGAGCACGTCGACCAGCTCGAGCATCTCGTTCGCCAACGGTTGACCCGGCGCAGGGTTGAGAATCGTACGCACGCCGGCCTCGCGGGCAACCTCAAGCGCTCGCTGCACCGTCTCCAAAGGCGACTCCAGCTCCACCAGTAGCACATCGGCCTCGGTGATGGCGGCTCGACACGCATCAACATCATCCGGCGCCAGTAGTGTGTTGGACCCGGGTGCCACCACGATCATGTTCTCGCCCTCAGCGTCGACGATGATGAAAGCGACACCGGTGTGCGTCTCGCCGGTGCGCAAGAGATAGTCCGGGCGCACCCCTTCCGCGACCAGGTTGGCTTGCGCGCCATCACCGATGTCGTCGGTGCCCAGCTTCACCACCATCGCCACGTCGGCGCCCAGACGCGCCGCGGCAACGGCCTGGTTAGCGCCTTTTCCGCCGGGCCCAGTCTGGTACCGTCCTCCCAGGATCGTCTCACCTTTCACGGGCATTCTCGGAGTGACGACGACCAAGTCCTGATTGAAGCTCCCCACCACTGTGACCCGCACTTTGCGGTCCATACGCCTCCTTAGTGCGTCGGCTGCGTGATCAACCACTGAACTCGAACGCCGGCACAAAGGCCTGGCGACTCACATCCACGAGGCCCATGTCCGTGGGCCTGTAGCTTGGCACGACAGGCAGAGGCAACGACGTCACCAGGCGGACCGGTGTGTCCCTCACGCCAAGCTCAGCAGCCGCGCCCACATAGGCATCGAAGCCCGTCGCGACCTCTGAAACGGGTGCCTGCGACAGTATACCAGCTACCGGGAGGGGAACGTGCCCCAGCGCTTGGCCGCCGGCGACGGCCACATAGCCGCCTCCCGACGCTCGGAGCGCGTTGGCCGCGGCTGCCATGTCGGCCTCGTCGCGTCCGATCACCACCAGGTTGTGCGAATCGTGGGCGTAGGTCGTCGCCAGCGCGCCATCCCGCAGCCCAGAGCCGGCGATGAGCGCGAATGCGTGATTGTCGTTGTGTCCGTGGCGATGCCAGACCGAGACCAGTGCCAGGTCCGGCGAGGACTTCCAGTCCAGGACACCGTCAGCGACGTGCAGGCTGCGGGCTTCGATGGCTCGCCCCCGGTTGAGCAGGACGCGTGCCTTGGCAGCATTCCCTGAGCCGCGGACGACGAAGTCCGGCGCACCAAGAGCCGGCAGGTGCACCGAAGCCAGGGCTGCCGGCGGAGGTGCCAACCCCTCGAGCGACGGCGCTAGCATCTCCCCATCGCGAGCAACAACTCTGCCGGAGGCCACCGTCAGGTGGACGTCGAACGACGCCAGATCGTGCAGCACGATGAGGTCAGCCACGAACCCCGGGGCGATTGCCCCCAGGCTGGTGCCCGGCGTGCCCCGGTTTCGACGGAGGCGCCGAGCCGGTCCGGCCGTTGCAGCGCGAATGGCGTCGACCGGGTCCATGCCCAGGGCAATGGCGCGTCGGACGCCCTGATCCAGATGCCCCTGCGCCAACAGGTCGCTGGGCGGAACATCGTCCGTCACGAAGACGACGTTGTGCAGCAGACCGTGCTCACGCCACAGCTCCACGATCTCGGGGATGTTGTCACGGTCCGGCGCACAACAGACCTCGACGACCATGCCCATCCGGGCACGCGCCAACAGCCGCTCGGGCGGCATCTTCCCGTGGTCGGACTCAATGCCCGCTGCCAGGTAGGCGTTCAGGTTGCGGTCCTCGCCGAATCGCACATGACCCGTCAGGATCACGCCACGCTCGCGGCCCAGCTTCACGATCTCCGTGATGCGAGGCGACTGACGCGCCACACCCCAGTAATCCATCACCTCGGCGAGGCCGATGGTGGTGGGGTCGTCCAGCAGCTGTCCCACCTCGGTCGCCGTGAAGCCGGCACCCGCGGTCTCCACACCCGGCACCGCCGGCACACAGGTCGGGACGAAGGTGAGGACGCGGAGGGGCAATCCCTGGCTTGCCTTGCGCATGTAGTCGACGCCGGCGACACCGAGCACATTGGCCATCTCGTGAGGATCCTGCGCCACGGTCGTCACGCCCAGAGGCAGCACTGCATCTGCGAAGCGTGCCGGCGTGACGTGGGACGACTCAATGTGCATATGGCTATCAATGAGGCCGGGTGCCAGCCACTTTCCCGCGATGTCGATCGCTTCGGTGCCCTCACAGTTGGCATCGTCGGGACCCGTCACATAGGCAATGGTGTCCTCGCAGATGCCGACGGTCGCCGGATGGATCTCGCGGGTCAGCACATTCACCAACTGCCCATTCCGCAGCACCAAGTCCGCGGGTTCCTCCCCCCGTGCTACGCGTAGCAGTCTATGGTAGTCAGCCATCTCCCTCCCCCACCCACATCGAGATCACCTGCTGCGCATTCACATCCACCAATCCCAGATCCGTCACCCCGTAGTCCGGAATCACAGGCAGCGCAATGCCGATGATGGCCATCACAGGCTGCTCTCTCGTGATCCCCAGCACGCGCAGCGCCGCGTTGAGTGCCTTCAGCTCGGGCACGATCACGGGCACCGGCTCCGGGCTCATCAATCCAGCGATGGGCAGCGAGAGCACGGCCGTGACCTCGCTGTCGAGAGCACTTGCCACGCCGCCTCCCGCGTCCACAACCGCCTGTGCAGCCGCCAGCATGTCCACGGGACTTCGTCCCACGACGATCAGGTTGTGTGAATCGTGCGAGATGGTCGAGGCTGCGGCCCCAGCAGTCACACCCGCCCCCCTCACCACATTCAGGCTGGCGGTACCCGTACGCCCGTGGCGTTCCAGCACGGCGACCAAGCAGAGCGACTCATCCTCTGAGATATCGAGGCGCCCATCGGTGACGGGTAGGTCCAGCGTTGCCAACGTGCGACGACCGCGATCCCCGACGTCCAGGGCGTGCACCCCCACAGTCGGGGCCGACCCTGGCGACCGCAACTCAAAGTCCCCCAGGGTCAGAGCCTTCCGCAGGTGCACGGTGTCGCAGACAGCGTCACCAGGTGGCGCGATGGGTATCTCCCGGACCAGGTGACCGTCCCTGGCTACCAGTTCACCGCCGACAAAGACGGCTGAGACATCGAAGGCTATCAGATCATCCACCAGCAGGATGTCGGCCACCTTCCCCGGGGCAAGGGCACCCAGGTCGCGTCGCCGCAGACGCTGAGCCCCGTGGAGGGTGGCTGCACGGACTGCCCCCACGGGCTCGATGCCCGCAACGACGCACGTCCTGACCAGCCGGTCCATGTGACCCAGGTCCAGCAGATCCTCCGGCACCACGTCGTCCGTGCACATGATCAGGTTGGGTGGCACACAGCCGATCTCATCAATCACCGAGGCAATCTTGGAGACACTCTCGCCGTGGCTGGCGACGCGTCCCTCCACGTACATCCCCAGGCGCAGCTTCTCGAGCATCTCGTCACGCAGTCTCGATTCGTGGTCCGAGTCTGGCCCGGCAACCAGATAGGCCGCCAGCTCACGCCCTCTGACCAGAGGGCTGTGACCACTGATCACGACATCGCGGTCGAGTGAGACCGCCAGGATGTCGCGCATGCGATCCTGCTGCCGGATCACGCCGATATAGTCCATCACCTCGGCCAGACCGACGACACGGTCCCACCCCAGCATCGTGGCGATCTCCTCGGCACCGAAGTCAGCACCCGCCGTCTCCAGCGCGGGCACGGCCGGCACGCACGAGGGCGCCTGCACCAGTACCCGTAGCGGCAACCCTTCACTGGCCTCCAGCATGTATTCAACGCCACGCAGACCGACGACATTGGCGATCTCGTGAGGATCAATCAACACCGTGGTGGTCCCGTGGGGAAGCACAGCAGCAGCAAAGGACTCAGGTCCGATCATGCTCGACTCGATGTGCAGATGGGTGTCGATCAGACCTGGCGTCGCCACCCGCCCCTCGCCGTCGTAGGTCGCGGCGGGCGCGGGCCCGTCCCAGGCCCCAGGCCCCGCGAAGACGATGACGCCGCCGGACACGCCGATGTCAGCGGGGTAGATCTCCTGTGTGTAGACGTTGAGCAGTTGGACGTTCTCGATCAAGAGATCGAGCGGGCGGTCTCCAAGGGCCGCCGCCACGCGTTCGCTTCTGGCATTCATTGTGCTTCCACTCCTTGCTTGAGGCGGCGCTCAACGGGCACGAAGAGCACCAGATTGAGGACCGCGGCCAGGCCACTGACGATGGCGGCCAGCACCATCGCTGTCTGATACCGCTGCTGGGCGAAGAGCGCACCCGTGATCGGCGCGGCAATCGCCTGTCCGAGCCAGAACGCCACGTTGAGCCACGCCGCCATCACCGATCTCGTCTTCCGCGCTACCTCCATCGCGAAGGTAAACGCCAACGGCGCCGTCATGAAGAATAGGGTGTTCTGGACCCAGAAGGCCGCCGTGCCCAGCCACGGTCCGGACGCCGCCGCCAAGAGCAGCAGGAAGACCGGTATCAACGCGCGCAGTCCCGACATCAGGCGAACGATGCTCTTGGACCTCCGCTCGATCGAGGGTACGACGATCGCGCCCAACAGAGACGGCACGAGCGCCAGCGCGGAGATGGTCCCGTAGAACTCGCGGGTTGTGCCGAGGTGATAGAGGAAGTACAGGTTGATGAAGGGCCCGACGATGCCTAGGCTCAACCCGATCAGGAAGGTGACCGAGGACTGCTGCCGGACAAACTTACCCATGTTCCACAGGTAATCGCGCACCAACGGACGCCGCTGATCGGGCATCGGGGTCGGCTCAATGGCGAGAACGGGCAGGAGAGCGAGTGCCGTCAGCCCCGTCGCCGTCAGTAACGTGTAGCGGTAGGCGAGCGTCAGATCGCCGGTGAGCGCCTCAAAGGCATTGGGCAAGTAGCTCGCCATGAGAGACCCGACCGACATCGACACGCTGAAGAGCAGGCTGTTGACCGTGTAGACGTGGGTCTGAGCATCAGGCTTCGCATTGGCGGCCAGAAAAGGAAGGCGCACGACGAACGTGCCGGCCAGGGCAAGACCGTCCAGCAGGGCAGCGACAGCGATGAGCGGCACCGACGGGGTCACAAGCTGGGCGACCTTTGCCACCGTCGACACGCCAAAGACCAGCAGGAACATGCGCTTGAAGCCAATCCTGTCGGCCAGGAATCCCACGGGGATGGACCCGATCGCCTGGGCAAACGGAGCCGCGCTGAGGACAGCGCCCAGCAGGTCCGCAGAGACACCCATCGAGAGGATGTACAGGTTGAAATCCACCGCGAAGACACCCTGAGCCAAACCGCTGAGCGTGCCCGCCGCGAAGATCAACCAGCAGTTGCGATTCAGCCCCCGGAATCCATGCAGGAGACCAGCCAGTCCACCGACCGGCGCACCGTTCGGCCGACTCACACGCCGGCCTCGGCTGGCGCAACCGGAGCACGGCTAGCCCGCCACTTGAAGAAGGCCAAGGTCAGAATGGCCGTGACCACGGCGGTGGCGGTGGACAGGACGAAGGGCATGCGGTAGTTGTCAGCTGCCAGCAGTGCCCCCGTGACGATGGCAGCAATCGCCTGCCCCAGCCAGAAGGTAATCTCCAGCCAGGCCGAGACAGCAACCTTGGCCCGCGCCGCAGCATTTCCCATGGCATAGGCCAGCCACAGGGACTGTGACATCGTGAAGAAGGTGCGGTAGCCCCAATAGCCGGCAGTTCCAGCGGCCACCGACCCCGACAGCGCAAGCGTGAGCGTGGCAAAGGGTATCAGCCAGCGCCCTACAGCGATGGCCCGGGCATCGCCGAGCCGCTGCACGAGCATCGGTCCCACGCCGGCCGCCAGAGACGTGAAGATGATCGTGAGAGCCTCAATGGTGCCGTAGATCTCGCGGCTGGAGCCCAGATGGTAGATGAAGTAGAGATTCATAAAGGGAACGATCAAGCCCAGTGTCGCCCCAATGAACAGCTCGATACCCGCCGACCGCACGGTGAACCCGTCGATGCCCCAGAGATAGGGCTTTAGGCTCACCTTGCGCTCGTGCCGACGCACCTTGGCGGAGATGAACGCAACCGGCACCGTCGAAGCCAACGTCAGCACGCCGGCGACAAAGAGAGCGTAGCGGTACTGCAGAGATGAATCCGCCACGAAGCGGGAGAGCACATTAGGCAGATAGCCGCCGAGGAGCGCGCCCAGAGCGAAGGTGAGGCTGTGCAACAGACTGCTGATGCTGAAGACGTGGGCGCGTTCCTCTGCGCCTGAGTTTGTAGCCATAAACGGCATGCCCACGACGAAGTTCCCGGCGAGCGCCAACCCACCGACGAAGGCTCCGGCCGCGATCGCGTAGGGACTGGCCGTGGCCACCTGCGCCAGCTGCGCCAAGCCGGCTACCGCGTAGATCAGGACGAAGGCCCACCGAAAGCCAAACCACTCCCCCAGGAAGCCGATGGGTATCGCGGCGACCGCGTGGGCAAATGGACCGGCGCTCAGTATCTGCCCGAGCTCATCCGGCTGGATGCCAACGGAGAGGACATAGAGATTGAAGGTGACGCCGAAGATCCCTTGGGCGATCCCGCTGAGCACGGATCCCAGGAAGTAGAGGCGGATATTGGTGTTGAACTGTCGGATCTTGGCGAAGTACTCGCGCAGCGCATCAGTGACGCGCTGCCACGGCAGGGACGACGTCACGGCGTATCCCACGCCTTGAGTTGCGCCAACGCCTCCTCGAAGCTGCCCACCAACACACCACACTCCTCGATCACACCCCACACGAAGAGATTGGTGCCGAATCCGTGGTCGGCCCGGTTGATGCCGCGGAAGTCGGTCATCAGACCGACAACGCCCTTCTTGCCTGGATCCTGACGCATCAGACCGTAGAAGATACCGATCTCACACGCCGTGCCGTCGTCTGTCTGCGACCCATCCAGAAGCGCCAGGACGGCGTCGGCCGAGGAAAGGCCCTCGTAGTCACGGCGGAAGATCTCCTCGGGCGTGAGCTGAGACAGCCCAAGCTCGGCACGACTGACCTTGCTGTCCCACGTGAGTTCATCGACCAGCCGGGGAAGATCAGGTCCGGCCGCCTGAGCGGCATCGATCAACCCGCGCTTGACCAACATCTGAGCGGTCTCGGCCGAGACCACCGGTCGAAAGCTCTCGTGCGGCACAAAAGGGTCGATCCCGTGTTGTCGCAGGACCTCGGCCTGTTGGGAAATGTAGGTCCGCACATAGGGCGTGAAGAGTGGTCCGGCGAAGTAGATCTTCACACTGTCACCTCGCTCTCGAGCTCGAGCTTCCAGGCCACCAGCTGCTCGACAGCCTCGTCCAGCGTATGACAGACGACGCCCACCTCCTTGAGACAGCCCAGCACGAAGCTGTTGATGCCTTTTCCCTCGCCACCCTCCCGGGTGCGCCAGTCATCGTGGAGAGCCACGATGCCCTTCCTGCTGGGATCGCTCTGCATCAGCGAATGGAAGATGCCGATCTCGCACGCCGTACCGTCGTCCACCTCGGCGCCATTGATGAGGGCCAACATCGCGCTCGCGTCGTTGATGCCGCCGAAGTCGGCGTCGAAGCAACGCTTGGCGCGACTGCGCGTGTCAGTAGGGACTATCGTCTTGTCGCCCTCGTGGGGCACGAAGGGATCAATGTCGTGTTGCCGGAGCACCTTGGCACACGCAGATATATAGTCCCGCTCGTAGATGGTGAAGAGCGGGCCCGCAAAGTAGATCTTCATTGTGGGCCTCGTATTCGGTCAGGGTCCGATGTCGCGCAGGATCGCGCGCATCAGACGGATGAACTTCGGCTTGGCCCTGTTGGCTGTGGCGACGACCTCTTCGTGGGTCAGGACGCCGGCGGGCCCTGCCTTGGGGTCCGGTTTGCAGTCAGTGATGCACGATATGCCCAGCGTACGCATCCCGGCGTGGGTCGCGGCCATGATCTCCGGAACCGTGGACATGCCCACGGCGTCGGCGCGCAGCATTCGGTAGATCTGGCTCTCGGCACCCGAGGTGTAGTTGGGGCCCTGGACCGCGATGTAGACGCCCTTCTGCAGATGGATACCCTCGTTCTCGGCGGCTCGCATCGCCACCTCCACGAGATCCCACGGGTAGGCCTGCGCCATACTCGGGAAACGCACGCCCAGCTCGTCATCGTTGGGACCACGCAAAGGGTTGTCAAACATCCAGTTGATGTGGTCGACGATCACCATCAGGTCGCCCGGTCGGAAGGAGCGGTTGACGCCGCCGGCGGCATTGGTCGCGATGAGGGTATCCACGCCAAGGGTGCGCATAACGCGTACCGGGAAGGCCAGCTGCCGCATCGAGTATCCCTCGTAGTAGTGGAAGCGGCCCTTCATCGCCGCCACACACTTCCCCTCGAGATCGCCGATGACCAGCTCGCCCGCGTGGCCCACCACCGTGGAGACCGGGAAGTGCGGTATCTCACTGTAGGGGATGACCGTCGCGGCGGTGATCTCATCCGCCAGATCACCCAGGCCCGAGCCCAGGATCAGACCGATCTGGGGCAAGGCATCACACAGCGAGCAGATGGTGGCCGCAGCCTCCGCACGCTTCGCGCGCCAGTCCTGGGCGAGATCCATTAGGCCCCTTCAGCAGTCACCAGAAGAGTATCCAGCACCAGCGCTCGATACCGATCGTTGTCGATGGTCATCGTCACGTTGACGTTTGCGGCGCGTTGCTCATCCCGATCGAAGAAGAACTCGCGCTGATCAGGATGGGTCATCCCGCGTGTGTGGTCACCCGTCGTCTCGACCACTACGTAGGTCGGCACCAACTCCGCGATAGTCGGGTCGATCGCAATCGCCATCGCCGCCAGGTCGGGCGGCGTCGTGGGACGCGGTTCCCCGGCGATCCGGCCCCAAGCCTTGAGGCGCTCCCGGAGCAGTCTGCCGATCATGTCGCACCACGACGTGCTCGCAGCCTCGAGTCGCTCGACGTCCACCGGCCAGATGCCGCCATCCCGCCGGATGGGGATCAGGCCCACCATCGTCTTGGGCACCGAGCTACGAAAGACGATGTCAGCTGCCTCAGGATCGACGTAGACGTTGAACTCCGCCGCCGAGGTGACGTTGCCGGCACCGATACTGCCGGCCATCATCACCAGCGAGGCGATGTGATCCTCGATCTCAGGCGCCATCGCCATCGCCAGGCCGACGTTGGTCAGCGGGCCCAGCGTGATCAGGTGAACCGGTTCCGTCGCGTTCATGAAGGTGTCGACAAGGAACTCGACCGCGTGTGTCGACTGCGCGTTGAGCACGGCGTCGGGGAACCCAACATCACCCAAACCGTCGGAGCCGTGGGCGTGTTCGGCAGTCTCTCCTCCCCCGAGCATCGCGTGGGACGCGCCCCGGTAGACCGGGACGTCACGCTGGGCCTGCTCCACGACAACTAGCGTGTTTCGCACGACCTTGTCCAGGCCCACGTTGCCGGCGACGTTGGTGATGCCCAGGATGTTCAGCTTGGGCGAACGCAGAGCCAGCAGCAGCGCCATGGCGTCATCGACGCCGGTGTCGCAGTCGATCACGACGTTCATCTTCTGCACGGTTGTACTCACTGACAAGATCAGGCCTCCTCGTCGTGGTTGCTGTTGCTCTGCATCGCGGCCAGCCGAGCCCGCTTCTTGCGGATCGTGAAGACCGTCAGCGCAACGAGCGTTGCCACGTAGGGCAGCATGCTGATGAAGTAGACGGGAATCAGTCGTTCGCCTTGCAGACGCCAGCCAATCGTGTCGACGAAGCCGAACAGGATGCTGGCCAGGAAGACGCCGAGCGGCTCGCCACCGCCGAAGGTGTTGACCGCCATCCCGATGAAGCCCCGCCCAGCCGACATATTGTCGGAAAACATCTGCAGGTGCCCCAGCGACAGATACACCCCGGCCAGCGAGGCGAAGACGCCGCTAGCCATAACGGCGCCGAAGCGGATGCGCCCGACATTGATGCCCAGGGTCTCAGCGGCCTCCGGGTTCTCACCGACGGCGCGCAAATGGAGCCCCCACGGCGTCCGGTAGAGAAAGACGAAGGTCAGCGCAACCAGAATCCACGCCAGGTAGACGATGAACGTGTACCCGCTGAGCAGCGGCCCAAGGATCGGGATATCCTTGAGGATAGGGATATCGATGGGTCCGAGACCCGCGATCCTCGGGTCCGAGAACGCGCCGGCTATACCAAAGACAAGGCGCGTGAGGAATATGGTCGCCGCGCGAGCGAAGATGTTGATCGCGATCCCCATCACGATGATGTTGGCCCTGAACCTCAGGGAGAAAAGCGCGAAGAGCCCGCTGACCACCAGGCCGCTGAGCATCGCTGCCGCAACGCCGACAGCCGCGTCCTCGAAGAAGAAGGCACCGGCGACGCCGAACCACGCGCCGAAGAGCATCATCCCCTCGCCGGCAATGTTGAGGATACCAGCGCGCGACGTGATCAGGGCACAGAGGCCGGCTAGCACGACCGGCGTCGCCAGTCGCAGCATCCCCTGCAGGTTAGCGATGTTGAAGACATAGCGTTGCAGTACATCCATGATCTGAGCCATCGTGTTGCTATCCATAGTCCTAGACCTCCGAATCCTCGGACGTGCGCTGTACAAGTTCTGGGGCACCGCCGACCTTGATGTGCTTGATGAAGTCCCACATCCCCTCGGCGGCCATGAAGAAGATGATCAGGCCGACGATGACGTCAATCAGCTGCCGAGGGATCCCTACCGAGAAGGACAGCCCCAGAGCGCCGGCCTCCATGCTGCCATAGAAGAGCGCAGCGACGGCGGAGCCGATGACCGTGCGCCCACCCAGAAGCGCAGCCAGGTTGCCTCGGAACCCGAAGCCTATAGCGAACAGGTTCTTGTACTCACGCCAGACACCCAGGATCTCCACAATCCCGCCCAGTCCGGCGATGCCGCCACTCACCAACATGCCGGAGATGAAGGTCCGATCCAGGCTGATGCCGCCGAACTCCGAAAAGGGGAACGAAAGACCCACCATGCGCCACTCATAGCCAGCAGTCGTGCGCTTGAAGATGTAGTAGACCACGATCACCATCGCTATGGCCAGCAGGATACCGATGTGCGCCTGCGTGCCCTTGCCCAGCTTGCCGTTGATCTCAACGAACTGAAGTAGCCTGGCGGTGGGCTGGACGGGCGGCGTTTCGGGCGTCGTAGGCGAGGCGCGCATCGGGTAGTTGGTCAGATAGGAGATCAGCAGGGTCGCGATGTAGTTGGTCATGATTGTCGTGATGATCTCGCTGATGCCCAGCTTCTGCCGCATGATCGTGGGGAAGTAGGCCCAGACCGCGCCACCGACGAAACCGGCCAACAGCGTCAAGGGGAGGTGCAGGATCATCGGGAGCTTAACCGCATAGCCGACCAATGTGCCCAAGATGGCGCCGATGAAGAACTGACCCTCCACACCTACGTTGAAGACGCCGGTCCGGAAAGCGATAGTGGACGCTACCGCCGTGAAGATCAAGGGCGTAGCTCGCTGTAGAGAGATGAAGATCGCCCGTTGGCTGCCGAAAGCACCCTGGAGCAGCAGGAAGTACACCCTCACGGGGTTCTCGCCATACCACAGGATGACCACTGACCCAACGAGGACCGCCGCCAACAGACTCAGCAGAATCGTCATCGACCGCCGCAACAGCGCCTTGCCGGAATTCTTCAGTCTTTCGCCCAACGTTGGCTTGCCTTCATCCCCATCCGTAGCGATGTCGACTTCCTCTGCGGTCTTCTCAGCCTCAGACACTTGGCACCTCCTCCTCAGCCAGAGCACCCGTGATGCCCGCCATCCATAGGCCCAGGCCCTGTTCCGTCGCCTCCGCACCCGGCACCTCGCCCACGAGTTTACCCTCGTAGAGCACGGCAATCCGATCGCTCAATGACATCACCTCTTCCAGCTCGGCGGAGACCAGCAGCACAGCCGCGCCCGCATCACGGGCCTCGACGATGCGCCGGTGGACGAACTCGATGCTGCCGATATCCAACCCCCGCGTGGGCTGCGCTACGATCAGCAGGTCGGGCTCGGCGCTGATCTCGCGGGCAAGCACGACCTTCTGCAGGTTGCCGCCAGAGAGCGTGAAGGCCGGTACATCCTTGCCAATGGTCCGCACGTCGTAGGTCTCGAGCATCTCGTCGGCATACGCACCAATCTGGTCAAGATCCAGTATGGGCCCCTTCGACATCGGAGGTCGATAGTAGTTGGCGACAATCAGGTTGTCCTCAAGCGTAGCACGCAGCGCCAGCCCACGCACGTAGCGATCCTCGGGTACACAAGCCAGGCCCGCCTCCCGACGCTCGCGCACACTCAATGCGGTGATGTCCTTCCCGTTGAGCCACACGCTGCCGGCTGTAGCTTGGCGCAACCCCACGATAGCCTCGGTTAGTTCGCGCTGACCATTGCCCTGGACACCGGCGATACCCAGGATCTCACCCGCGCGCACCTCCAGCGAGACATCACGCACGGCCCTGAGGGCGCGGTTGTCGAGCACCTTCAAGCCGTCCACACGCAGCACGGTGTCACCGATTTGGGCCTCGTCCTTCTTCACGCGCAGGAGCACGTCTCTGCCAACCATCATCCGGGCCAGTTCGACGGAATCCGTGTCACTTGTCGCCTTGGTGCCCACCATCTTGCCGTCACGCATCACGGTGACGCGATCCGAGATCTCCAACACCTCGCGCAGCTTGTGCGTAATAAAGATCACCGTCTTGCCCTTGGCTACCAGCGACCGGATCACGACGAAGAGGTCATCGGTCTCTTGCGGCGTGAGCACGGCAGTCGGCTCATCCAGGATCAGGATGTCAGCCTCGCGATAGAGCGCCTTGAGGATCTCGACCCGCT
>Ga0180435_10001393_pt1 | contig 25287 bp, 16 predicted proteins | sample SS_ome_3_FD_132467 | JGI IMG/M metagenome (GOLD analysis project Ga0180435, IMG submission 132467) | Hypersaline lake sediment archaeal communities from the Salton Sea, California, USA - SS_3_S_1 metaG | ecosystem: Environmental > Aquatic > Non-marine Saline and Alkaline > Hypersaline >... | reverse complement strand
ATCAGGGTGTCGCTTGAGGGATTAAAGTACCCGTTGTTTAGGCTAACCCGAATCTGGGCAAGAGCCGGGTTGCCTGTCAGTTTCTCGGTTATGCTGACGGTAGGAACGCCATTTAGCGTCTCCCCTGCAATTGAAAGCTCAGGCTGCCGGGTAACAGCCATAATTGCGACCTCCTCCCTAACATCAAAAGCACTGGATGTGATGGTGGCAATCCCGGGTGTTGAAGCCTTAAAGAATAATTGATATTCATCGGCTATATCATCAATAATCAAATCATCAAAAACTGCCCGTCCATCGCCATCGGTGGTTGCTGTAATGGTGCTGCCACCAGTAAAATCATTTTTATTAAGGTATGCAGTTATAACCTCACCAACCACTGGCCCGCTATCTTCAATGTAAATAGTTGGAGGTCCATAAAGGGGGATACCCTCGATGCTCTCAGTAGTGTTCACATCCATAGTCATGGTTGCCCCCTCGGTCACCACGTCAAAGGTATCAGAGGCAACATTAGCAATATGCACCGATGGGTTTGAGAAGATTAGTTGGTAGTCGGTATCTGCCACATCAATAATCAGATTATCGAAAATAGCAATGCCTCCGCTAACTGATGCAGATGTTGTGCTACCACCTGTAAAACTCCCCTTACCAGGCGTAACATAAACCGTACCTGAAGCCACTGGATTATCGGCCATATCTGCAATCCGCACGCGAATGGGGTTAACAATCTCTGTACCCAAAATGGGGTCATCTGCCACACTGTGGATAGGTTGATTCTGGATAGTTATGGTGTATTGCTCCTCATAGATTTCAAAGGGATCAGAAGTAATATCGGCAACTCCGGATGCATCAGCATTAAAGGTGATTTCGTAACCTGAAGCAAATACATCGAGAGTGAGATTGCTGAATATTGCTTCACCATTTCCATTCGTTGCGATAGTATAATCGCCACCGGAGAAACTATTTTGATTTAGGGAAACAGTAATGTCAACCCCTGTAATGGTGTTGCCAAACTCATCGAAAAGGGTGACGGTTGGTGGACCAGCAATAGCGCGTTCCTGAAGGGTGTTTTCCGGTTGCTGGGTAATGGTCATATTATAGGGGGCGGCTGGGACAACCTCAAATTCATCAGAGGTTGCATCGGTAAGCCCATCGGAGCTGAAGGTGAGTTGGTAGCCGGTATCGGCTATTTCCTGAATAAGATTGTCGAAGGTGGCTGTGCCGGAGGCGTTGGTTGTTGTGGTGAGGGTGCTTGCGCCTGTGAGAGAACTCTTGTTAATAGTTACCGTTACTTCAGTGCCTGTACCAACAGGGTCATTACTTGCATCGCGAACTTCAACTGCGGGGTAGCCAGCAATGGGCTGCCCCGAAACTGTTTGGGTTGGCTGGGTAGATACTACCATATGGTCAGCCTGACCGTAAAGGAGGCTGACCTTTATAATAAGTATAATTATTATTGGCAGTATTCGATGCATCGACTATAAACTACAGGCTTTAGGTGACTTTGGGTTATTACAGCCTAAGGGTTTTTTTAACCCTTAGGCTGTTTGAAAAGTATTAATTAGGAGCGGAACGTACACCACGGCCACCCTGCCAGTACTGACGATTTTGCCAAGTGGCGTTCCAACCCGTACTCTGCCTATCAGATACTCGAAACATAAGCGTGTTGTTATGGTTGTGCTGCCCACCTCTATTGCTTAAATCGGTTGGCCAGTTGGCAGTATTGAATAGGCCGTTGGATTCAAGGAGTCCATCACCATGCAATCCGGTAAAAGCCCGTCCGGTAGCTCTGCCAATAGGTACTACCCTTTCCCAAAGGTTACCACTTAGATCCATAATACCCCAGTATGACGCACCGGAAGCAGTACGCGAACTTGTAGGGGAAGCAGCAAAACCTACTCTTATAGGTCCTATTCCAATGCCAGCACCCCAGTTTATAGCTCCATAAACAGCATTATTCACTTGAGCCTCTCCACCAATTTGGACTAAATCGCCAACACCGCTATGGTACTCAGCCTTAAGCCAAGCCTGCGGGCGGGCAGAAGATGATAGTCGGAACTCATCAATATCACCAATAAAGTTTTTACCCACCAAAAGAGTTGTTGCATTTATATTAATATTGCCCGTTAAGGCCTGCGTGCTTCTTAAAAGACCATTTACAAAAATTCTCTGGAATTCATCGTTGTAAGTAATGGCTAAATGATGGTACTCATCGAGGGTAAGCGAAGTAGAAACCATCTGATTATTGATATAGCCCCTTAGGTTTCCATCGTAATAACCCAGCTGATAGGCATCCTCACCCTTACCGGCGAGAATTGCTTCGCCACTAATCTCCAGATCTATATTACTAAGCTCAGGTGAGAAAGCTGCATTATTAGTAGTAAGTTCTTGCTTTACCCAGAGATACTTACCTGTAAGGTCATCACCTTCGTTGATACCGGGTATGGTACCGCCATCAGAAGCATGCCCCCAGCGGACGATTACGATACCTGAGCCTCCATCGGATGGTGCTCCGTCTGCTCCTGCACCACCACCACCCCCACCGGTGTTGGCCATTGCATTACCAGCATCGTTTGTACCACCATCGGCTCCGCCACTTTTCCCTCCAAGACCTGTAGTGCGAGCGCCACCAGGATTTCCGCCGCCGCCACCACCGGCGAACCATCCATCGTCTCCGTTGCTAACGCCAAAAATATCGCCAAAATAGCGTCCAATGCCTCCGTTTCCACTGCGAACATTATCTTGTCCAGTGCTACCGATGCCTCCTGCACCTCCGCCACCACCAGAAGCATTATCGTCTCCAGTATTACCACTAAAACCAGAATCGCCACCATTGGAGCCGAAGCCACCGGATGCAGAACCAGGTTGTAATCCTGTTCCCTGAACACCTGAGATTTGTGAGCCGACTCCACCTCCGCTTCCTCCATCCCTGCCTGTGCCATCGCCAGCATTTCGAGACCCGCCGCCACCACCGCCAATTGCGGTTAAGCCAAATGCGGAGCTATTGCCTCCATCACTACCAGGCGTATCGCTACTACTACCTCCGGAACTACCACCTGCACCTACTACAATGGCATAGGACGGATCTGTTACCTGTACATTCTGGGCATACACTACACCACCAGCACCACCACCAGCACCTGAAGCACCAGCACCAGCGCTACCACCACCGCCACCACCACCGGCAACGATTAGTACTTCAACCTCAGTAACGCCCTCGGGAACAGTAAATGTACCATCGGAGGTGAACGCCTGAACATTGTTAAAAGCGGGTGGGGTTACAGCACTCTCGTTAATGGCTGTGTAAATGCGAACAGATTGTGGATCTTTGTATCGGATAAGTACTACGCCTGAACCGCCATCTCCTCCAATTCGGTCTGCGGAACCACCAACATATCCGGCACCGCCGCCACCACCACCTGTTCCTGTTGTTCCACTTCCTGCTTTTTCAGTACTTGTGTAATGCCCTTGGCCGCCTCCGCCTTGGCCACCATTGTGGCGCACATTTCCTCCTGCTGATTGGCGAACACCTCCTCCGCCACCACCAGCAAACCAACCATTATCACCAAATTCATCACCAAAAATATCTCCATAATAGAGGCCATCACCTCCTTTACCGGCACCTGAAGTTCCGTTTTCACCAACAGCACCGGCACCTCCTCCACCACCGCCATAGTTATTGTCTGCCGATCCGCCGTCAAAGCCTTGATCAACTGTTCCCAGACCGGGTGTATGGGTTGTCGCTGCACCTCCTCCAGAACCACCGTCGGTTGGAGGGTATCCGTTCCATCCGGCTCCACCGCCACCACCGCTAACTGATATTGGGCCAAATTGGGAGTCGCCACCATTAAGCCCGGTTTGACCTGCATTGTTATACCCAAAGCCTCCGAGACCGCCGTTTCCTACTGTAACGCTAATATTCGCTCCTGGTGTTACTCCGTAAGCAGATTCATAGTTTAACCCGCCGGCACCACCACCACCGCCGATGGTGCCACCACCACCACCACCACCACCAACAACCAGCACATCAACCTCAGTAACCCCTTCGGGAACAGAGAAAATGCCGTTTGAAGTGAATTCAACCACTTTATACCCAAACTCTGCCTGCCAGTTTATTGAGCTGCTGCCCACCTTCTTGATATCATCAAGAGCAATTGCATTAGAAATTCGCCAACCTATTCCCGGGCCAGTCTCAACAGCAAGATTATCAACTGCGGCAATTAAATTATTTCTTGAATGGAAATCGTCCCAATCGGCTGTAGATGTCTCGGTGCGTGTAATGCCATTTAGCTCTTGCGGCTTAACCCATCCGCTAATTGTTACAAAGTTGTCCAGGTCGAGAGTGGCATCATCGGCTATCGAAATGGATCCTGCTCCGGCAAACTCTTGTGCAAGACCAACCCGACCCTCAATGTTGGACGCTACAGTCCCAATACCTGTACCATCATTTCCACCCTTAGAGTCCTTGTACTCATCGGCTGTGCCATCAGCTTCCTCGTCAAAATGCCAGAGCGAAACAAAGCTGGCATCCCACACATTGGTGACATCAGCGCCGTCTGCTGCGGTAAGATTTCCGTACTCAAGTGTTATAACCGTATTCTGTGAACTGGATATGGTGGGGACCTTAACCCAGTACTCCGCTTTTTTATTGGCAAAATCGTGCCTTTCGCGTTAGTAGCTTAGGAGATTACCCTCCGAGTCGTAGAAGCGGAAATCGAAGCCATCCTCCCGGCACTTGTTAAAATCAAAGTTATCAACATCGAACCTAACAAGAATTGGGAAATCTGTTAACGACTCATCTACTTTTGTATGATCAATGGTAATATCGCGCTGATATCCTGATGCTACGGGGGCTTCAGTTGCAAGCCCGGCATCAGTAATTGAAGTAATTTGACCTGCTCGTGTATTACCCCAGGCAAATTCGTTGGGTATCGGACTAGCGGGTCCACGAGCAGCTTTTTCGTATTCTAACTCGGTGAACGGTCTAAGAGCTGCCCAATCGAGGTAGGAATGTAAATCATCAGGGGAGATGAAATTTACTGGTAAGTATGGGTTTTCTGTCTCATAAACAGCCGGTGCATTTCCGGAGGAACCCTGAACGGCAATTTTTATCTTGTGCCTTCTTTCATCATTTGTCAGGGTACCTGCTGCATCGCCGGGAGTTCCATCAATTCGGGCATCTTGTTGCTCGTAAGTTAGGGTATTTAAAAAGTCCACATAGGCTTGTTGGGTGATATTGTGCTTCATCATGTAGAAAGCATTATAGCCAGTGGGATATCCTCCTGCCAATGTTCCTGCACTTATTTCTCCCGTTGCCCATAAATTTCCAACAGAATTGCCCGTTTGAAATGATGCGCTCCCAACTTGGCATGGGGTTGTATTTGATTCTCCACCAGCATGGAATCGATTGGTTTCGTTACCCCCACTGCCTACATAAAAATTCCCAGTAGGTACATAAACCATCTCAACTCCAAAAACCCGGATGTCAACCTCATCTTCCGGCAGGAGCCCATCCTCACCGTAATCCCATCGCAGGCGTAAACCATTTATTTCCGCTGTGTTGGCAAAGATTACGCTGGGGTTTATAAATATACCCTTATTAACACCATCGGTTGCCCCAGGTGTACCGGTGTAGTTTCCCGGGATAGTATGACCTGCACCGGCCAGGGTGGCATGACCCCACTGCACATTATCAGGTCCATTCACATCTTTAAATTTCATGAATACCCAAGCAGCATCCCAGTTAGTATTGGCACCGTCATCAACTCTGAAGCTGTAGTCCCAGCTCAGGTCAAATTGCACGACAATGTACATATCGGCATCGTTACGCTCAACGATTACTACATCGCTGACCTGGATATTGGTAGCCATCAGCCCGTGACTCCAAAGTAGAAGGGCGAATGGTACAAATAATTGCTTGATAAACCTTAAATTTTTCATATTCGATAGAGTTTGTTAATTGTATTATCATGAAACCTCCATTATTGCGATAAAACGCAATCATGCATGAAAAAAACTATGAAGATTCCAAACGACCATTGAAAATAGATTTATATGTATGAAATAGATTATTCTTTATTAAAACCAGCACCAGAACCAATCCACTCGAAATCTCGACCTGGTTGCCGGAGGTGTAGTTACAGGTGTAGTCATTGTAGGTGATAACCTGCGCAGAGACGGAAAATGAGAAGAAGAGAAGAAAAAGTAAACACCACCTAAAACATAAACTCCCATTGCGTTCAGAAGCATTACAGCCAGAGCGAATATATCTATAGATTGGAGTGCTAAAATTCATTCAGTTAAAAAACTTCGACTACAGTTCTGCCAATATATATAGGCATATGCATATATAATTTTCTGGTTATACGATTACAAAAACGATTTGTTGCAATGCTATAATAATGAACCAAAATCTGCTTAATCAAACCTTTTCTAAGTCGCACAAACAAAACCGGCCATAACTTGCCTTTAAAATATACCTCTCAATATGCGCATATATATTATCAATACTCAAAAATATCATTTTCTATGATTGCTTTTTACAACATCGACTAATTATCATTGTTAATAACTGCTTTAGAAATTACTCGTTTTGATAAAGCGCACTTCTGCTAATATGAACTTATCAGTTTTCCTTATGAGCACCTCCCTTCAAATTTGGATAATTTCAATAAAAAAGGAGGTGTAGAACACCTCCTCTGAACAATCTTATGCTGTATCTGCGCAGAACACCTTAAAAAACTGCAATTCTCTCCCTCTATAAACTCTTGATCTCAGCAACGAGTTTCTGGAGCGAGTCCTTCGCATTTCCAAACAGCATCCGCGTCTTGTCATCATAGAACAGGAAGTTCTCAATGGCAGCGTATCCTTTCCCCATGCCGCGTTTCATCACGATAATATTCTTTGCTTCGTGGGTTTTAATGATCGGCATGCCATATATCGGACTTGAAGGATCGTCCAGGGCCGCAGGATTCACAACGTCATTGGCACCAATGACCACCACCACATCCGTGTTGGGCATGTCCGGATTGATCTCGTCCATCTCCACCAGCTTGTCGTATGGCACGTCTGCTTCAGCAAGCAATACGTTCATATGTCCGGGCATCCGGCCTGCCACTGGATGAATGGCATATTTTACCTCCACACCATTGGCTTCGAGCAGTTTCCCCATCTCGTTGCACACATGCTGTGCCTGCGCAACAGCCAGTCCGTAACCCGGAACGATCACCACCTTGGAAGAATAACTCAGTAAAACAGCGGCATCAGTTACAGAGACCTCCTTAATTGTCCCTGCTTCCTTATCTGATGCTGCACCACCACCACCGAAAGCACCGATAATTACATTCAGCAGAGACCTGTTCATTGCCTTACACATCAGGAGCGTCAGGATCATACCGGCAGCGCCTACAAAGATTCCGCCCAGGATCATGGCCTGGTTCTGGTAGATGAAACCTGCCATCGCAGCCGCGATACCGGTAAAACTGTTCAGCAGTGAGATCACAACCGGCATATCTGCTCCACCAATGGGCATTACGAAGGTCACACCATATACCAGCGCGATACCCAGCAATGCATATACCATTACCTGCTGTGTTTCCGCAGGAGCATCAGTTACCATCAGGAATACAACCCCGGCAACAACAGCCACCATGAACAACAGGTTGACATAACTCATCCATCTCGCAAAGATGTCCTTGATATTTCCGTTCAGCTTTCCAAATGCGATCATACTTCCACTGAAAGCAATACTTCCGATCACCAGTCCCAGCAATGTGACCAGTACCGACTGGTTGTCAGGATTGGAAAACTCGATCAGCGCAACCAACGCCGATGCGGCACCTCCACTTGCATTAAAAAATGAAACCAACTGCGGCATGGCGGTCATTTTCACCCGGCGGGCGATCACTGCACCAACCACCGAACCGATGGCAATAGCCACGAATATGATGATCAGGTTTCCGGAGGGGATGCGCACAAGCGGCGTTCCCTCCCTGTGCAGAAACATGGTGGTGATCATCGCCAGTAACATACCGGCAGCAGCCCAGAGATTTCCCTTCCTGGCACTTTCAGGGTGACTCAGCAGTTTAAGTCCGATTACAAAAAAGATCGCTGCAAGGAGATAACTGAATTCCAGTATTTTATCTCCGTTGGATATTGTGTCTATGATTGTATTCATAATTCTCTCGGCTTACTTTTTTTTCTTTTTAAACATTTCAAGCATTCTGTCGGTAACAACAAAACCTCCCACTACATTCAGGGTGCCGAAAAACAAGGCAAAGATCCCCAGTACCAGGTTCAGAAGGTGCGACCCCTCTCTAAGGTTTTGCAGGTCGGCATGACCAACCAGGATGATACCACCTATGATAATTACACCACTGATTGCGTTTGCACCCGACATCAACGGGGTATGCAACACCGAAGGCACATTCGAGATCACCTCGATACCGAGGAAGATCGTCAGGGCAATAATAAATATTGCCTCTTTATTCGTGTAGAAAAAATCCAGTATTCCGTCCATAACCTATTAATTTACAAATTCATAAATTCCTTAACGCGTTCGTGCCTGATCTCTTTGTCCATGGTAACCAGGGTACCGCTAACCAGCTCATCCTCCATGTTCAGGTTCATTCCACCCTCTTCATCAATGAGCAGCTTGAGAAAATTCAACACGTTCTTGCCAAACATCTGGCTGGCATCCCTCGGCATATCAGAGGGATAATTGGACTCACCCACGATAATCACTCCATGCTCAACCACCACTTCATCATTTTTTGTCAGCTCGCAGTTCCCGCCTGTGGATGCTGCAAGGTCAATGACTACAGACCCTGGTGCCATCTCTTTTACCGATTCCTTTGTTACCAGCAGAGGGGCTGTTCTTCCGGGAATCTGCGCGGTACAGATCACGATATCCGATTTGGTGCAGAATTCGTGTACCATCTGTTTCTGGCGCTCCTTGAACTCCTCGGTCTGCTCCACCGCATAACCGCCGGCAGCAGCATCGTCTTTCGCGCCCTCCACCTCGATGAATTTGGCACCAAGACTCTGGACTTCTTCTTTTACCGCCGAGCGTACATCAAAGGCATACACAACTGCACCCAGCTTCCTGGCTGTGGCGATAGCCTGCAGTCCGGCAACTCCTGCACCAAGCACCAACACCTTTGAGGGCTTGATCGTCCCGGCTGCTGACATGAACATGGGAAGGAATCCCGACAACCTGGATGCTGCATCAAGCACTGACTTGTAGCCGGCTACTGTTGCCTGCGAAGAGAGAATATCCATGGCCTGGGCCCGCGTGGTACGCGGTATCACATCCAGGCTGAACAATGTCACCTCTGCATCTGCATAGGTCTTGACCAGGTCATGATTGGTGAGCGGATTCACACCGGCCACAACAACTTTGCCTTTTCCCAGCTTCTTCACTTCCGCTGCTTCAGGACCATTCACCATTGCGATGAGATCAGCATTACTGATCACATCCGCCCTGGAAGCGATCTTTGCACCCGCTTCCTCATATAAGGGATCGGGGGAAGATGCTGCTGTTCCGGCACCTTTTTCAACCAATACAGATACCTTAAGGTCAACAAGCGCCTTAACACTGTCGGGAAGCATCGCTACCCTGTTTTCGCCTGCAGACTCTTTTAGAATGCCAATTTTCATAATTTTTTGATTGCTTTTTGGTGGGTATTTATGTTTTTCCTGTCATCATTCGATTGCGAAAATAATATAAAATTGCTTTGAAACGAAATATTAAACAACACCTTCACCATTCATTTCAAACAAAATACATAACAAAGCTGTTTCAACCATAACGTGTGCTTGCAAAAAGTGGTTGAGGATAGATGCACTTTGCGAGATGAACCATACAGTGACAATAATTGAATTTCTGATTTTTGCAATTTTAAAAATCTTTACCTTTGAGGAGGGTAATGAAACGCCCCAATAACGATGGACAAATTCTCATATATGGGCAACATTGATATTGCTGTTATCGACCAGATGTACAGGCAATATCAGGATGACCCCGATTCGGTCGAAAGCACCTGGCAGCGGTTTTTTGAAGGTTTTGAATTCGCCCGGACACAGTTCAATGGTGAATTTTCGGATGCCTTCGACAAGGAATTCAAGGTGATCAACCTGATCAATGGCTACAGGAAACGCGGACACCTTTTCACCCACACCAACCCCGTAAGAACACGCAGAAAATATTTTCCCACTCTCGACCTCGAGAATTATGACCTGTCCGAAAAAGACCTCGACACGGAATTTCACGCGGGTAAAGAAATCGGTATCGGAAAGGCAAAACTATCCACAATCGTTGAATATCTGGAGAAAACCTATTGTACCGAAATAGGATCGGAATTCATGTTCATCCGGAAACCAGATAAAATCAACTGGCTGCAGCAACGCATCGAAAGTACCCAGAATTCAACCAAATTCTCCAGGGAAGAAAAGCTTGACATATACCACCACCTCAAAAAAGCTGTGGGATTCGAAAAATTCATTCATAAAAAATTTGTCGGTCAAAAACGTTTCTCCATCGAAGGTGCCGAGATCCTGATACCCGCACTCAATAAACTTATCGAACGCGGTGCGGAAAAAGGCGTAAAGGAATATACCATTGCCATGGCGCACCGGGGCAGACTGAATGTCCTTGCCAATGTGCTTCAGAAACCTGCCAGCAATATTTTCAAGGAATTCGAAGGCGAAGAATATGAAGCATCCATTTCCCTTGGTGATGTGAAATACCATCTTGGATACGGAAATACAATCAACATTCCGGATGGAAAGGAAGTTACCCTGAACCTCACGCCCAATCCATCGCACCTGGAATCCTCCACCCCGGTCATCCAGGGAATCGCAAGGGCCATGATCGAACAGCAGCACGACTGGGACAACAACAGGCTCATTCCCATTGTCATACATGGCGATGCCGCTATCGCCGGACAAGGCGTGGTGTACGAGGTTATCCAAATGTCGGAACTGAACGGTTACAAGACCGGTGGCACCATTCATATTGTGATCAATAACCAGGTGGGGTTTACCACCAGCTACCTCGATGCCCGGTCCAGCACCTATTGCACCGATGTGGGAAAAGTGACCAAGTCTCCGATCTTCCATGTCAACGGCGACGATGCAGAGGCACTGGTGCACGTGGTACGAATGGCAGTCGATTACAGGCAGACTTTCCATACCGACGTGTTCATCGATATCCTGGCCTACAGGAAATATGGTCATAACGAGGGAGATGAGCCCCGCTTTACACAACCCATTCTCTATAAAGCCATTGCCAACCATCCGAATCCGCGAGATATCTACAAAAAACAACTTGCTGAAGAAGGCGTGCTCACCGCTGAAGAAGCCAAAAATGCCGAAGATGCACTCGACGAGGAACTCGAAAAGTGCCTCGAAAAAGCACGCGAAATGAGAAAGGTGGTCATTCCTCAATTTCTGAAAGAGGAATGGGCAGGTTTTAAATATGCACATGAGATTGATTTCACCTCAACGATCGAAACGGGAGTTGATGGTGAATTGCTGACCATGGTCGCCAACCAGGCAAACACCCTGCCGGATGCATATACCTTCATCTCAAAAACAAAGAAACTGTTCGACGAACGACGCAAAATGATCAGGGAAGACCGGCTCGACTGGGCACTCGGTGAACAACTGGCCTATGCAACTCTGCTGCTCGACGGACACCCGGTGAGGATCAGCGGACAGGACAGTATGAGGGGAACATTCAGCCACCGGCATGCCGGACTGGTCATCGAGGATTCGGATGAGAATTATATCCCGCTGCACCATCTTTCCGACAAGCAGGCAACCTTCAACATCTATAACTCGCCTCTCAATGAATACGGGGTGCTGGGATTTGAATACGGATACGCCATGGTGACCCCGAATACACTCACTATATGGGAAGCTCAGTTCGGAGATTTCTTCAATGTTGCCCAGGTAATTGTGGACCAGTACATCAGCAGTGCAGAAGAAAAATGGGGCGTGATGAACGGACTGGTGCTCTACCTGCCCCATGGTTTTGAAGGACAGGGACCAGAACACTCCAGCGCCAGGATCGAACGGTTCCTGAACATGGCCGCAAACAACAACATGCACCTGGTCAATGTCACCACACCTGCCAACCTCTTCCATCTCCTCAGGAGGCACATGAAGAAACCATCACGTGTACCCCTGGTCATTTTTACCCCAAAGAGCCTCCTGCGACATCCGAAATGTGTGTCCAAAATGGAGGACTTCCAGAAAGGTGGGTTCCTGCCCCTGATCGATGATGCCGATACAGAACGCAAAGAGGTGCGGCGCGTTGTATTCTGCAGCGGTAAGATCTACTACGACCTTCTCAGAAGAAAAGAAGAACTCGGGGTAAAGGATATCGCCCTGATCCGCCTGGAACAGCTGCATCCTTTCCCCGCCGAAGAGGTCAAAAAAATCATCCGGAAATATTCAAGTAATATGCTGACCCTCTGGGTACAGGAAGAACCCGAAAACATGGGCCCCTGGTACTACATTCAAAACAAAATGAAGGAGTACGATGTGGTTCCTGTTACCCGGCTGGCATCAGGAAGTCCGGCCACAGGTCTTTTCAAGATCCATGAAATCGGCCAGGAAGAACTCATCGAAAAGGTATTCCGGGAATGTACCTGTGAACTTCAGAATGTGTATTGCGGATTGCAATGCGTTATTGGCGGATCAAGAAAAGAGATTCTGAAACAACATTACTATTTTGACGAAAAAGGGAAGTCCTAATAAAAGCGAACATGACTATTGAAATAAAAATACCCAGTCCGGGAGAATCCATCACCGAGGTCGAACTTGCCAGCTGGTTCGTGGAGAACGGCGAGCAGGTCGAGAAAGATCAGGAAGTAGGCGAGATCGAATCTGAAAAAGCAACGCTGCCACTCATTGCCGAAAAAGGTGGAAAAATAGAACTGCTGGCCGAAGTGGGCGACACGCTTAATGTGGGCGATGTGGCCTGCAAAATCGATACTTCGGCTGAGGGAAGTAAAAAAGAAACGCCTGGCGACCAGGAAACAAATGGTGCAGAAGGAAATAAGAAAGGTACCGACAAAAAGAAAAGTGGCGAAGAAAAACAGGAGGATATAAAAAAGCAGCAGGCCGGTTCCGGTGCAAAGGCGAATGAAGGTATTCCCGGGCAGGAAAAAGATGAAACTTCCCGAACCATGCAGCAGCCTGACGAAAAAGACAGTGTAAATTCGGAATCCTCAGATGGGTCGCCCGGCAAGGAGCCGGGACCCAAATCCGGCAGCAAGGAAGCCTCCGCTGCCGAATATACCCAGGCAAAAACCACCCCGGTAGCCAGGAAAATGATGGAGGAAGAAGGATGGAATATTGATGATATTATCAATGGTCTGCGAAAGATCTCCTCGTCTGATGTCCAGGCTGTAAAAGAAATGGGAAGCGCCTCAGCCACCGGGACATTCAATAGAACAGAGGTTTCGAGGGAACAGCAGCGGACCGGCATGAGCCAGCTTCGTAAAAAGATCAGCGAACGGTTGGTGGCTGTGAACAACGAAACAGCCATGCTCACCACCTTCAATGAAGCTGATATGAGCGAAATTATGGCTCTGCGAAAAAAATACCAGGACAAGTTCGTTGAAAAACACGGAATCAAACTCGGGTTCATGTCGTTCTTCACCAAGGCGGTGACCATGGCCCTGCAGCAATACCCCAATGTGAACTCCTTCCTCGATGAGGACGAAATTGTTACTCCTGGCTATTGCGATGTGGGGATCGCCGTTCAGACCGATAAAGGACTGATGGTTCCGATCATAAGGAATACAGAAACACTGGGCCTGGCAGAAATCGAACAGCAGATCATGGAAATCGCCGGCAGGGCCCGGAAAAACAGGATATCCATGGATGAATTATCCGGTGGAACGTTCACCATCACCAACGGCGGAATATTCGGATCCATGCTCAGTACTCCAATTCTCAACCCACCGCAGTCAGCGATCCTGGGAATGCACAATATCATAGACAGACCCGTTGCCGTGAATGGAAAAGTGGAGATCCGCCCCATGATGTATATCGCACTCAGCTACGACCACCGGGTGATCGATGGCAGGGACTCTGTCGGGTTCCTGAAAACCGTAAAGGAATTTATAGAAAACCCCACCTCCATGCTCTTCGGACCACATGACCAGGAGAAGGTCCTGCTGGGGCTGTAGGGGGACAGGTTTACAAGCCCGGCAAAAACAATTAAACATCTTCCTGATCGTCCGCCATAGCGGAACTTAAAGGAGGATTCAACCAAAGCAATAAAATGGAACAGGTAGGAAAAACAGCTCTGCTTTTTGGTGCCACCGGCGCAGTGGGAAGGGAGGTCCTGCACCTGCTGATCAACGACCACCGTTATGACAAGATCGTGGTCTTCTCAAGGAAGGTGATACCCATTGAGCATCCGAAACTCGAGGTCATTCTCGATGCACTTTCCGACCTGGACAGGATTGCCGGGAAAATCAAGGGAGATGAGCTTTTTTGCTGTGTCGGAACCACCAGCAGGAAGGCCGGTAGCAGGGAGGCATTCAGGAAAGTGGACCTCGACATGCCGGTCAGCCTCGCCAGGATCGCCAGCGAAAACGGTGTCGATGGCTTTATCGTGATCAGCTCCATCGGAGCCGGAAGTAAAAAGACCGGGTTCTACCTCGCTGTAAAAACCGAAATGGAGGAAGAAGTTATCCAGTCTGAATTCAAAAAACTGTCCATCGTCAGACCATCACTGCTGCTCTCCGACAGGGACGAATTCAGGTTCGGTGAAGAAGCAGGAAAGGTACTTGACAAGGCACTGGGCTGGGCCATGAAAGGAAACCTGAAAAAGTACCGGGGCATTCGTACCGTGGATGTGGCGCGGGCCATGATCAGCATCATGAATATGGACCGCCCAAAACTCACATGGGAATCTGATGAACTGCAGGAGCTCAGCTCTCCGAAACAATGACTGACCCAAACGTCACAATGCGCAGATAAATGCCGCGTGGTCCCGGAAATTGTCAGTACCCTCAATCAGATTTGCAGATACATACCGAAAGATTCCCGGAAAATCTATAACCACCAACCAACCGGATCCTACTGCCGGGCAAGCTCCTCCTCCACCTGCTGAATGATGCGTTCGGTAGTGGCGATCGCCTCAGGGTCCTCCGCATACTCCAGCGACTGCTTCAGGCTGCCAACAGCAAGATCCGGGGAGCCGGTGAAGTACTGGCAAAGCGCAAGGTGGTAATAATATTCATGCGATTTATGTTGCTCCAGGCAGGTACTGAACCATTCCAGCCCCTTCTCAGCCACAGCCTCGTTCTGCGGATCCAGGAAGACTGCATTGGCAGCTGCATTGAAGAGCCACTCGTGGTCCCCTTTATGATTGGCCGCATATTCCCTGTCAATATATGCGATCATCTCATCGAACTGACCGGTATAATGATAAAAATAAACATGCGACCTGGATTTCATCTCGACCGGATCCAGTGAAGTGCCTGACGACAATTCCGGCAACAGCGCATTGAATTCCTTCACCGGGGTGATATCATTCATCTCCATAGCCAACTCGATACTTGCGGTGAGGGACTGGTCAATAAAGTACTCGAGCTCATCCCCCAGCGTTGTCTTCAGCTCAGGGATATCTGCTACCAGGCGGCTCCAGTTGTCGGTTTGCTGCCCGGTATAAAATGCCATCACCTCAATGTCCATGGGCGACCAGTCAGCCCCGGAAATGTATTTTTCCTGGTAGGTTCCGGCCACTGCTGTTCCGTATTCCTCCTTCCCCATCTCCCGCAATGCCCTGGCAAAACGCGGATACTCCTCCTGGTCCAGCAGTCCCGATTCGAATTTATTCTGCAACACCTCCAGTACCGGGTAATATTCCAGCGTGGTAACAAGCTGAGGCTTTAACTCCTCCCAGGGCTTGGCCCCCACAATCGTATTCATCAGCTTCTGACCTGAATTGAACAGGAAAAATGAGGGATAGGCGCTTAGTCCGCTCTGCAGCGCAAATACACGGCCAAAATCCGATTCACCATCCATCTTCACGTTGATGAACTCCAGGTTCATGTAGTCTCCGGCCTCTTCAGCAGCAAACACATTGGCATCCATCCATTTGCAAGGACCACACCAGGTGGCATAGATGTCCACGAATACCGGTTTGTTCAACTTGCCGGCATCTTCCCAGACCCTGGCCATATCTTCGTCAGATAGAATCTCCCTGAACTCGACCTGCGCCCACGTAGTTGCAAAAATTGAAATGACAATACCTGCAGCAATAATTTTTTTCATCTGTGTATTTTTAAGTTTTAATGGGCCCACAGCCCCCTCCTTTACAGTCAACCAACAATACCCGCTCCAAAAAATGCTCTGTGCATCACCGGGTATGTTAACATACTGTCATGGCTCCATTCATGGTTTTATATGTTCTGTTATAACGCACTGAGGGATGAATTGTTAACATACAAAACCGCCCGGAGCAAGGAAAATGTTCATCCTTTGCCCAGCAATTCATCCACCAGCACCACCAGTTTTTGCTCCTCCCGCTCCCAGCACAATTCCCTGGCAGCTTTGTCCAGCTGCTCCTTCCACCGGTTCCGTTTCTCAACGTTCTTCAAAATTTCCCTTACCTTCCCCGCAAGGCCCTGTGGTGAACGCTCCCTGCAAACCTCCCCCACTCCGTATTGTTCCACGAGCGCCGCCATCTCAGGCAGATCCGAACAAAGCACAGGCACCCGCGCCTGTATGTAATCGAATATTTTATTGGGCAGGGCCATCCTGTAATTCAGTCCCAGGTCTTCCTCCATCGAAAAACCCAGGTCACATTGCGCCGTGAGCCCGGCCAGCCGACCCGGCGGTATGCGCCCTGGAAAAACCACCCGGTCAGTCAGCTTCAACCTGTGCACCATGGCCTGTAAAGCTGTCCTGATATCTCCGTCTCCCACCACAAAAAGCAGCGTTTCGGGAATGTATCGCATCGCCTCAATCATCAGCTCAATACCACGCCCCCGGTTCAATGCACCCTGGTAAATGAGTTTGTATGCTGAAGGGTACGTATCCCGGAGCTCCGGAAAAGCAACGGCATCCCTGGAAACCGGAACATTCCTGATGGTCCTGAAATCTACCCCGTACTTCTCACTGTACACTGCAGCAATAGAATCACTTACCGCAATCCCTGCTTTGAGCCTGGGAACGATCATTCCTTCAATACGCTCCCAGGTGCGCTGCACGCGCCGACGGCCTAACAACTCTGGGACTTCGGTGAAGTACTCATGACTGTCGTACAGCAATGGTATACTGCGCAGCTTGCTGACCAGGTAATTTGCTGGCAGTGTATCCAGGTCTACCGATACCAGCATAACCGGTCTGCTCCTGAACAGCAGGTAGAAAAAAAGCCGCAGGTTGTAGAAAGCATAAAACAACGGACCCCTTTTAAACAGCATCCGAAATCTTTTTATCCTGAACACGCCCGGCTCCACGGGAGTAGCAGCATCAACAGCATCCAATGGGGTTTCCGGGTCCACGGGAGTAGTAGCATCAACAGCATCCAATGGGGCTTCCGGGTCCACGGGAGTAGCAGCATCAACAGCATCCAATGGGGTTTCCGGGTCCACGGGAGTAGCAGCATCAACAGCATCCAATGGGGTTTCCGGGTCCACAGGAACAACTGCATCAGCGCCCCCTGCGCCAGCCGGAGACGCAGGATTCTTCGGTACCAGCGGATATAAAGATTCCACCGGCAGGCTTCCCGGAAGTTTCCTGCCCACAAGCTTTACCTGGTATCCGCAGCCCACCAGGGTGCCGGCCATCCTGTGCACCCGCTGGTCTGTCACCAGGTCATTGATCACGGTGATAATTATATTTTTCACTTCTCACTAAGATAGAAATATTCTCCGAGGTTGGTTATCTTTGGTCCATAATCAACCAGCATGCTGAAGATCCACGACAACTATGCCCTAAAAGATAACACCACTTTCGGTGTGGATATTGCAGCGGCATGGTATACGGAACCCACAACTGCCGAAGAACTGGTATATGCTATAACTCATGCCAGGGAGAGAAACTGGTATTATTACATCACGGGGGAAGGTTCGAACCTGCTCTTCACAGGCGATTTCGAAGGCCTCATTATTCACCCCATGGTCAAAGGTGTAACAGTAGTGGACGACTCCGCCTCAGAGGTACTGGTGAAGGTGGGTGCCGGCGAAAACTGGGACCGGTTTGTTGCGCACTGCGTGGAGCAGCACTGGTACGGGACCGAAAATCTCTCGCTGATTCCGGGGTCCGTCGGCGCTGCACCGGTGCAGAATATCGGGGCCTATGGTGTGGAAGCAAAAGACATCATAGACTGGGTGGAAGTGATCAATACACAGAACATGCAAACGGAAGTAATTTCCAATGCCGCCTGCGGGTTTGGGTACCGCGACAGTATATTCAAACATGGCGAGCCCGGGAAATACATCGTCACGGGCGTGGTATTCAGCCTGAAAAAAAATGCCCCCCTGTTGCTGGATTACGGCAATGTAAAAGAATTGTTCATCCAGCGCGGAACGCAGGACCTGCATAACCTCAGGGAAACCATCATCGCTATCCGCAACAGCAAACTTCCTGATCCCTGCGAAACCGGCAACGCGGGCAGCTTTTTCAAAAACCCGGTAATAGCTGCCGATGAATTTGAACTACTGCGGTCCCGCTATGCTGAGGTCCCGAATTACCCCACCGGAACCGGTCGCGTGAAGGTTCCCGCTGCCTGGCTCATCGAAACTGCCGGCTGGAAAGGAAAACGAGTGGGAGATGTCGGCACCTGGCCAAAACAACCCCTGGTCATTGTCAACTACGGCAACGCCACGGGACGGCAGATCTTCGATTTTTCAGAAAAAATACGCCTGGACATCCTGGAACAATTTGACATATCGCTGGACCGGGAAGTAACAGTGGTCAATTGATTTGAAACTGGAAAACACAACCGATGAATGAACAGGACAATCTCAACATCTACTGCAACTTCATGGGCCATTATTAATAAAAACCAGCCTACCTGTATATCTTCCGTTTGTTCAGCTCGCGCTGATATGCTGCTGCATTCTCGTTGTGCTGCTTCAGGGTCCTGGCAAAGGCATGCTTCCCGCTGAAATCATCTTTTGCACACATGTAGATGTAATTATGGTCTTCGTAGTTCAATACGCCATCGATGGCAGATACCGATGGAATGATGATCGGTCCGGGCGGCAATCCCGCATGCTTGTATGTATTGTACAGCGACTCCACCTGCTTGTATTCGTGCAGCACACGGGTAATGGTCCAGTCATTCAGTGCATATTTCAGGGTCGGACACGATTGCAGCGCCATTCCCATATTGATTCTGTTCATGTACACACCCGCCACGCGTTCATTTTCTTCATCATAAAGGGTCTCCTCATCCACCAGTGAAGCCAGGGTTGAAACCTCAACACGGCTCAGCCCCACATCCTCCAGCTTATTGTCCCGTTTCTCCCAGAATTTCTCGTATTCCTGTGCCATACGGTCCGTGAAATCTTCAGGGCTGGATGACCAGTACATTTCATAGGTGTTGGGAATGAACATGGCCATAAATGTTTCCCGCGTAAACCCGTATTTTGAAGGCAGCCCGGGGTCCAGCAGGTGGGACCGCAACTCCAGGGAATCCGGTTCAATGTACCGGGCAACCTTGCCTGCCAGCATCTCCAGTGTGCGCAGGTTGTTGAAGATCACCATTACAGGCTCCTGGTTGCCGGAACGAAGCATGTTCACAAGTTCATTATTGTTCATGCCATCTTCAATCCTGTAACGGCCAGGCTTCACATGCCCGGGGTATCCCTTTTTCTCAGCCACCCACTGGAACGATTTCTTATCGATAAGAATATTCAGTTGTTCCAGCTTTTCCCATACCTCTGCGTAGGTGCTTCCTGCCGGAATATAAAAGAAATCATGCCCTGCCTCGATCTCAACATTCTCACTGAATACATCCTGGTATTTGCTGAAGACAATGATCACACTGACCATCAACCCAACAAAAACAACCAGCAGGGAAAGCCGCACCACTTTACCTGCACTCCTTGTTCTCTTCCGCTCAAGCATCACTTAAAGATTTAATTACATACAAAAATACGATTATTAATACATATACTTTAACTGAAATGTTTAATTAGAATTACTTTTGTACCTGGTTTTATTAATCAGTACATAACCTTGCAGCATAAAAGAACATGAATACAATAAAGAAAATTGCCCTCGTGGCACACGATAACAGGAAAGAGGACCTGAAAGCCTGGGTGGAATACAACTGGTCGAAACTCCACCACCACGAACTGGTCTGCACCGGCACCACGGGAAAAATGATCGAAGAGGCACTCCTGAAAAAAACCTCCATGCCCCTTTCCATCACCAAGTTGAAATCAGGACCCCTTGGAGGTGACCAGCAATTAGGCGCGATGATCGCAGAAGGCAAGATCGACATCATGATCTTTTTCTGGGATCCGATGCAGCCACAGGCCCATGATGTGGATGTGAAGGCGCTGCTGCGGATCACCGTACTGTATAATGTTCCGACTGCATGCAACCGGTCAAGCGCCGACTTCATGGTCGACTCTGTACATTTCCAGCAGGACTATACGCCAATCCTGAAAGACTACAGTGCATACATCAACCGGACGCTCTGACATCAAGCGAACGCTCCGAAATGAAAATCCCCGGAACGGACCGTCTTATGGTCACACCTCCGGGGATCAATAGGCTGTTTTTGTTTTCTGACCTGCAATTCAGGATTCACGCACCTGTTCCATTTATCCGGTAATTTCAGTGCGCTCGCGAATCTGCTTCATCTATCCTGCTATTTGAGCGCAGCCAGGGCTTTCTTCAGCCTGGACATGGCCTTCTCCAGGTTCTCGTCTGAATTGGCATACGAAATCCGTACGCATCCCTCAGCTCCAAATGCGGATCCCGGAACCGTGGCAATATGGCCCTCCTCCAGCAGGTAAATACACAGGTCCATCGAATTTTCGATCTTCCTGTCGCCCACCGTGGTTCCGAAATAATGACTGAAATCAGGAAAGACATAGAAGGCACCGCCGGGAGTGGGACACTTCACTCCTTCAATGTCTGCCAGGTGTTTCAGCACCAGGTCCCTCCGCCTGCGGAAGGCTGTGTTCATCTCCTTCAGACATGACTGGTCACCTGTGAGAGCAGCAATCGCAGCCTGCATGGACACAGAAGTAGCTCCCGAGGTAACCTGTCCCTGCAGCTTGGTGCATGCCTTGGCCAGCCATTCGGGACCGGCCATGTATCCAATCCGGTAACCGGTCATGGCATACGCCTTCGAAACACCATTGATGATCACCACCCTGTCGCGGATGTTTTCGAACTGCGCAATACTTTCGTGTCCGCCCACGAAATTGATGTGCTCATAAATCTCATCAGCGATCACAAAAACCTCTTCGTGTGCGGCAATCACATCCGCAATGGCCTTCAGCTCTTCCTTCGTATACACGCTCCCGGTGGGATTGGAAGGCGAACAGAGCAGCAATGCACGGGTTTTAGGCGTGATTGCAGCTTCAAGCTGTTCAGGGGTCATCTTGAATTCATCGTCAATACTGGTCGATATGATCACATTCTCACCCTCGGCAATTTTCACCTGCTCGGCATAGCTCACCCAGTAAGGAGCCGGGATAATCACCTCCTCGCCCTTCTCCACCAGGCACTCGATCACGTTGGCAAGGGCATGCTTGGCCCCGGTACTCACAACGATCTGGGCAGGAGCATAATCCAGGTCGTTTTCCCTTTTCAGTTTATCAACGATCGCCTGGCGCAATGCCGGATAACCTGGAACAGGTGCATAGAATGAAAAATTATCATCAACGGCCTTCTTAACTGCCTCCTTGATATGATCCGGGGTGAAAAAATCGGGTTCACCGACACTGAGGTTAATGATGTCGATTCCTTTTTCCTTGAGGTCCCGTCCTTTCTGGTTCATGGCAATGGTGGCAGAGGGTGACAAAGCCTTGATCCTGGATGATAATCTTTCCATAATAATTGGTTTTAATGTGTGACTGAAATATGTTTGATAGCGTAAAAATACTGTTTTAATTATAAATTAGTTAATATTGTATATAACTACTTTCAAAAAATAATTCACATGGAGATTTTGCTTGAAATCCTGAAATATACACTTCCCTCGCTGATCCTGTTTTTCACCGTATATTTCTTTCTGAGGACATGGAGCAAGCAGGAGGAGAAGCGCAGGAAGCATGAGTTCAACATGCACCTGAAAGACGATATCCTGCCGGTCAGGTTACAGGCCTATGAACGGATCATCCTGTTCCTGGAGCGGATCGCCCCGGAATCCATTTTGATGCGGATCAAGCGACAGGGCATGTCGGCTGCACAATTGCAGTCTGAACTGCAAAATACGATCAGGCATGAATACGAACACAATCTATCCCAGCAGACCTACGTGAGCAGCGATGCCTGGAAAATGGTACAGATGGCCAGGAACCATATTCTCAAGATCATCAACGATTCGGCAGGAGAACTGAAAGGAGAAGCCAGTGGCGCTTCACTCGGGAAACTGATACTCGAGCGGGTGATGGAATTAAAAACACCTCCTTCCCAGGTAGCCATCGATTTCCTGAAAAAGGAGGTGCAGGAGTTGTTCCTGGATTGATCCACTATTTGATCAGCTCAACACTGCGTTTGACAAACCTGGCCAGGTCCTCGCCTTTCAGCATATTATTGGCCAGCAGTGCCAGGTCGATCAGCTGCTTGACGAGCTTGTCGCTCTTTCCGTATTTCTTTAGCTTTTCTATCCTGTCATTTTCGATCTTATCGATCTTCTTATTAAGCTCTTCCAGCTTGTCTTTATCTGCCTGGTCGATTTCCTCGTCTTTCTTCCCTTCGGTTTTCTTCTGCAAAGCTGATTGCTCATCACTTAATTTCTTTTTCTCGTCTCGCAGTTCACTTACCTGCTTGCCCAGCTTCTTGTCTGTTTTTTCAAGGATCTTGCCCACCAGTGCATGATCGGTGTTCACAATCAGGTTATAGGAATCGGGCATGTTCCCGTAGAATGCGGCACCGCCTCCCATTTCTGACATGTCTTTCATCCTGCGCATGAATTCGCTCTGGGTGATAAGCACCGGCTGACCGGTTTCTCCCATGGCCTCGAAGCTAACGATAAAATGATCGCTGTTGTTCAGCTGGGACTGGAAGACCGGAGTAAGATCTGCCTTCTGTTCAGCGGTAAGGTTGTCCTTAGTGGTATCATCTTTCGGAATCAGTTTGTCAATGGTCTCTGAATCCACCCGGGCAAACCTGGCGTCCTTCAGTTTTGTTTCTACATGATTGACAAAATGCACATCCAGCTGACCGTCGAACACCAGTACATCATAGCCTTTGGCTTTTGCCGATTCGATATAGCTGAACTGCTTGTCCTTGTCAGTAGTATATAGGTACACCACTTGCTTGTCCTTATCAGTTTGCTCCGGCTTGACCAGTTTTTCATATTCTTCAAATGTGAAATACTTCCCATCCGTATTCTTCAGTAATGCAAATTTGGCAGCACGGTCATAGAATTTCTCCTCGGAGATCATTCCATAGTTGATGAACAGCTTCAGTGCATCCCATTTCTTTTCGAATTGCTCCCTGTCGTTCTTGAAAATCTCTTCCAGCTTGTCAGCCACCTTTTTCATGATATGTGAAGAGATCTTCTTCACATTTGAATCACTCTGGAGGTAGCTCCGTGAAACGTTCAGCGGAATATCAGGTGAATCAAGCACGCCATGCAGCAGGGTCAGGAATTCGGGCACGATATCCTCCACCGAATCGGTGATGAAAACCTGGTTGGAATACAACTGTATCTTGTTGCGCTGCACTTCCACGTTGTTGCTTATTTTGGGAAAATACAGAATACCGGTAAGGTTGAACGGGTAATCCACGTTCAGGTGGATATTGAACAATGGCTCTTCCCCCATGGGGTAGAGGTCGCGGTAGAAGTCCTTGTACTGTTCATCCTTCACCTCTGATGGGGTGATGGTCCAGAGCGGCTTTGTGTCATTGATAATATTGTCCTTGCCGGTCTCCACTTCTTTACCGTCTTTCCAGTCTTTCTCCTTGCCAAATGCAATCTCGACGGGAAGGAATCGGCAATACTTGTTCAGCATCTGGGTGATACGCTGCTCCTCCAGGAATTCTTCGGAGTCCTTGTCAACGTGCAGGACTACATCTGTACCGCGGCGGTCACGTTTCGCCTCTTCGAGGCTAAACTCCGGGCTGCCGTCACAGCTCCATTTATGGGCTTTGTCCTCTTCCTTCCATGAGCTGGTAACAAGATCCACCTTGTCAGAAACCATAAATGAAGAATAAAACCCTAGTCCGAAATGGCCAATGATCGCATTGCTGTCCTTCTTGTATTTTTCCATGAACTCCTCGGCGCTGGAAAAAGCGATCTCATTGATGTACTTGCCGATCTCTTCGGCAGTCATTCCGATACCTGCATCCGACACCGTGATCGTCTTATTCTTCTTATCAACATTCACACGGATCGTCAGGTCCCCCAGTTCACCCTTAAAGTCGCCTACCGATGCCAGCGTTTTCAGTTTCTGGGTTGCATCCACTGCATTGGAAATAAGTTCCCGCAGGAATATTTCGTGATCGGAGTAGAGGAATTTCTTGATGATCGGAAAAATGTTGTCCGTTGTTACATTGATCTTACCTTTTTGCATTGTATTCTGATTTTTATTGATTTCTTACAGGAGGGTACTTTTCAAACATAATGCCAAGCAGTGATCACTGACAATACGTCATAAAAGCAGGAATAGCATGAAAATTATGGCAGGAAAACCCGCGAATTCAAACCCTACTTCACTGGAGCACGGACTGCACGTGGCCAAATGGAAGGATGCGCCTGATTGCCGAAAAGTGCTTTCCTGCATTCCGGTATAAACATCCCTTTGAGCTGTATCTGAAGAGAAGCGGTGGAAACTGGTTCCCTTTACTGGTTCCTGGCATCCACATCCTCTTCCAGCACCCAGATGCCCTCTGTGAATTTCAGCCCGTCGTAGGATCCGTCGGGACCATAGAACTGGTAGTTTCCATGATAGAGCGGGTGCAGGGGTGCCAGGTGGTCATAAACGATCATGTCCAGCGCCTCGTTGTATCTGACAGTTGCGGCAAGATCAGCGGCGTACTCCAGCACGATCCGGTCCTCAACGGTACCTCCCAAAAGGAACTGTTCGTCGCGAAAAACAGGCTTGCCCCGCTGGATACTGATGACCT
>Ga0180435_10001392_pt1 | contig 25310 bp, 26 predicted proteins | sample SS_ome_3_FD_132467 | JGI IMG/M metagenome (GOLD analysis project Ga0180435, IMG submission 132467) | Hypersaline lake sediment archaeal communities from the Salton Sea, California, USA - SS_3_S_1 metaG | ecosystem: Environmental > Aquatic > Non-marine Saline and Alkaline > Hypersaline >... | reverse complement strand
CCATCTGGGCAATGCGGTCACCTTTTCTGATTCTATATGTTCCGTCTTTTTTATCCCTGTCGTCAAGGGTTATTATGGTATCTTCGGTATCGGGCAGTGAGTCGTTGCTTACGATAATTCTTATTTCATCTCTGAATCCGCTGTCTATTGTTCCGGGGGAATTGGATATCCTCAGCTTTGTTCTGTATGAAATACCACTTCTCGGCCTTACCTGTATTTCATAACCTTCCGGTATTGCAACCTTCAGACCGGTGGGAACAAGAAACCTTTCACCTGGTTTTATTGTACAGTCTTCTGCTGCATATATATCCATTCCTGCATCCCCGTAATTTGCATACTCAGGAATGCGTGCAGTATCCCTGCATTTCTCAATATAGATCTTTACTTTTTCGCTCATTTTTCTCCTTGTAGAATTGGTTTACAAAATTAGTGTCGTCAATATGGTTTCTTCATCTGGCGTAACTCGGTTTCCCTTTCAACCAGTTTCAGTTTTAGATTTTCCTTTTCATCTTCCAACCTGTGGGTCCTGTCTTCCAGTACCTTCAATTTGTTCTGAAGATCCTTTATTTGCTTTTCCATATCATTCATTTTGGTTTTCTGATGATTTGCGCGGTCTCTTTCCTTGAAGTAATCATCAGCAATATTTACCGATACAAGGACAGAACCCATGACAGTACTAAGGTTGTTTTCACCGGCTTTCATGACCTCACTTAGTTTTTTGTCAACATAAAGCCCTATTTTCTGGATGTACTCCTCAGACTCAGTTCCAACTATCCAGTGTTCCTTACCTGCAATCATTATCTTAACCTTGTTCATGAAATCACTCCCCGGACTTTTATTACATATATTATATAACAACCTATTTTCAAAGTATACATTCTTGAAAACCGGTTGAACTTGTAAAAATTTAATATAACATCCTCCCTTTTTGAGATAAAATTTCCCCATTTTGATAGAATCCGCCCGGGGCAAAATCATTTTGCCCCGGGCGGATTCTATCAAAATGGATGGTTTTGTGGCTTTTCAAGGGCATTTTAGGGTCAAAATAGCTAAAACCAGTGAAATTGGTATATACCAATTTCAGATTTTTGTTTATTACAGGGTACATAAGAAAACCGCCGGAGGGTGTCCCGTTCCGGCGGTTTTGTTTTTTTTTAATGTGTCAGCTTAGAATTTACATGGGCATATGACGCTTCCGTACTTTTCCTTAGCTTCCTTCAGTCTTGTAACCTGGTCAGCAAGCTGCTTTGTGAATTCTTCAGGCATATCAATCTTACCGTAGATTGCATTCATCCTCTCCATCTTGTCAAGATACTTGTCAACCCTTATTGAGAACTGCTGATTGTATTCTTCTTCTGAATAGTCTTTATCAAGATTATCCTTGAAAAGATTCTTAAGGTCTTCATACTTGGGAATGAATCCGACAGGAGTCTCAAGTGCATCATATTCTCCGTTAACCCTTCCCTCAGCCCAGAGAATCCATATCTTCTTATCGAGCATTCCATTGCACCACTTGCCGTTTTCATCCTTAAGGAAGTAGTTTGTTCCGTATACCTTTGTTTCTTCTTCAACACCATTTTGGAAATCAAGGTAATCCTTTATATATTGGCCAAGAGGTATAGCTATGAAATCAAGGTTTGCCATGGGGTTGAATACCCTGACACCTTCGGCACCCAAAGTAGCTGCTGTTGTTTCAGACTCGATGGTTGCACCTATCATTACTCCGTGAGCCCAGTCAAGTGCTTCGACAACAGGAACAGTTGTATCAGAATCCCTTCCGCCGTAAACGAGAGCTTTTGTTTCGACTCCCTCAGGAGAATCTGCCAACTCGTCTGCATTTTCCAGGTCGCTTATCCTTATGGTATATCTTGCATTCTTATGTGCGAGACCTATTTCCTTACCGTTCTTATCTTTCTTACCTTCAACCCAATCACCGGAATAGTTTTCACCTTCCTTGGGAGTTTCCTGTCCCATTCCAAGCCAGTAAGGTTTTCCGTCATTAATAAGTACATTTGAGAAAATAACCTCTCCGGGTGTTGTAAGGGCTTTCCATATTTCCGGATCATCCTTTGTTGTTACATCCCTGATGATTCCGAAAACACCCTGTTCAACATTGGCACTCATAATCTTGCCGTCAACCTTCTTGAGATAGGCAATATCATCACCTACTATTGACTGCCCCGGGATCATTGCGGTACTTGTTTTCCCGCAAGCGCTTGGGAAAGCACCTGCAAAGTAAGTAATTCTTCCCGGTTTGCCGTGGACTCCCATTACAAACATGTGCTCAGCAAGCCAGCCTTCCTTGTGGGCTTTCTTTATGGCAAGCCTGAAAGCAAGTTTCTTGAGGCCTACACTATTCCCTGCATACTGGTTGTTTACGGTAAATACCCTGTCTTCTTCAAGATCAATATAAATTCTTCTTTTGTCAATGTTCTTTGTATTGTTTCTCTCATCGAGCTCACCCGCTGAATGCAGGAAGAAGAAGAAATCGTCCGAGCCCTTGAGATTTGTCTTGAAATGTTCATACCCGGTACGATAAAGAAGGGTTTCTGAGTGTACGACATATGATGAGTCAGTAATCTGCATTGCACCGATGGTGAAATGTGAATTCTGAGGTCCAAGTGCAAAGAAAGTAACAAGCATTTCCTTGCCCTTCATTGCCCCGTCCATGATTTCAAGAACTTCAGGAAGTCCTTCTTCCTTCATTATATAATTTACGTCCATGCCCCAGTCAACTTTTTCAGTCAGCATGTACTTCGTATTTGCCTTATCCCTTGCCTGATCCTGCATTCCGTCAAAATGAATGGTATGTCCTTCCATCTTAAGCTTCTTTTCTTCACCGTTCACAACTGCAAGATTCCTCAGATATGCAATATCTTCAGGTGAATCAGTAATGACCGTAACTTTTTCGGGTTTACAAAGTTCAATTGCCATTTCTAGGTTTGCCATCACTTTTTTGTTGTCAAGGGCCTCCAGCTTTTTTAGGTTTGCCTGGTCCAAAACACTGTTTAACATTCTCTTACCTCCTATATTTACCTGTTTTACAGGCGTTCGTCCAAAGTGTAATCGAAGTCATTATACTTGATTTCAATTATTTATAAAAGGGTTTTTGCGTTAATTTCTTAACAATGTTTCCATTTGGAAAGTGAAACGCGCGAATTGATCCAAAGATAGTTTTTCAGCCCTTATGTCCGGTGGCAGACCCATTTCAGTAAGTATACCTTCAACCTGCTCCCTGGTTACCGAAAAACCCGAGGTATTTACCAACGAATTTGACATCTTTTTTCTTCTCTGTGAAAAAGAAGCCCTCACGATGGAAAAGAACAAATCACGGTCATTACCCTTTAATATATCTTTTCCCTTATTCAGGAGGTTTAAAACTGTACTTGTTACATCAGGCTTTGGAAAAAAACAGTTTCTGCTTACATCCATGACCTTCTCAACATCGCAAAAAACTCCAACTGCAACAGTAAGAGACCCGTAATCCTTCGAACCGGGCAATGCTCTCATCCTGTCAGCAACTTCACGCTGCATCATTACAGTCATCTTCACGGGGGGTGAATCAGACTCAAGGAGTTTCATTATTATCGGAGTGGTAATATAATACGGAAGATTTGCAACAACTTTATATGAATTGAATTCAGGATATAAACCCAGGACATCCTTTCGGATGTCTGTTTCGAGGAAATCCATATTCAATATACTGGTATTATCATGATCGGACAGAAGTTCCTCGAGAAGAGGAATCATATGTCTGTCAATTTCAACACCAACGTATGCGCCTGCTCTATCAGCCAGAATATCTGTCATGCTTCCGGCACCGGGACCTATTTCAATCACCAGGTCATCACTGCATATACCGGCAGCGTCAACTATTTTGTTAATTACATTCCTGTCTGTAAGAAAGTTCTGACCAAGGCTTTTGACCGGCCTGATACCATGCTTTTCAAGTCTTGTAAAAAGACTGCTGCCCTCAGTTTTCGTAGACAAAATAGACCCTTACTTTCCTGCGGCCCCACAGCAAGGCTTCACTCTTTTCCTCCATGTACAAATCAATGCGGTTTCCTATTATTGCACTACCCGTGTCAGCTGCAACGGACATTCCGTAATCAACGAAATTACCTTCGGCAGTCTCTATGTAAACTTTGGTAAACAGAGGAATTACATTGGGATCGACGGCAATGAGGCCTCTTTCCGCGGGAAGTCCCGAACGGGTAATTCCATACAATGGATGCCCGGGTTCCTTGCCTCCGCATTCAGCGGGATCCAGGGTATATGCAGTTGCTTCCATAACAACCATCTTGCTGTAAAGGAAAGTTTCACTTGTACCGGGTATTGTCTTGACCGGAATTGTTCCCCGCTCAATAACCTCGTTTACAACAGGCTTGATCACTTCATTGAGTATGGTTTCCCTGTGTATTTCCTCGCCGTCCTCATATGTTATTTCAGAAATCAACCCATGTTCACCGTATTCTCCTTCAGTTATCAGGTTAACCTCATTCTGACCTATGGTCGGATTTTCAACTACCTTGACTTTGTATGGAATAGGGGATCTGATTACCTCAACATCCTTCGTAACCCTTACAATCCTTACGGTCATACCGGATACTATGTTCGTTTCAGGTGTATACATATCCACCCTGTCATCCTCGTATAAGGCAACACCCTGTTCATCAAGAAAATCACCTATATTTTCCATATATGTCATTACTTCTTTTTCATTGCCGTCATGTATAAAAGTAACGGGTACTGCGTTCTTTATTACAAAATTGTTGGTGCTTTCCATATCGAGGGGAGCATCCAGGGATGCAGTTATGAAATCATGTTTTTCATCAAATGGAATATTGTTTTCATCAATGAACTCACCCACGGTTTCGTGAATTGTCCTTGCGGCATAAACTCTGCCGTTGATGGTCATCTTAACATCCTTCATGCTGTTTTCAAAGAAATACAAAGAAATAAACGCACAGAAAAGAATCAGGAATATACCTGATACAGTGTATTTTATAAAGTCATATTTCTGCACTTTGTCATGGTGCACAGTCATTCGGGACCTTCCTTTCCAAAAGCATACAGATTATACTTAAATACCCAATGCTTGTCAACACAGGTCTGAATCTACATCTTAGGCTTTTACCCTCATATAAAAATTATATTCACCTGTCATCAATATTATTTCCATATAAATCAGTTGATTTGTATGTATATATTCCAAAAATGCCTTCATTGTCCAGCGGACAGTGAAAGCATTTTATATGACACTCTTATTGTATTATTGTATCTCCCAGATAATCCATTTTCCACGTTCCTGGTTATATTCCATGGTTACCTTGAAGTGGTTTATACCATTTTTGAAAATCGGGTCGGACACCGGAAATCCCTCCGTATCCTTTATCAGTTCGATGTTGAACAAGGCATCGAAAACTATCCGGTTCTTTGCATCCTCATCAAGGGCATCCTCACCGTCAATGAGCCGCACCTCGAATTCATTGACTTCCATGAACTCTATATTGAGAAACATCTCACCGTATCTGGTGAACTGTATATCTGTTCTCCCGTTGAAAATATCCTTTTCATTGTGGCTGCTGTATGCACTGAAATAATCCTTGCTGTTGATGTCATCAACCCATTCCTCCACAATTGACTTATAAATTGAAGCATCAACATTTTTCTTGAGCTGTCTAATAATGGTATTCTTGATTCCAACAATAGTATATATATCCAGTTTTTCGGTTGTAAGCTGATTTATCTCATTGTCCTTGTCAATGATTATTTTCTGAAGATCCGCCATTTCAGCCTGCAGCTCAGTGTTTCTGTTACGCTCATTCCAGTAGTCATTGAGTACCCTGTCAAGGGACTGCTGCTTGGTTTCTTCCTGTGTTTCAAGTTCCTTTATATCTTCCTGTTTGGATGAATTGTCCCAAAGAAGATAATTGACTCCCAGCAGGACAATAAATAGAATTGCACTTACGGTTATTACTGCCGCTTTTTTCATAAAAACCTCCAAAGGGTCAATGGTGAAGTGTTCACCAGTCACTATTTTATCATATGGGCATTTTTTGGCAAACGATTGAAAAGCCTTTGTGTATTACTCCATACAATACTGCAAAATTCGTCAAAATCAATATCCAGTATTCCTGCCATTTTTTGCGCGGTATATTTTACATAGGAAGGCTCATTTCGCTTACCCCTTCTTGGTTCGGGTGAAAGATACGGACAGTCAGTTTCGAAAAGCAATTTATCACGGGGCACTTCCTTAAGAGCTTCAACTGCTTTTTTAGCATTCCTGAAAGTGATAACACCGGCAAACGATACATAGAAACCGAGTGCTGCTACTTCCCTGACCATCTCAGCACTTCCTGAATAGCAGTGAAAGACACCTCTTTGTCTGTCATTTTTCTCTGATTTCAAAATGTCAAGACAGTCCCTGTGAGCTTCCCTGTTGTGTATGACAACCGGCAGATCCAGTGAGGATGCAAGTCTGAGCTGTCTCCTGAAAGCCTCTTTCTGTATGTCTCTTGGAGAATTGTCATAATGGTAATCCAGGCCGATTTCTCCTATTGCTACCACCTTTTGGGTTGAAGCCATCTTCCTGAGTTTCTTCTCAGTATAATCATCATATTCGTCCGCTGAATGAGGGTGTACACCAAGCGCTGCGTATATGAAGTCGTATTTGCCGGCAAGCTCCAACGTGCTTCTGCTTGATTCAAGATCCGCACCAATATTTATTATTCTTCCTACACCGGAATCAAGTGCTCTTTTTATGACTTCATCCCGATCCTTGTCAAACCTACGGTCATCAAGATGTGCGTGGCTGTCAAATAACATGCTTTTCATTTTTCTCCTAATCGCAAAAAGGGAATGCCGATGCATTCCCCTTTGTTTCACTTCAGTTCAAGAACCTTCAAGACCTTTCGGGCAATGTCCTCACCGGTTAATTCATACTCCTTCAGGAGCAGTTCCGGTTTACCGCTTTTACCGAACTTGTCCTGAGTGCCTATCCTAAGTACGGGCACCGGGCATCTTTCAGCAACAACCTCACATACAGCGCTACCGAGTCCACCGTAAATGTTATGCTCTTCAGCGGTCACAATCGCACCGGTTTCTCTTGCGGCTTTTTCGATTATCTCTTCATCAATGGGCTTTATGGTAGGCATATTGATTATTCTTGCGGAAATTCCTTTCTCAGCCAGAATATCAAAAGCTTTAATTGCCTCATGCACAAGCAGGCCCGTGGCTATTACTGTAACATCGGAACCTTCCCTGATTTCCACACCCTTCCCGATTTCAAACTTGTAGTTTTCATCAAATATGACAGGAACAGACAATCTTCCGAGCCTCAAGTAAACAGGACCTTTGTGGTCCAGAACAGCTTTGACGGCAAGACGTGTCTCAACTGCATCAGCCGGGCTGATAATGGTCATATTGGGCATTGCCCTCATGTTGGCTATGTCTTCCAGCATCTGATGACTTGCGCCGTCTTCACCAATTGACACACCTGCGTGGGTTGCTCCAATCGTTACGCTGAGATTTGGATAGCATATTGAATTCCTCACCTGCTCGCATGCCCTTCCGGCTGCAAATATTGCAAAAGTACTTGCAAACACTGTTTTTCCGCAAGTAGACATCCCCGCAGCAGCACACATCATATTGGCTTCAGCAATACCCATGTTGAAGAATCTTTCAGGATACTTCTTCTGGAATGAAGCAGTTTTGGTTGATTTGGAGAGGTCCGCATCAAATACAACAATATTTTCATCTACCCCGAATTCGGCAAGGGCATCTCCGTAAGCCTGTCTTGTAGCAATTTTCTCAGCCATTATTCCACCTCCAGCAAAGCCATCGCTGCATCAAGTTCGTCAATGGCTTTATTATATAATTCTTCATTGGGAGCCATACCGTGCCAGCCGGCCTCTCCCTCCATATAGGAAACTCCTTTTCCCTTTATGGTCTCAGCTACTATTATAGTAGGTCTGCCTTTTGTTGATTTTGCTTCTTCAACAGCAGCCTCAATTGCTTCCCAGTCATGGCCGTCTATCTGAATTACATGCCAGCAGAAAGCCTTGAACTTCTCTACAACGTCTTCCGGGCACATTACATCCGAAATATTACCGTCTATCTGCAGCCCGTTATGGTCAATGAAAGCCGTGAGGTTGTCAAGTTTGTAATGGGCAGCGGACATAAATGCTTCCCAAACCTGTCCCTCCTGTATTTCACCATCTCCGAGTAATGCAAATACCCTGTAATCCTTCTTGTCCAGTTTTCCTGCCAGCGCCATTCCAACTGCAGCTGATATTCCTTGTCCCAGAGATCCTGTTGACATATCAACGCCGGGAACGTCCTTCATACTGGGATGCCCCTGCAGATAGCTGTCTATGCTTCTAAAACCCTTAAGGTCTTCTTCCGGGAAGAATCCCCTTACGGCAAGGGATGCATAAAGTCCGGGAGCACAATGCCCCTTGGACAGAACGAACCTGTCCCTGTCAGCCCATTTGGGATTCTTTGGATCAAGCCTCATTTCCTTCTGGAACAAATATGTGAATATCTCAGTACTGGAAAGGGATCCGCCCGGATGCCCGCTCTGTGCACTGTATACTTCATCCAGTATATGTTTTCTTACTCTGACTGCCTTTTTTTTCAAATCCAACAGTGTTTTTTTATCCATATTTTTTCTCCTCACTTATTCTAAATAAGTATACATTCAGCTAATTTGGTTGTCAAAACCACGGAAGCCTTCACCAAGCACTTCATGTACATTTGTCACCACAATAAATGCGTTGGGATCCGTGTCCTTGACTATGCTTTTTATGTCAGAAATATATTTGGCCCTTGCCACACAAAAAAGTATTTCCTTGTTCTCACCGGTATATTTGCCTTTACCGCCGAATCCAGTGAGTCCCCTGCCCAGTTCATGCATGATTCTTTCAGATATTTCCTCATGTTTTTCGGATATTATGAACAAACCTTTTGCGAAATTGAAACCTTCCAGTATGGAATCAACCACCTTGGATGTAACAAGGACAGTTATTATTGCATATAGTGCCAACATAAAACTTTGGAAATATACCCCTGCAAGTATGACTATCATTGCATCAAATACCATCATGGCCTGACCCATCGTCAGATTTACACCACTTCTCCTCACTAACTCAGACATAAGGTCAGTCCCTCCCGTAGTGGCGTGGAGTCTGAAGATTATTCCAAGACCAACCCCTAGAATCAGTCCTCCGAAAAATGCAAACAAAAGCAAATCAGTTTCATTTGGCATAAGATATTTTGTACCAATATTTAAGAGAATGGGAGCTGTGAAGTCAATGATAACTGACATGATGATTGTCGCATAGAGAGTGCGCAGCATGAATTTCCAACCGAGTCTTATGATTCCCCAAATGAAAAGGGGCAGATTCAACAGGAGAATAAGAACACCAAGGGGAAGGTAATTATTGAATACGTAATAAAGTACCGTTGCAAGACCGGTAATTCCCCCCGGAGCAATTTTATAAGGAAAAAGAAATATATTGATACCGACTGCAGCAATTGCCGCACCTGCAGCTATCCCCGTGTACTCAAGCAGTATCTTCAGAACTTTTCTGAATTTCATATGCTTGTTTCTTGTGCCTCTTTTAATCTTTTTTCCATTTCGCTTCGACTTATTATGCACGTGGATGCCTCCTCTGTTTCCAAAGCTGCTTTCATGAAATCAACAGCATCACTTTTCTTGTTTTCCTTTATCTTTATACCTGCCATATAATAAAAACTGTCAGAAGTTGCCTTCAAATCATAGTATAGGTTTCTGAAAAGAAGTTTGGCATCCTTATCCTGACCTGTCCTGCAGTATGAAATTACCAGGTTCTCCATTATACCCCTGTTTCCCGGGTGCATTTCCATGGCTTCCTCATTGTACTTCCTTGCTTCTGCCGGCTCCCTGCATATATTCATAAGTTTTCCGGCAACATAATATACCGCTTCATCTGCTCCCCGTCTGTTTATTTCAGCCAGTTTTTCCAACCCTTTTTCAGCACTTCCGGATCTTAGCCAATCAAGCAGGGCGAATGTTGCCGAATATTTGCTTTTTTCCGGCAGGGACATTTCCATTAGCCTTATTTCATCTATTTTTTCCTTTGCTTCATCAAGCATACCGTTCAGAATCAATACATATGCAGCAAAGATGTGCACGCTTACAGGTGCAAAAGGAAGTCTGCCGGCTGTTTTAACTTTTTTAAGTGCATCTTTGAACTTGTCCAGTTTCAGATCCGCATTGGCATTAATTGCAAGAAGCCTTGGCAAACCGGGAAAAGCTATTATGACAGCAATTACAACACCCCCCAGAATCGGATACAGGGATAGTGTTGCAACAGCCATGGAACCACCCAACATTACAAGCGCAGCCGGGAACAACAAAAGAAAAAACGACGCCGCAAATGATTTGTAATTAAAATAAACAGCTTTTTTACTATACATTATATACTCCTTAGCTTCTCCTCAATTTTTTCATGGGTCACCGACGAAATGAGGGTTTCGTCAAACTTCAGTGCTTTTTTGTATAGCCTACGGGCTTTGCCTGCTTTTCCGGTTTTTTCATATGCCAGGGCACAGTAATAGCATGCATCCAGGGATACGGGCTTTTTCTTCAAAAGTACACCTGCTGCTTTTACTGCCCTGTCAAACTCGTCAACACCACAGTACAATCGTATCAGGTTTTCGAGAATGTCATGGCTCTTGCAGTTGTATCTGTATGCATCTTCGCTGAATTCCCTGGCTTTTTCAATATTTCCTGATTCAATGTGCATTTTCCCCAGGATTCCGTAATATGAAGAAGTCCTAAGTGAGTCATCGAAGTGTTCCAGGGATGATATGGCATTAAAAGTCTTTCCGTCCCTTTTCCAAGTAAGTACCGCCTCACAAAGAGCGGTCTGTGTATATACAGACTCAGAATCCTTCCTTGCCTTCAGATTGCCAAGAATCTCCTCACCCTTTTGAAACTGTTCATCCAGGATAAGGGCGTAGGCATATGAAACCACCACCTTGGCTTCTGCCTTTCCTGTCTTAAATGCTTTCTCATAGTTTACTATTGCTTTTTTTAAATTTCCCTTAAGATATTTGTTTTTACCAAAAAAGGAGTAGAACTTATCCCTTTCGCTGTAAAATCTGTATCCAATGTAAGCAATCAGAATAACAAGACCTTCAATAAGGCCTCCTGTCAGTATTATTATGACCACAACAACCGGCAATACCCAGTTAAGTGCTTTCTGGTAAAAATTATCTTTCATTTACTTGGTCATCCGGGCCACTTTGCCCAGAACCTCTCCCTTCCGGATGTTGATACCAACTTACCTACCTCCTGACGGCTTGCGCCTTTGTCCAGCATTTCCTTGGAATTTACCACTGCTTCATGGAATGCCTTTACTTTCTTTATATGTGCATCATCCAGCATTAGTTTTGTTACATGGGTAAATACCTTTGACGCTCCGTCCTCAACGGCTTTGTATACCCAGTCCCTTATATCATCGGGAGACAGGTCTGTAAAATGGAAGGATCCCATTCTCCATCCGAAGGGAACCCTGCAGTTATCCCTTATAAGCTGAGGATTCAACTTGTGTGAAATTGATGGATCAAAATATGTAATCCGTGCATCCTCAAGATATTTCATTGTTTTGTAAGTATGGTCTTCTGTGTGCAGAAATCGTTTTCCAGAAGATGTTCCTCTATAGTAAATTTCCCAATATGGCAGAACCAGTTCCTCGAACTTATCAGGCGGTATGAGTGATGCAATATCATCGCACATTGCTCCTTCTTCAGGATTGAATTCAGGCTGACCGTTAACCCTTCTGTGAAACTTGATATATTCCACCGTGTTAAGGGCAAGAGCTTTCAGGAAGACGTGCAGCTCCTCAGGATTGTCGTAGATGTCATAGAAAAAATCCATATCCCTCAGCTCATATGCAGTTGTCATAGGACCTTCATAGCTCATGCTCCACCGGGCTTTTTTATCCGGATAAGCTTCCTGAAGCCTGTCCCTGTAATCAAGGAAGAATTGACCATATTCATTCATTTTTTCAAAACTCATATTATCATTGAGTATCCGTGTCCATTCCTTCAGGGACTTGGAATCATGAATATAATTGACCTCGCCCTCATCAGGAGGGAAAACCAGGTCAACACCGAGAAAATTAATATGACCATATGAAACGGCAGGAGTTGATACCCCGACGGGATTCAGAAAATCACCGAACATTTCACAGCACATGTCGAAGTATTTCGGGTTATATGCTTCGATTCCGGCAAGGGGATTGGTGTTATATTCATGAAGCGAGATCCCTGCCAGTTCAATGAAAGCATAAACCGAACTACCGATATACCATTCAAATCCAGCTTCTTTTCTTGCTGTTTCATAATTAATCATTTGTTCCTCCACCTTACAGTTCAATCATTTCTATTTTACTATATAGTATAAACGAAATACGACATGGGGTCAGTCCTTGGTTCTCATCCGTCTCAGGGATTCAAAGATACTCTTTTGTTCTCCTGTAAGTCTGCTTTCAAGAAAATCCCTTTGGGTAGGTTTTCTTTCATGGCTATGGCGTTTTCTCCGCATAGTTCCTATATCATACTTAAGTTCGTCAGGAGTCATACGCAGTCCGCCTTTGTCAAGTACAGTCTTTTGTTCCAGATAATCTGCTGTTGCCACTCTTATGGTTCTTCTTCTGCCGTAGCCTGCAACAAACCTTTCAATCAAGCTGTCTGCTGTTTGGTTCTCCTTAGTGAATACCACATTTATATTGTCATGAAGATCCAGACTCCCTTTTCCGTCCTTTACCATGTGTGCATCGAAAACAACAATTATCTTATGTCCTGAATAACCCTGATAGTCAGATAGTATATCCAGAAGTTTTTTTCGTGCATCTTCCATGGATAATTTTTCAAGGTCAAAGTAATCCGGCCACGCATTAATTATATTGTAGCCGTCGATGACAAGTATCTCACCCATTTGATTCCCTCTGGCGAAGAATTTCAAAAAGAATTACGGCAGCTGCATTGGATGCATTGAGCGAGGACATCCTCCCTTTCATTGGAATGCTTACGGTAAAATCACATTTTTCCAGAACCAGTCTTCTGATTCCTTTTCCTTCTCCCCCAATGACAACAGCAAGTCCGCCCCGGAGATTTGCTTTGTAATATGGCGAGGATCCCTTCATGTCAGCTCCGGCAATCCATACGTTTCTTTTTTTTAGAGCATCTATTGTATCCGAAATATTGGTTACCCTGCAGACGGGGATATGCATGAGTGCACCTGCACTGGATTTAACGGATGTTGAGGTGACCGAAGCTGCCCTGTGTTTGGGGATTATAAGGCCATGGGCACCGCATGCTTCTGCCGTTCTTGCTATGGCACCCAGATTATGTACATCCAATATCCCGTCAAGTATTACAAATAACGGGTCTTCTCCCTTTTCATCTGCTATTTTGAAAAGATCATTTACAGACTTATACTTGATTGGCGAAATAACCGCAACAACACCCTGATGGTGTCCGTCCGGCACCATTGAATCCAGTTTGACAGGCGAAACTTCCTTTACGGGAATCTTTCTCTTTTTTGCCGTTGATATTATTGCCTTTACCGCACCTTCTGTCGATCCCCTAGAAACAAGAATTGAGTTTATTTCAACCCTGGCCTTTATGGCTTCGAATACCGGATTTCTTCCGGATATGATATTGTTTTCTTCACTCATATTCTTCTCCTGCGGCTTTGTTGAGTATTTCAATAAGCCTATTATTATCCCTTTTAAGATACAGATATCCCAAAAGCGCTTCAAAAGCTGTTGCATATGCATAATCAGACGGATTGGCATTTTTGGGAACAGAACCGGATTTGTTGTTCCTGCCCCTTGATACAACCTTGAGCTCATTCTCGTCAAGCATCTCCATTATCCTGTCCAGGGCAGCCTTCTGTCCGGAAGCTTTCGCATATTTCACTTTTGCCGAATGAAGTTTCCTGGAACTTCTTACTCCTTTGGATACAAGCAATCCACGGATGAATAATTCATATACAGCATCACCTACATAGGCCAATGCCTGGGCTGACATCTGGCCGGGGTCTTCGAATGCAAGGCTATCCAGAAGATCAATCCTATTCATCCGATCCGCTCCTGCCTTTTTTACTAAAACTCAGCTTATTCTCTTTTCCGTTCATTAGCCTGTTTATATTTGCCTTGTGTCTGAATATAGCAAGTGCTGACAGAAAAAGCATGAAGCAAATGAAAACCAAATCGTGTCCGAATGCAAAGGCAACTAGGGGAACCGCAAAGGCACCTGTTATGGAACCAAGGGATACGTACTTTGAAAGGGCAACTACAAGAACAAACAGAACCAGAACAACCAATCCTATGCGCCAGTCAAGCATGAATATAACCGTTGCAGTAGTCAGGATTCCTTTTCCACCCTTGAATTTGAAATATACCGGCCAATTATGTCCTATTACAGCAAAAGTACCCGCAGCTACCGAGAAATATTGTCCCAGTGAGCCGGCCCAACGGGAAACAAGACTTCCCAGAAGTACTGCAATGACACCTTTCAATATATCTCCTGCCAAAACCATGACAGCAGCCTTTTTGCCTAGTACCCGCAGTGCATTTGTAAGACCTGCGTTCTTGCTGCCTTCATTCCTGATATCAATCCCGTAAATTCTGCCTATGATTACGGATGAGTTGACAGAACCCAGTGCGTATCCTGCAAAAGCACACAGCAGAAGCAATATGATATCCATTATTTATCTCCTTTGTTTCTTTCCCTTACGATGAATCTGACCGGAGTGCCTTCAAAACCGAAGGCCTCCCTCAGCTGGTTCTCGATATATCTTAGATATGAAAAATGAAGCAGGTCCTTGTTGTTTACGAAAATAACGAATGTAGGCGGTTTGACCGATGCCTGTGTTATATAGAAAATCTTAAGTCTCCTGCCCTTGTCAGAAGGTGGCTGTACCATAGCCATGGCATCATTGAGGACATCATTAAGAATTCCTGTCGGAATCCTGATACAGCAGCTTTGATAAACCTGTTCAATCAAATCATAAAGCTGTATAACCCTTTTCCCCGTTTTGGCCGATATGGTTGTTATGGGAGCATATTGCATGAAAGCAAGCTTTTCCTTTGTCTGGTCGGTGAACTGCTTGTAAGTGCTGTTTTCCTTTTCTATAAGATCCCACTTATTGATTGCAACAATTATTCCCTTTCCCTCTTCATGGGCATACCCTGCAATCTTGGTGTCCTGTTCCGTTACTCCGTCCTTGGCATCAATAAGCATTATGCACACATCAGCCCGTTCAACGGCACTCCATGCACGCAGTATGCTGTATTTTTCAACATTGTCATAAATCTTGCTGCGTCTTCTTATACCGGCGGTATCTATGAATACATATTTCTGACCGTCATGATCCAGAGGGGTGTCCAGTGCATCCCTGGTTGTACCGGGCCTGTTGCTTACTATAGCCCTTTCCTCTCCCAGGAACTTGTTCAAAAGGGACGATTTTCCGGCATTGGGCTTTCCGATGATTGCCACATGTATTGCATCCTTATCTTCTTCCTGGTTTTCGCCGTCTTCAAATTTCTCATACACTGCATCCAGCAATTCACCCATACCGAGCCCATGCAAAGATGATATTGGATATATTTCTCCCAAACCAAGGTTGTAAAACTCATATGCCTCGGTAGGCATATCACCTACATTATCAACTTTGTTAACAGCTACTACGGTGGGTTTGCCGGATTTATAGAGCATCTGTGAAACTTCCATATCGGCAGCCGTAACCCCGTCCCTCACATCGGTTATGAGTATAATTACATCAGCAGTTTCAATGGCAATTTCCGCCTGCGCCCTCATTTGCTTGAGAATCAGGTCATCGGAAAAAGGTTCTATTCCCCCGGTATCAATAACGGTGAATTCCCTTCCCCTCCATTCGGATTTTGCATAAAGTCTGTCTCTGGTGACACCGGGAGTATCCTCCACAATAGCAATTCTTCTGCCGACAATATAGTTGAAAAATGCAGATTTACCAACATTAGGCCGACCAACAACAGCAACAATCGGGTTACTCATAATAAGCCTCCCCGATTATTTTTTCCATCAGATCCTTACCTGATACATATACAGGTGTAACCTTTGTACCAAGCACCTGTGACATATGTTCGGGGGTTACATCATCAAGGAATATGTCCTCGTCTGCCTTAAGCATAACCGTTGGGAAGAAAAGCTCTTCGCCCAGATCGTTTCCCAGCAGGGAATTGATTATATCACTGCCAGTCAGAAGGCCGGCCACTGTAACGGTTTCACCGAAGAATTTGTTCTCAACGGAAAAAACATTTATTTTCAGCCCGTCAAATTTCTTTTGTATTCTAGTTGAGATATCCTTCATAAGCCAGAAAGCAGCGGTTCCCGTGACTATGCTTACGGTTCTGTCCTTTATCTCTCCATAATCCTTTGCAAGGGCTTCCTCTACTTCATCCCTGAAAGATGATATCAGTCCGACGCCGTTCTGAAGCTGAGGATATCCGTCGTAACTTTCCGATGCGGGAACACTTTTCTTTGCCATGATGTAGAACTCATCAGCAGCATATACAAATCCTTTTCCGCCTCTTTCCCTGAATCCGGACTGCAGTTCCTCGACTGTTTCAATGACTTCCATTGAGGATTTAGTGTCATAAGGTAATAATTCACAGAGATTTTTCCTGTGTTTTGTAAGCCCGACCGGAACTATTGAAAGGCTGTTTACCTCAGGGTGATATTCATATAGAGTATTTACAGTCTTTACAAGCTCCTCGCCGTCGTTGTATCCCCTTACAAGTACTGCCTGGCAATTCATGGTAATGTTTTTCTTAGCAAGGAAAGCTATTTTCTTCATGATGTCCCCGGCAAAACGGTTTGACATCATTTTTTCCCTTAGTTCAGGATTAACGGTATGAACTGATATATTTATTGGAGAAACCCTTCGTCTTGCAAGCCGCGCAAGCTCATTCATGGACGTGTTGGTCAAAGTGACATAATTGCCGTGCAAAAGTGAAAGCCGTGCATCGTCATCCTTGTAATACAGGGTTTTTCTCATCCCGGGCGGCAACTGGTCTATAAAACAGAAAACGCACTTGTTCGTACAGGATTTCTCATTGCCCATAAGATCGTCATGGAAAATGAGTCCAATATCCTCGTACTTTTCCTTATGTATCTTTATTCGCTCGAACCTGCCGTCATGCTTCTTTACCCTGAGACGAACCTTGGATGAACTCATGATGAACTGATAATCAAAGATATCCTTTATGGGTTTCCCGTTTATGGACAACACAAAATCACCCGGTTCCAGACCTGCTTCCCAGGCAATGCTCTTGTATTCAATATCCTTGATTCTTATTTCATTGTTCATTAAAGCCATTTTCATCACCTGCATCGGTTTTGGAAACATTGACCAAAGAAATAAAAAGACAGCCTGTCGCTGTCTTGTTTATCAGTTATTCAGCAGTCTGTTCAATAACTTCTTTGCCTTTGTAATAACCGCACTCTCCGCAAACCTTGTGCTGCTCCTTGAGAGCATCGCACTGCGGACATCTTACCAGGTTAGGAGCCTCCAGCTTGTAATGAGCTCTTCTCTTATTCCTTCTGGTTTTTGATGTTTTTCTTTTTGGTACTGCCATTTATAACACCTCCCGCCTTATTTATCAAAAAAATCCTTCAGTTTTTCCATTTGAAGATTGATACTATGGTCGCTTCGGTCACATGAACATTCTCCGTCGTTCAGGTTCTTCCCGCAGATACTGCAAAGACCTTTGCAGTCTTCCATACACAGCATGATGCCGGGGAATCCCAAAAGTATGTTGTCTATGAAAGGAACCGATAGGTCTATGTGACTTCCTTCATATTCATAATCATCGCTGCCTTCGTCCATGTCTGATGTGTGTATGAAGTTCTCATGGAAATCCACGATAAAATCTTCATTAATGTCTGCAAGACATCTTCCGCATACAGCACTATATTTTCCGGACAATGTTCCGGAAACGACAATTAATCCTTCAATGTATTCAATTTTCAAATCAACGTGAATGGTTTCTCCAAGTTTCACGTCGCTTTTGCCGGTAATATATTCAGATGCCGGTATGTCTTTTTCAACATTTATATACGCACCGTTTATCCCGGCTATTTCGGTTATATCGATACGCATCATACCGTCCCCTTTCCAAGACCGTCAAATGATATTATACTTTTGCCATTTATCGATGTCAAGGAAAGAAAGAACCATCAAAATGATGGATAGAAAAGCATCAGCAATCGCCTTTGGAGTCATTTTCAGCCAAAACTCTCTTTACTTCAAGGGCAATTTCCATTTCTTCATTTGTGGGTATTACAAGAATTCTTACCTTTGAATCATCAGTACTGATATCCATTTCTCTGCCGGTATCAGAAATATTCTTTTTGGGATCACATTTTATACCCGAATAATCCATGTCATCAGTTACGAGTTTTCTAACAAGATTGTTGTTCTCTCCGATACCGGCTGTGAATATTATGGCATCTGCACCGTTCATTATACCGATGTATTCAGCTACATATTTCTTAACTCGGTACGCAAAGACTTCTATTGCAAGTTTTGCGCGGACATTGCCGTCCAATGAAGCCCTCAGCAAATCCCTGAAATCACTGCTTATTCCTGAAATGCCCAGCACGCCGGATTTTCTGTTGAGGAAAGTATTTGTCTCTTCAATGCTCATCTCCTCTTTATCCATTATGAATGAAATCAGGGCCGGGTCTATTGTTCCGCTTCGTGTTCCCATGGCAAGACCTGACAAAGGAGTGAATCCCATGCTGGTATCAATCGATTTACCATACTCTATTGCACATATGCTGGCACCGTTTCCCAGATGACATGAAACCAGTTTCAGCTCTTCAACCGGTTTTCCAAGCATTGCAGCTGCCCGTTTCATGACAAATCTATGACTTGTACCGTGGAATCCGTATTTTCTTATACCATACTTTTTATAGAGTTCATACGGCAGGGCATATATGAATGCCTTCGGGGGCATTGTCTGGTGGAAGGCTGTGTCAAAAACACCCACCATGGGTATGTTTTCCATTTCCTGCCTGCATGCTTCTATTCCCATTATATTGGCCGGATTGTGGATGGGCGCCAGGTCAATACACTCCCTGAGCACCTCAAGAACCCTGTTATCAATGATTGTAGACTGGTTGAATGCCTCTCCTCCGTGGACGACCCTGTGGCCTATTGCCTCAATCTCATCCATGGATACTATTACTCCCTTTTCTGAGTCCGTAAGGGTTTTCAGCATTGCATCAATTGCCTCTACATGATTGTGGAGGGACAGGACGGTTTCATCCCTGAACCCGTCAGCCTTGGAGTAAGTGTGGATACTGTCTTCAAATCCTATTCTCTCACACAAACCCTTGGCCAGCAGTTCTTCATTTACAATATCAATAAGCTGATATTTAAGCGACGAACTACCTGCATTGATGACCAGAACCTTCATTTATTTCCCCATATTCTGAGCTTGTACAGCAGTTATTGCCACAACACCTGTAATATCCTCTGCGCTGCATCCCCTTGAAAGGTCATTGACCGGGCTGGCAATTCCCTGGAGCAATGGTCCGTATGCTTCTGCCTTTGCAAGCCTTTGTGTCAGTTTGTAACCAATATTTCCCGCATTCAAATCGGGGAATATCAGAACATTTGCCTTGCCGGCATATTTGCTTCCGGGAGCTTTTTTCTTACCGACGGATTCTACTATTGCGGCATCAAGTTGGAATTCCCCGTCTATTGCAAGTTCAGGAGCTTTCTCCTTTGCAAGTTCAGTTGCTTTTATGACCTTATCTGTTAATTCACTTTGTGCACTTCCATAAGTTGAATATGATAGCATTCCTACGATTGGTTCTTTTCCTACAAGGCTTTTGAATGAACCTGCGGTTGAAATGGCTATTTCGGAAAGCTGCTCTGAATCAGGGTTTTCCATGAGTCCGCAGTCACCGAACGCAAAGGTTCCGTTGTCTCCGTATTCACAGTCGGGCACACACATGATGAAGAATGACGAAACAAGCTTTGTTCCCGGTGCTGTCCTAAGTATCTGAAGAGCCGGTCTCAGTGTGTTTGCCGTTGAGTTGATTGCGCCTGCTACCATCCCGTCAGCTTTATTCATCTTGACAAGCATTATTCCGAACACCAGCGGATTCCTGAGCATTTCAGAAGCCATCTCAGGAGTCATTCCCTTGTGCTTTCTAAGTTCAACCAGCTTATCAATGAATTCATTCATCTCTTCGAACTTATCTATTTCAATTATTGTTGTAGCCGAGAGATCAAGGCTTTCAGCCTTTGCATCAGCTTCTATTTGATTTTTGTCACCAATCAGGACAATATCAGCAATTTCCTTTTCAACTACATCTGCTGCTGCCTTCAGTATTCTTATGTCAGTTGTTTCGGGCAGTACAATTGTCTTCTTATCGGCTTTCGCCTTTTCAATCATTTTCTCCAAAAAACCCATTGATATGTCTCCATTTCCGCAAAAACGCCTAATCATTATACATAAAGGGCATTTCATGCACAAGATTTCTTATGTTACATTTTGATTACATGTCTCCTATGGAATCAAGCTTTTTCAAAAGTATTTTATTCACCACACCGGGATTTGCCTTTCCCCTGGTTTCCTTCATTATTTGGCCCATCAGGAACCCAATGGCCTTCTTCTTTCCCGAAAGGTAATCGGACACCGATTTTTCATTGGCACTTATTACCTTATCCACTATAGCTTCGAGAGCTCCTTCGTCACTGACAACCTCCAGGCCCTCTTCCTTTACAATGGTAACTGCTTTCCTTCCGGTCCTGAACATCTTTTCAATGACCTTGCTCCCGATATTATTGCTGATTCTTCCGTCCTTTATCAAATGTATCAGTTCCGCAAGATCTTCTCCTGAAAAAGGTATCTCCTCAGTGTCAATTTCCTTCATCAGTTTCATGAGGTCTCCCATTATCCAGTTTGATGCAGTTTTGGGATCAGCTCCCGCTGTAACTGCCTGTTCAAAGAAATCAGCTGTCCTTACCGATGCAGTAATAAGACCCGCATCATATTCAGGAATTCCCATATCCTTGGTATATCTTTCAAATCTTTCCCAAGGCATTTCGGGAAGGGATTCCTTGATATTATTTATTCTTTCATCACTCAATTCGATGGGTACGAGATCAGGTTCGGGGAAATACCTGTAGTCATGGGCTTCTTCCTTGGTTCTCATTGAATGGCTTTTACCTGCATCATCATCCCAACGTCTTGTTTCCTGAATTACGGTTCCACCTTCTTCAATAAGTCTTATCTGACGCTTTGCCTCTGCTTCCGCTGCCCGGAAAATTGACCTGAATGAATTCAGGTTCTTCATTTCCGTCCGGGTTCCGAATTCTTCGCTTCCGGCAGGTCTGACGGATAGATTGACATCAGCCCTCAGCGAACCTTCCTGCATCCTGCAGTCCGAAACATCAACATACTGGAGTATTGATCTTACTTTTTCAGCAAAATCCCTTGCCTCCTGAGGTGAGCGCATGTCAGGTTCACTTACTATTTCTATGAGGGGAACACCACATCTATTGTAGTCAACCAAAGAAGATTTTCCCCATTCATCATGAAGCAGTTTTCCTGCATCCTCTTCCATATGTATTCTTGTTATGCCGATTGTCTTGTTTTCACCGGCTGAATCAATTTCCACAAATCCATTGCTGCAAATGGGTAAATCAAACTGTGAAATCTGATATGCCTTTGGAAGGTCGGGATAGAAGTAGTTTTTCCTGTCCATTTTGGAAAAATTGGCTATACTGCAGTTCATGGCAAGACCAGCCTTTGCTGCATATTCAATAACCTTTTCATTCATGACAGGAAGTGTACCCGGCATGGATGTACAGACTGGACAGCAATGGGTATTGGGCTCTCCTCCGAATTCCGTGGTGCATCCGCAGAATATCTTGGATTTTGTTGAGAGTTCCGCATGTATCTCAAGACCTATGACTATCTCATATTTCATGGGATACCTCCTCAAATGGCAGATGCAGCGGATTTTGTGATTGGTATGCATTTGCCGCACGGAGGATAGTCCTCTCATCGTATGCCTTACCTATCAGTTGAAGCCCTACGGGCAGTCCCTTTGAATCCAGTCCACAAGGTACTGAAACAGCGGGCAAACCTGCAATATTTACTGAAACAGTAAATACATCACCCAAATACATTTCAAGGGGATTTTCTGCCTTTTCTCCGATTCGGTACGCCGTCGTTGGTGCCGTGGGCCCCAATATGAAATCATATTTCCGGAACAGTCCGTCGAATTCCTGCTTGATAAGAGTCCTCACTTTCAGGGCTTTCTTATAATATGCATCATAGTATCCTGAACTGAGAGCATAGGTTCCCAGCATAATCCTTCGTTTTACTTCATCACCGAATCCCTCGGTCCTGGTGTTACTGTAGAGTTCGCTCAAATTGGAAAAATTCTCACTTCTGAAACCGTATTTAATACCGTCATATCTTGCGAGATTCGAGCTGGCTTCTGCGGAAGATATTATATAGTAGGCAGCAATGGCATAATCCGCAAGTTTCAGTTCAACCTCTTCCACTGTAACTCCGGATTTTTCATAAAAACCAATTGTTTCTTCTATTCTTTTTTTGACGTCCGGCGAAATACCGCCTGCAAGATATTGGACAGGTATGCATGCCTTCATTCCCGCAGGATCTTCGGAAATTCCATATGTATAGTCAGTAATGCCGGTATCCACGCTGGTTGAGTCCATGGGGTCTTTCCCGGATATGGCATTCAGTACAATTGCACTGTCCTCTACGGTTTTGGTGATAGGACCGATCTGGTCAAGGCTTGATGCAAATGCAACCAGTCCATATCTGGATACTGTTCCGTATGTAGGTTTCATACCAACTACACCGCAGAAAGCTGCAGGTTGTCTGATTGATCCACCTGTATCGGATCCAAGTGCATATACAGCCTGACCCGAAGCAACGGCAGCTGCAGAACCTCCGGAAGAACCACCGGGTACCATATCATTGTTCCAGGGATTACGTGTATTTTTGAAATATGAGTTTTCTGTGGATCCACCCATGGCAAACTCATCCATATTGAGTTTCCCGAGTATTACAGCCCCTTCATCAATAAGTCTTTGAACCGCTGTAGCCGTATACGGTGGTTTGAAACCTTCCAGCATCCTTGAACCGCAGGTGGTTTTCATTCCATTGATACACATGTTATCCTTTACGGCCATGGGAATTCCCGCAAGAGTGCCCTTATTTCCATTTGCATATTTTTCTGACTGTTTGAATGCCTCTTTTTTGTTAAGGGAAATATATGCACCTACAGATTCATCTGCAGCGTCAATCACATCATAAAAAGCTTCCGTCAGTTCCTGTGCACTGATTTCACCTTTTTCAAGGAGTTTTGCAGCTTCTTTGATTGTAAATTTTCTTACATCAAACTTCATGCTCACTCCACCACCCTCGGCACCTTGAATGCACCATCCTGTTCATCAGGAGCATTGGAAAGTATCTTTTCCCTTTCAAATGATTCAACTACGGTATCAGTCCTCAATATATTGCTGATGTGTTCCACATGTTCCATGGCACTGACACCGGTGGTGTCAAGGGAGTTGAGCTTCTCCATGTATCCCAATATCTGTTCCATGTCTTTTGAAAGTTTTTCTATTTCATCAGATGATGGGTTGAGCCTTGCAAGATTTGCTACATATTCAACAGTATCCTTTGATATTTTCAATTATGTCCTCCGTATATACAATAGAAGCTATTATACACCATTGCATCAGTCGGTTAAAGTTCAATGGCCATGAACTTCCCGTCTATCAGGAAGTATATTTCCTTATATCCTGTTTTACAGGCGTGCTCCATCATCTCATCAAAAAGATAGCAGATGTTTGCAGGCTCATGGGCGTCTGAATTCAGTGTTATTCCGATACCCTGATCAAGGCATTCCTTTAATATATAATCCGATGGATACGGAACTTCTGTGTATCCCCTTGAGATTGCTCCGGTGTTTATCTCAACCAATGATCGATATTCCTTTGTTTTGGCCAAGGTTAGGGCAACCTGTTTTTTATACCAGTCACTGCTTTCATCAAAGTATCCGTTATCCTGATTGTTTTTCTTAATAAGGTCAATATGTGCCACAACCTTCGGGTTGTATGTTTCAATCATTTTCCTAACATTTGAGTAATAGGATTCAACCAGTTTTCTTATATTACCGGCAAATCCCTCTTCCAGTAGATATACAAAGGACTCACGGGGGCCGTCCACTTCATAATATCCATCGAGTATTTCACTATAGACATAATGGACACTTCCTATGAAATAATCAAAATTCCGTTCTTCAAAATTTATATATCCCTTTACATCAATGCCATCGATATAATCCAGTTCAATGCCTTTCAGGACATCTGTTCTGCCTTTGAAATCCTTTTTTACGCCCTCAAGTTCCTCCAGATATTGTTCGAGGTCGGAAAGCTTCATGGACCAGCAGTTATCTAAGGGCAGAGGTGTGTGGTCTGATATTCCTACTGTTGCTATACCAAGGTCAGAAGCCTTTTTTGCATATTCTCTCAAACTTCCTTTACCGTCACTGTAGCTTCCATGCATATGGAGGTCACTGATTTTTATATCACTGTTCATCAATGTTGATCTTTTCCTCTATTATATAAAGCGGCCTGTTCTTGCTTTCATCAAAAATCCTTGAGATGTATTCTCCTATGAAACCCAGCATAATCAGCTGTATTCCTCCTATCAGCAATATAAGTACAGCAAGACTCGCCCATCCCTGGACAGTCTTTCCGAACACGAATTTCTGAAGGATTACAATTATCATATAAATGAATCCTGCAGCCGCTGTAAGGAATCCCAGATTCTTAGACATTGTGAGAGGTTTCGCAGAGAAGGATGTTATCCCGTCCATTGAAAGTTTAAGCATCTTGCGAAGGGGGTATTTGGTTTCTCCCGCAAAGCGCTCTTCCCTTATATATTCAACTGCAGCCTGCTTGAAACCAACCCATGAAACAAGTCCCCTGACATACCGGTTTCTTTCCGTAAGGCTTCGCATGACATCCGCGACTTTCCTGCTTATAAGCCTGAAGTCACCTGTATCCACCGGAATGTCTATGCTGCACATATATCGAAGAAACCTATAGAAGACTTTGGATGTAAATTTCTTGAAAAAGGTTTCACCTTTGCGCTTCGCCCTGACTGCATATACTACATCATATCCTTCACGGTATTTTTCTATCAGTT
>Ga0180435_10001388_pt1 | contig 25359 bp, 18 predicted proteins | sample SS_ome_3_FD_132467 | JGI IMG/M metagenome (GOLD analysis project Ga0180435, IMG submission 132467) | Hypersaline lake sediment archaeal communities from the Salton Sea, California, USA - SS_3_S_1 metaG | ecosystem: Environmental > Aquatic > Non-marine Saline and Alkaline > Hypersaline >... | reverse complement strand
GTGGGAATCTTCTTGCATACCAATCACCTCATTTCCAGGTGTAAATATTCTCGAACATGTCTTTTAAGCATACACAATAAAAGAGTATAATATTTCATGCAGTCAGTTTACAGCCTTTTTCAAGCCGATCCATGCCATTATACGGCACCTCCTACCCACCTACCAACGCCCGAACTTGAGCTTTGCAGATAGCTTGGGGTACCCTTTGTAGGCGTCAAAATTTCGTATTGCCAATGCCGTCGCGGAAGGTTAATGTGAAACACGGTCCCAGACGCTTGGAAGGAGATCTCGATGCCATGCACAATAATGAAAAAACCATTTATCTCATTGACGGGAGCAATTACATCCATCGAGCCTACCACGCCATAAGACAGCTTGCCACCAGCCAGGGATTTCCGACAAATGCCATTTATGGATTCACGACTATGGTGTTGAGTCTTTTAGACCAATACCAGCCTGAATACGTGGCCGTTGCCTTGGATACAAAAGGCCCCACCTTTCGCCACAAGCTTTACGAAGCCTACAAAGCCAATCGCCCTCCGGCACCTGAAGATCTCCTCATACAAACCCCCTATATCAAACAGGTACTGGAGGCACTGCGCATCCCGGCCTTGGAACGCCCGGGGTATGAAGCCGATGATCTCATGGGAACAGTTGCCAAGATGGCGGAAAAACAAGATTTCCATGCGGTGCTGGTCACCGGAGATAAAGACTTTAAACAACTCCTCTCATCGAATATCTCGATATGGGACCCCATGAAGGGTCACACCATAAGCTATGACTCCTTTAAGACACACGTCGGCTTGGAACCCGGTCAGTGGGTCGATGTTATGGGCCTTTGGGGGGACAGCTCAGACAATATACCCGGTGTGCCGATGATTGGGGAAAAGACCGCCATCCAATTGATTAAGACTTTTGGAAGCATGGTATCTCTTTTTACCGATTTGGAAAAAGTGCCCAGGGAGAAACTTCGAAAAACCTTAACCGATCATCGGGACCAAGCTTTTTTAAGCCGACAACTCGTCTTGATTGACTCACAGGCACCCATCTCTTTGGATTTGGCATCACTTAAATCGGTCCCGCCTGATGCCGTGGCATTGGGACGTCTCTTTAGGGATTTGGAATTTCGAAGCCTGCAGGAACGATTTCCCCTGGAAACCGATCTCAGTCATAAAGAATACACCACGGTCACCGATGAAAAGGCCTTGGACGCGCTTTTAAAAGACTTAGAACAAAGCGACCTCTTTGCCTTGGACCTGGAAACGACCAGTACCAATCCCATGGCCGGCCGGATTGTAGGAATCTCATTTTCCTGTCGGCCCGACCAGGCCACGTATATCCCCGTGGGGCATAAAACGACGGGAACCGAGAAACAACTCGGCCTGGAACCGACCTTGAGACGTCTTAAGCCCACACTTGAAGACGCTGAATCGGCCAAGGGGGGACAAAACATCAAGTACGACTGGATTCTGCTGCGCCGAGCAGGAATCGATTTATCCGGTGTCGTCTTTGACACCATGGTGGAATCCTATCTGATCGACCCTGCCAGACGAACACATAACCTGTCCCAGATAGCAGCGGAACACCTCGACCATAAAATGATATCCTATAAGGAAGTCACCCATAACGGCTCCATCAGCTTTCAAGACGTCGCCATTGGAGATGCCACCACCTATGCCTGCGAGGATGCCGACGTTTCTCTCACGGCACATCAGCTGCTTTCAAAAGAATTGGAAGAAAGAGGGCTGAAAAAGCTGTACGAAAAAATGGAAGTCCCTCTGATACCGATCCTTGTGGACATGCAACTGACGGGGGTGCGAATCGACAGACAACAGCTTAAAAAGACGTCCGAGGACTTCAGACGAGCTCTGTCAGAGATACAAGCCAAGATTTACGCTTCCGCGGGGGAGGAATTCAATATCCAATCCCACCAACAATTGGGGCAAATCCTTTTCAAAAAGCTGAACCTGCCTGTTCAGAAGAAAACCAAGCTGACAAAAGGCTATTCTACAGACTTTGAGGTACTAAAGGCCTTGGCAACAGAACATGAACTGCCCAATTTGGTCCTGCAATACCGCTCACTGGCCAAGCTCAAGTCCACGTACACAGACGCGCTTATGGGACTCATCCACCCGGAGACAGGTCGAATACATACCTCTTATAACCAAACGGTAACGGCCACCGGCCGATTGAGCAGCAGCGAACCGAACCTGCAAAACATCCCTATCCGCACCGATGAAGGCAAGAAGGTACGGTCCGCCTTTATTCCCAAAGAGGACTGGCTCATGTTTTCCGCGGACTATTCACAAATTGAATTGAGATTGCTGGCTCACTACTCCGAGGATGAAATCCTCCTAGAGGCCTTTGCAAACGACGAAGATATCCATACCCGCACAGCCACTGAGATATTTCAACTCTTTCCGTCGATGATTACAGCGGAAATGCGGAGACAGGCCAAGGTCATCAACTTCGGGATTATATACGGCATGGGCCCGTTTCGTCTGTCAAAGGAGCTGGGCATAAGCCAAAAGATGGCCAAAACGTACATTGAACATTATTTTCAGCGCTATCAAGGCGTAAAGCGATTTATCGAAGACACGATTCATCAGGCAAGACATACGGGGTATACAAAAACGCTGTTGGACCGCTGCCGGTGGCTGCCCCAGATTTCAAGTACGAATCGGACAGCCCGCGAATTCGCTGAACGTACCGCAGTCAACACCCCGCTTCAGGGCACCGCTGCGGACCTTATCAAGCTGGCCATGATCGATATATTCAACGATCTCAAAAGCGGCGGCTTTGAGACCAAGATGCTTCTTCAAGTGCACGACGAACTCGTCTTTGAATGCCCCGCCGATGAATTGGAAGCAGCCACCGACCTGGTAAAGTCTATTATGGAAGGGATATACCTGTTGCGAGTACCACTGAAGGTCAACATCAATTGGGGCCGAAATTGGACCGAAGCCCACTAGGCACCTGAATACTACTCACCGTCTTCCTGCGTACCGTGATCAAGCACCGCCTCTTTGATGGTCCTGTATACGCCCTTAAATGTCTCATCAAAGGAAGTCGGGGAAACACGCCCCACTTCTATGAACTTGGCCACAATCTCCTTGGCGATCTTGAGCACTTGTTCATCAAGCGTCTTCATAGGTCGTACGCACTCTCACCGCAACCATAACACTCACCTAATCACGACCCGACATCCCGATAATCAGCTAGCGGGGGAATCTTTCACACATGTGAGAAAACCTCAGCGAGAAAAGGGGCGTGAAAACATCGCCTCCGTCCAATTCAGTCATCTCACTTAATACCTTCCGCAACCACCTTTTCTTCAAACGTCTCTGATTCCTTGATGCGTTTTTCCATCCGGAAACACCACTGTCGGTACTTGCATTCCTTTTCTTGGCAATCCGCACTCCCATTGCCAAAACACGCCAGATTACCTTCTCCGAGTTGCTTCTTATGGATAATGGGGGAGATAACCTCAACGAAACATGGATTGCACAATGACGAACTGATATCCTCGGGACCCCAGGAAATCAAAGAATCCTTTTCCCATTCCTTCCCACACTTGACACATTTCACACGCAATCGGTTCATCTTCCACTCCATTCACCCTTTTCATCATCTTTGCCCGGCGGTCCTTAAAACGAGCAAAGCGAAGGCTTTATCTATTCCGCCGTATGACGTGACTGGACAGGTGCTGTGGCATTGACGTTTAGTCCTTATATAACTTCCTTCTATAAATCAAGGATTTTTTTTTAAAACGAAGGGTTAGAAAGTTGGCTCAAGTTTTCTGGTTTTCCGGTCGATGAGAATAAGGGAAGCCAGAGATAGACGTGCTGGGTCAAAGCACGGATTCGTAACTCCCATACGAGGCTTTTACCATGACCAGAGACCTTCAAAATCCCTTACACCGTGGCAACGGAAATTATGACGTGGAAGAATGGGAACGATGGGACGAAAACCTCGTTGAAGATTTCGGCCATTGGCTTACTTTGGTCGCCAAGGCGTTTGCCGTTGTCATTTTGCTGTGCGTCCTGATGGGACTCGGGACCTGGCTTTGGAGCTGGTTCTAACACGTCCTACACCTCTCGTCATGCCTCTGTGTAGATAAATGCCCCTGCAGGACATATTTTCCGTGACTCGTGATGTACCTTTCGGGGCGACACCAACAAAAATTACTTGCCGAACAGCTCGCTTTATTGTATTTGTTTCAAGTTACACAGTCACTGACCCGGACCGATCAGATCTGACCGACCTGATCCGACCGGTCAGGGTCCATAACAGAAATGAGGAGGCCCTTACAATGGCGAGAGTCTGTGAGATATGCGGCAAGAAGCCGATGAAAGGAAACAACGTCAGCCACGCCCATAATGTGACCAAACGGCGGTTTTCCCCCAATTTACAACATGTACGGACGGTGCATGAGGGACGAACCAAGCGAATGAAGGTGTGTACCCGATGCATCCGATCGGGCTTGGTTCAAAAACCCGGCTAAAAGGCCTGTAGCGGATCCAATTCAAATCGGTCGTCCCTCAGTTCGTATATGCGCCTTCCATACGTTTTGCGGTAATGACGTTTTTTAAGGCTTTTACGGATTTCAATGCCCGATCCAGGTGTTTGGCATCGGAAACCGATATCGTGAAATAGCATTCCGCCTTTCCGTCCACCCCTGTCTTCACGCTGGCATCTAATATATTGGTCTCCACCGAACTGAGAGCGGAAGTGATATTTGCCAACAACCCCATTTTGTCGTGACAGTGGACGTGGATACCCACCGGATAATATTCGTCCCGTTCAGGCGCCCACGACAACTCGATTCGCCTAGCAGAATCCATGTTCAAGGCATGGGTACACGTGGTTCGATGCACGGTTATGCCTTGGCCCCGGGTAATATACCCCACTACGGGGTCTCCGGGCAAAGGCCGACAACACTTGGCATATCGCACGAGAATGTCTTCCACGCCTTTTACGAGAATCCCTGATTGCGGTTTAGGCCGACGGATGCGTTCCTTGAGCTTGGAAACGATACCGTCTTTATTTTCTTCCGACGGTTCATCGCTAGGCACAAACCGGCGAATCACCTGCAGGGGTGTCACTTTTCCGTATCCGACCCCCACCAAAAGATCATCCACGGACTTGTAACCGAACTGTGTCGCCGCTTCCGCCATTTTCCCTGACTTAATGTGACTGTTGAAATTCAACCCATGCTTGCGGAGGGCCTTTTCACACATTTCGCGTCCCAAGGCCAAGCTTTGTTTCCGTTCTTCCGCTTTAATGTGCTGTCGAATCCTGGACCGGGCCTTGGCCGTCTTTACGAAACCAAGCCAATCCCGACTCGGCTTATGATCTTTGGAGGTAATGATATCCACGCGCTGACCCGTTTGAAGCTCATACTTCAACGGCACCATACGGCCATTCACTTTGGCTCCGGTGCATTGGTTACCCACCTCGGTATGGATGGCGTAAGCAAAATCGACCGGAGTGGCGCCCTTGGGCAAATTCAACACATCCCCTCGCGGGGTGAATACATATACCTCATTGGGAAAGAGCTCAATGCGAACGGTTTCCATAAACTCGTCAGGGTCTTTAAGATACTTTTGCTCTTCCACTAACTTGCGAAGCCAAGCGAAGGCCTGTCCTTCCGTCCTATCAAATTGTCGCCCTTCCTTATACTGCCAGTGCGCGGCAATCCCATCGCGAGCCACACGATCCATTTCCCGAGTCCGAATCTGAATTTCCACCCGCTCACCAAACGGCCCGATCACCGTCGTGTGCAACGACTGATACATATTGGGCTTAGGAATGCCGATATGATCTTTAAATCGCTTCGGAATGGGCTTCCACGCAGAGTGAATCACACCCAAGGCTTCATAACACTGTTGCACGGTATCTAAAATGATGCGAAAGCCGAGAATATCATACACCTCCTCGACGCCCACTTCTTGCGCCAACATCTTTTGGTAGATGCCATAAAGATGCTTATGTCGTCCGGAAACTTCACAGTTCAAGTGGGCCTGGTGCATCTTCTCCTTAATGCTTTCCTTGATCGTTTCTATGTACTTTTCACGCTCCTCTCGCTTTCGGGTCACCTGCTTGGCGATTTCTCGATATTCGTGAGGAATCAAATACATAAACGCAATGTCTTCAAGTTCGTTTTTCACCCAGTTAATACCGAGACGATTGGCGATCGGGGCATAAATGTCGAGGGTTTCTTGGGCAATACTGGACTGCTTATGCTCTTTTTGGAATTGCAGGGTCCGCATGTTGTGCAACCGGTCACACAACTTGATCAAGATCACGCGGATGTCGTCGGCCATGGCGAGAATCATCTTTCGGATACTTTCCGCCTGCCGCGCCTCAGAGCTGCGAAAGGACAAAGCCCCCAACTTTGTCACCCCCTCAACAATATGGGTGACCTCCATGCCAAACAATTCAGTCAATTCATCTGCAGTCGCCTCCGTATCTTCCAGCGTGTCATGGAGAAGTCCGGCGGCAAGACTAACCGGCCCCAGCCGGAGCTGGGCAAGGAGTCCGGCCACCTCCAACGGATGAGACAGATAGGGCTCCCCGGAGAGTCGAACTTGGCCTTCATGAATTCGGGCCGAATAAACGTAGGCCCGTTGCACCAAATCCAGATCCGCCCCGGGGACGTTGGTACTAAGGCTATCCAGAATGTCGGTAATACGAATCATAACCTGCTACTGGCCATACACATGGTCGTCCCAGAAAAGAGAAACTTCAGATCCGCCTTGATTATCTCGCAAGCAGCTAGTAGGCTTTCGCAAAGACCACACGCTTCGGGCTCTCCTGGCCGCAAACTATGCATTTGCCCACCTCATCGCCTCGGGAAAAAGGAATACAACGAATGGTTACCTTTAGGTCTTCCTTAACCTTCTCTTCGCAATCCCCGCTCCCGCACCAATGAGCGAAAACAAACCCCCCATGTATTTCCGGCTGCCGGGAATTTTTGGGCGTAAAGAACGTGTCGAAGTCATCTCGGACATCGATCTCTCTACCGTTTGCCTCTCTCAACGTCACAGCCCTTTGGTACAGATTGTTCTGAATCTCGTCTAATATAGAGCCCACCGTTTCCACAAACGTGTCCCTGGGGATGGATACTTTATCCTTCGGCTCTTTATCTCTTCGGCCCACGAAGACAGAATCCTTGGCGATGTCCCTCGGACCGATTTCCACTCGAAGGGGGATCCCTTTCTTAATCCACTCCCATCCCTTGGCCCCGGTTTCCCGGTCATCGACTTCCACTGTTATATGCAAATCGCCGTACCTCCGGCCGGTCAATGCCTCAGCCAGTCGGCGGGTGTAATCCATGACCACGGGTCTGTCTTCATCCTTTCGAATAATGGGCAACAACACCACATGCGAAGGGGCAATCCTTGGTGGCAAGATCAGTCCGTCGTCATCGCTGTGGGTCATAATCACAGCACCGATCAGCCGGGTAGACACCCCCCAGGAGGTGGTCCAAGCATATTCTTGGGCCTCTTCTTTCGACTGGTACTTGATGTTTGACGCCCTGGCAAAATTCTTGCCCAAAAAATGGGAGGTACCTACCTGAAGGGCTTTCCGGTCCTGCATCATGGCCTCCAAGGTGAAGGTATTGACAGCTCCGGGAAAGCGCTCCGATTCTGTCTTTTCCCCTTTAATCGCCGGGATTGCCAAATAGTTCTTCACCAGGTTTTCGTAGATATCCAACATCTGCAACGTTCTTTCCATGGCTTCTGATTCATCCGAATGGGCCGTATGGCCCTCCTGCCAAAGAAACTCGCTCGTACGCAGAAAGAGACGGGTTCGCATTTCCCAGCGGACCACATTACACCATTGATTAATCAACAGTGGCAGGTCTCTGTAACTCTTCACCCATCTGGAAAAAGAATCTCCGATTATTGTCTCCGATGTGGGTCTCACCACCAGCGGTTCTTCCAATTCACCGGCCGGCACCAAGCGACCATCGGTGGTACCTTCTAAACGGTGGTGGGTAACCACCGCGCATTCCTTAGCGAACCCCTCTACATGGGCCGCTTCCTTTTCCAAAAACTGTTTGGGTATAAAGACCGGGAAGTAGGCGTTTTTGACTCCCGTCTCCTTGAACATGCCATCGAGTAGCCCTCGTATGTTTTCCCACAGGGCATACCCCCATGGCTTGATGACCATACATCCCCGGACCGGGGAACTCTCTGCCAGGTCGGAGGCCTTGATCACCTGCTGATACCATTCCGGATAGTCTTCCTGTCGCGTCGGCGAAATCGCCGCTTTCTTTGTATTCATACTGACGGTCTCCTCACCAAATCTACCTAAGAATCAATCCCCTATTTCGTACCGCGCTACTTCGTCGAGAAAAACCTCAACCAATCGGTCCTCCGGCACCTTTTGCACCACTTTACCCTTCTTGAACAAAACACCGTGACCCCGTCCACCGGCGATTCCGATATCCGCATCTTTGGCCTCCCCCGGGCCATTCACCACACACCCCATAATAGCCAGATGCACGGGCTTTGTTTCAGTCAGCAAAGCCGCCTCAATCCGGTTGACGATGCCCACCAAATCTATCGCACATCGGCCACAGGTCGGACAGGAAACGATTTCAGGGCCCCGTTTCCGAATATTTAAGGCCTTTAAGATTTCAAACCCGACCCGAACCTCCTCAATTGGATCTCCAGTAAGCGAAACACGGATTGTGTCACCAATCCCTTCGGCAAGGAGCATTCCAATGCCAAGCGTGGACTTTACTGTGCCCCGAACCAGACTGCCCGCTTCGGTCACGCCTACATGGAGCGGCCAATCGGTTTGCAACGACAAAAGCCGGTATGACGCCACTGTACGCTGGACGTCGGAAGCTTTTATAGACAGCTTCATAGCGGAAATACCCATGGATTCAAGAAGGTCAACATGGCGAAGGGCACTTTCCACCATGGCCTCGGGGGTAGCGCCACCAAACCGTTTGATCAGATCTCTTTCTAACGACCCGGAGTTCACGCCCACCCTCAAAGGGATTTGTTTTTCCTGAAGCCTGCGGGCAATCTGTTTAACTCTTTCTGCAGAGCCCACATTGCCCGGATTGATTCGGATGGCGTCGGCTCCGGCATCTATGGAACCAACAGCCAAATGGTGGTCGAAATGAATGTCGGCGATTAGCGGAATGGAAATTCGGGCCTTAATGGCGGGAATCGCCCGAACCGCCCGCCCATCCGGTACGGCAACACGAACCAGCTCGCAACCTGCCGCTTCCAAGCGAAGAATCTGACCCACTGTGGCGTCAATGTCGTGGGTCAGGGTGTTTGTCATGGATTGAACCGTAACCGGGGCATCGCCACCCACCGGCACGCCGCCCACTGAGATCGCCCGGGTCTTTCGGCGCGCTTGCATCCATGTCGGTGATTCAGCCTTCAGGCGCTTTTCATCCATAAGTTCAATCATTACCTTGTAGGGGCAACCCGGCAAGCTACCAGACGCAATATCCGGGTTCAAGGAAAAACCATGCCCCACTAAGGGCTCGCGCAAAAATAACTTCACATTTTGCCATCTCGGCTTCCGCCCGTCTTTGCCCGATACCTCACTCGCAAAATCTCGACATATCCTGCTATGCCTGCGATTTTGCTCAATCGGATCGGCCAAATCCGAACCAAATCCGAGCGTCCATTCTGTGAAGTTATTTTTGCGCGAACCCTAAGACCGCCAAATGGGGGGCACCGGCGGAAGGTTGCTACGTCTTCAATTTCTCATAGGCCGCCTGCACGGCAACAAACTTTTCATGAGCCAGCTTCTGAAACTCCGGCCCCAGGTGTTGGACCTTGTCGGGATGATACTGGGCCACCAATCGCTTGTAGGCCGATCTGATTTCTTCTGGAGATGCACCTTGCGAAACTCCCAGCACCTCATAGGGACTCTCCTCAGTCCCGTTCGGGGCATGGCGGGGACGCCGGCCTCCACCTCCGGGAGCTCCGGAGCCCGCCTTTTTGCGTTTCCCGTTCCACCACCACATCAAACCGAGTACGGCGAGATCATCCAACCATCCCGGACCGAAAATGAAGTCGGGCAGTATATCATAGGGGCATAGGAAATAGGCCCCCCCGATAATCCACGGCAAAAATCGCTTAATCATGAGCCCACACCGTTTTAAGGCCACATCCAACGGGTCCGCCCAGAAATTGCGGACGGTTGCGAGTTTAGGAAAAAAGCTTGCAATCCACAATAAAATGATTAGATGTTATATAGTGTACCATCATGGGGAGGAAAAACAATGCCAGTCTATGAGTTCAAGTGTGGCAAATGCGGCTTCGAGTTTGAGCGAATCGTTTTTCCCAGTGATAAGCGATCCGTCGTTTGTCCCCAATGCAAGGCATCCAATGCCGAGCGGCTATTGTCGACCTTTTGCTCGACGCATTCCAGTGGTAACCTAAAAACGGACCGGGGGACATCCTGCAACCCATCTCCGACGGGGTTTTCTTGAGCTCAATAGTGCCCGGTCGGCGGCCGAGGAAAAAGCAAATGTCACAAATTGTTATCGTCTTGGGTGTCATCGCCGTTTGGATCTTACTCCAGGCATACATACTGCCCAAATTGGGGATTTCCACCTGACTCAGAAATGCTTGCCGGGTGGACACCCAGCACAAAAACACCTCATCCGACGAACAAGCCGACTGATCCTTGCTGACTCTTCTTAGTCGGCCTGGGTCTTAATCGGGTTGGGGACAACCCATCCCCACTAAGAACTCGCCCTAAGCCACCATCGACTTAACAAGTATCTTCGCCGTTTAGTACCCATGCCACCCGTTAAGTTTTGTTCGGATTTGTCCGATGAGTGAGATAGCAAACGATCAGGTATACCTAGGCCTGTCGCGGAACAGAACTGCCGGACGGTGGGCCCATGCAAAATCGTCTTTTTGTCCTACTGATATTCCTGTCGATATTTCCGGCTCGAATCCTTCGCTAGAGGATTTTTTTATGACATTCATGCTAACGTACCAGGAACTGGAGGCCCGAAACGCCCGGTTGGAACATCAAGTCAACCAGTGTGAATCTGAACGACAAACCCTACAACAAAGGGCTCAGGGATGGCAACATACCTTTGATGCAATGATGGATCTGGTGATGGTGATTGATGCCCGATACCACGTGGTACGGGCAAACAAGGCCACGGCCCGGGCATTTAATCGGCCGGTAGAGGACATCCTGGGGCGGAAATATTGGGAAATCTACGGACAGGACCACCCTGTAGCCGGCTGTCCACTGATCCTCGCCGAAAAGTCCTTACGAGCACACACCAAGGAACTTGCGCTAACGAATTTGGGAGGCACGTTCCTGATATCCGCATCGGTAATCGTCGGTAAAAACGGCCACTTTCTTGGATACTGTTTGACCCTGAAAGAGATGAGTGTCTTCCGGCGAAGACAACGGCAGCAACAGCAAGAGGACAAAATGGATGCCATCAGCACGCTCTCGGGAGGTATCGCCCATGAGTTCAATAACTTGCTGACGGGAATACAGGGAACCATCTCCATGATTTTGGCCGGAATGAACAGACACAGCCCTGACTACGAAAAGCTGCAACGAGTAGAAAGCTACGTTGAAACAGGCCATGAACTGACCAAACAACTTCTGGGATTCGGCATAGACAATACATACGAAGTGAAACCGACGGATCTCAACATCCTGGTAGAGAAGATGTGGGACGAGGTGATTGCCCCGAAAGACGGGATACAAGGGAAACAGAGCCTGGAAGATGGACTCTGGTTGAGCAATGTCGACGGGGGTCAAATAGAACAGGTCCTGTCCCACCTCTTTATGAACGCACGAGAAGCAATGCCCGCCGGGGGTGAACTACATATAGAAACAGAAAACGTGGTTTTCGACCAGAACTATGCCGATTTTTTTGGTGTCCCTCAAGGTGACTATGTCAAAATTACGCTGACCGACACGGGTGAAGGGATGGATTATGCGGTCCAAGAAAAGATATTTGATCCCTTCTTTACCACCCGTCCGCAATGTACCGGTCTCGGCCTAACATTCGCCCAACGCATTGTTGTAAACCACGGCGGCCTAATCAATATTTATAGTGAAAACGGCCGGGGAACTGCGGTCAACATCTATTTACCGGCATCTTCGGGTAAAGCCCGGCTGGAAAAGGAAACCGGCCCCAACCAGGTATTAACCGGGACAGAAACGGTTCTGCTTGTCGATGACGAGCGGATGATTCTGGAAGTGGGCGGCGAGATGCTGCGAGAATTGGGGTACCATGTCCACTTGGCCAACAGCGGGCCGGAAGCCGTTCACATTTACGGTAAACAGGGCACAGACATTGATCTAGTCATCCTGGACATGATCATGCCGGACATGGATGGCCGAAAGACGTACGATCGCCTGCGGGAAATTAACCCGGATATAAAGGTGCTACTCGCCAGCGGATACAGCATTACGAGCCAGGTATCTGAAATCCTGGCTCAGGGCTTTAGCGGATTTATTCAGAAACCCTTTAACCTGATCCGACTATCCAAGAAAATGAGAGCCATCTTGGCCCAATAACCGTCTTACGGCTCAATTAACCGGCTGATATAGCGATGGAATTATTGCTACTATCGCTTCTTTTCTCAGGTTTCTTTCCTTCCTATCCGATAAGAATCGCATTGACAACACCACCGTATGGCCTAAATCCACCGCTGGGCACACGGCTGATGAGAGCTTCGGTGGCGCAATACAATCATGGTGCAAAGCATCCAATGAGCAAGAAACGTGCACTGGTCGTAGACAACCATCCAGTATTTCTAAAACTGATGGCGGAACTGCTGAAGAAAAAAGGCCTTACAGTGGTCACTGCCGACAGCGGTCTGACTGCGCTGGACATTCTCCAAGACTATACGCCCGACATCATCTTTGTAGACCTTGTCATGCCCAATATCGGCGGTGAAAAGCTGTGTCAGGCCGTTCGCAGTATGGCCCGTTTCAAAAGCGCTTATATCGTCGTTCTGTCTGCGGTGGCCGCCGAAGAACAACCGGATTTTAAGCAGTTCGGTGCCAACGACTGCATCGCCAAGGGTCCCTTCGACAAGATGAAAAGGCATATTTATCACCTCCTGGACCGTTTTTCCGAAGGGACGGATCCGGGGTCATCGAACGGGATATTAGGTACCGAGGATATCCACGAACGAGACATTACCAAGGAACTCCTGGCCGCCAAGAGGCATTTTGAAATCATATTGGGACACATGGCCGAAGGCGTGCTTGAACTGACCCCCGACGCACGTATCATTTACGCCAACTCTGCGGCCATCTCTTTTATTGGGATCCCTGAGGTGCGTCTGTTGGGGGTAAATTTTACGGGCCTCTTCCACCCCGACCACCGAAAAACCGTAGAAAGTGTGCTCTCCAAGGCAGACGCCGCCGTTGGCGGGGTTTGCGAAAAATTCCCTGTTTCGTTGAACAGCAAATACATCGCCTTAGACTTCATACCGGTGCATAACGGATGGCAAAAAACCATCATTGCAATCCTTCACGACGTAACGGCTCGAAAACGTGCCCGCGAGTCTTTGCAGGAAAGTGAACAGCGATTTAAGTCGCTTAGTGAAAATGCACCGGACATCATCTATACCTTGGATCTTGACGGGTGTTTCACCTATGTAAATCCAGCTTGGGAAAAGACCTTGGGACATGAGAAATCTCAAGTTCTTGGCCGGTCTTTTAGGAACTTTGTGGAAGAAAACGAAACGGCGGGATTTCGGAAACACTTTGAACAACTCAAAGACGGTAAGGAAACCATCACGGATATTACCGGGACATTGAACCACAAGGACGGCTCCCACCGCCTTTTCAGCCTTAGCGCTGCGCTGAATCTGGACCCTGAAGGCCGCCCCGTGGGCACGGTGGGCCTCCTCAAAGACATCACCCAGCAACAGCGATTGGAGACGCAACTGCGACGGACGGAAAAGATGGAGGCCATCGGCAGCCTTGCCGGAGGTGTGGCTCATGATCTCAACAATATCCTAGCCGGGCTGGTCAGTTATCCGGACTTATTGCTGATGCGTGTGGCCGAAGATAGTCCACTGAGGAGACCGATCCTGAAGATGAAAAAGTCCGGTGAAAAGGTGGCTGCAATGGTCCAGGATCTGTTAACTCTCACAAGACGGGGAACGGACGTCTCGGAGGTAGTCAGTTTTTCAGATATCATCTCGGACTATCTGCAAAGTCCTGAATACGAAAAGCTTAAATCCTATCATGACGGCATCCGCATCGAAACCAGGCTTGATAACGATCTGTTGAACGTGCTTGGCTCCCCCGTTCATTTATCAAAGACCTTTATGAATCTCATCTCTAATGCCGTAGAGTCCATGCCCAACGGAGGGACCGTTCGCGTTTCGGCGGAAAATCGATATGTGGATACACCGATCAAGGGCTATGATGACATACAAGAAGGTGACTATGCTGTTCTCACGATCGCCGATGAAGGTGTGGGAATTGCAAAAACGGATTTAAAAAGGATTTTCGAACCTTTTTACACAAAAAAGGTGATGGGGAGAAGCGGCACCGGATTGGGGATGGCGGTGGTCTGGGCCACAGTAAAAGATCATAACGGCTACATTGATGTAGAAAGCGAGGAGGGGCAGGGAACTACGTTTTTCCTTTACTTTCCGGCAACCCGGAAAGCCATTACCAAAGATCATCCCCATTTATCGATCAACGACTATAAGGGCCATGGCGAGTTTCTCTTGGTGGTTGACGACGTGGAAGAACAACGGGAAGTGGCAAAGGAGGTTTTGCAAACACTGGGTTATTCGGTGGCGTCGGTTTCAAGCGGCGAGGAAGCTATCCGGTATATCAAACGGAATTCGGCGGATCTGTTGGTATTGGACATGATCATGGGGTCAGGTATCGACGGCCTGGACACCTATAAGAAAATCCTTGAGCAGTGCCCGGAACAAAAGGCCATCATTGCAAGCGGTTTCTCGGAAACGGACCGTGTCCGGGAGGCCCAGCGCCTCGGGGCGGGACCGTACATAAAGAAACCCTACACCCTGGAAAAAATCGGTACGGCAGTTAAAGGGGTTCTCAGCGGATAGAGACGCCGTTCTTCGCCTCCGGGCCATCCTTCTTGCCGGTTACCAGATATAGTCTTGAGCAATATCTCGCTTGTCCTTCCCTGAAAGTACGTGCAGGGTTCGTATCTCCTTTATCTTAACGGGAGAAAGCTGACCTAAGGGGATGTAAATGATTCGCTTCTGCCACCGGGAAGCCACTTGCTTCATGAATGAACGCGGCGCGGATTTGGCCACATACACCACATACTTTTCCATACTATATTCCAAACCCGCCACGAGCAGATGCTCGGCCTTAGATCGAGCCCACCCATATTCCGGATCCCCCCACACATCCGCCAACCTCAAGGGCGGATAGGTCATCAGAAACCCCCCGTAGGTACATCTCGATATTCCGGGACCGACGATGTGGGCCGCCGGATCGGTGGCATAAAAAGCCATGTCCGATTCCTGCTCGTGTTCGCCGAGCCAAGTCATCAAATACGGATATCGGTTATCCCCGTCGTCTTCGTCAAAGATCACAACGACGGACCCCACCCCCCCCTTGACCTTCTGAAATTCCTTGACATACAGACGCCCTTCGTCCAGGTGTCGCACCGTTTCCCGCATGTCGATACCGTCCAGGACGCTTGTTTCAAATGGCACACTGACGGCTTCATTTGAGGCCAGTACGTGGGCGCCCTTAGATTTGAGAAATCCGCCATAGTTTTCAATGGCGATGTCTTCAGGCGGATATGAACAAATGTAGGGATCATTGAACCCCTCTATCCACTCACCCGGTGTTCTTTCCTTAATTCTACGCCGTTTGGGAATGTACACAGGTCTTCGTTTAACCCTGGGCACCATCCTGCGGATGCGCATTTTCCGGGTTCCGAGCCATAACATGTCGGCCTTCATTCGAATGGTGGGAATGCTGGTTTCAGGCTGCTGCCACGGATAGTAAGCCCCCAAACGCCAAAAGGCGAAGCAAAAATTATCGTCCACACAACTCCGGGCAGCAATTAAGAACTGATAAAAATCGGCAATTAACCTGCTCTCTAAAAAGGCATAGTTCCTTGAAAACCGGAAAAAGGCCCGTTTCTGCCATCGTTGGACGGCTTCCCCCGTATCCTGTTTATAGTGACGGGCTGCCTGGTCGAACAACCGCAAGATAGCCATTTGACGGTCCAGGGGCCCTGATGGAATCTGATGTACCGCCCATCTTATCGAGGCATCCAGGGCCTCCTCTTGGCTGCAAGACGCTTTGCCCCCATCCATCAGGGTCAGGAGCCCCAGTTTCCTTCTCACTGTGTACTTGGACAATTCCGGCTCAGAGGGAAGTTCGCCGCGGCGATATTCGTATACAGCGGTCAAGAAGGGCGACTCACTCACCACCTCGGGCAGGTCGTCCGGATGCAAATTAAACAGACTCACCCTGGTCTGCTTGGCGCTTTCCAGCGGCTGGGCTTGAGGCCGAAAGAAGGCTTCCCGCACCCCTTGCAGGTGCGCCAAACCACAAACGAAAAAGACCTTGTCGTGTTTATCCGCCAGTTGTTGAAGCCGGTAGGCCATACCGGCCTCCCGCCTGACATCAAGGTCGTCGCTGGCGAAGTTATACTGATGAAAATAGAGCTCCAGATAGGCATGAATGCCCAAACGATGGACCGCATAGGGGTCGGGAACATGGTCTCGATAAACCGGATAAGACGCCAAATCAAGATCCACAAAATAGAGCGGCAAGCCACTTTCCAAAGCGAGCCGCACCGCCTCCGTCATGGGATCGGTCGGCTCAACAGGAAGATATATGGGCTCCCCATCTGCATTTTCGTAAAGTACTACGGAGAGTTCCGGCAGCCGCCGAATACCCTTCTTGACGACGTCCGCTAGAGAACGGGGAAGTTCGACGGCAATCGCCTCCGGCCCAAGTCGAAAATAAGCGCCTCGCAGGGCCTCGGCAAACTCCATGCGGTAGTGTACAATCGGGAAAGGGTATATGGGACCGAAGGACTGCAAACAGCTGGACATCAATTACTATCTTTCATACCGCAGGGCCTCGTCACCCAATACGTTTACGATAGCCTTGCGAATGGCTTCTCCGCTGGACATCCCGGTACCGTGAATCATCTTCAAGGCATATCGGGCCATATTGATCCCGTCTCGAACGGAATAGACCTCGTCGGCCATATGGGCCCGCTGGAGAAAATCGACCATGTAATTCAGGATGTCCTCATCTCCAAAGGGTAGATTTTCTTTCAGGACTATCAACTCGTCCTCCCGCTCGGGAAAATCAACAAACACCTGAGGCTGCAGTCTGGAATGGATATATTCGGGAATCTCATATGTGGACGCATCTTCGTTGATTGTCGCCACAAACCGAAAGTCCTTATGCGCGGGGATGGTCAATCCAGTAATGATGGATTCCACATATCGCCGATCGTCGAGCAGCGGCGCCAAAGAAGCCCAGGATTTCTCACTCATCCGGTTTCCTTCGTCCAAGATACATACCCCCCCTTTGATCATGGCCGTAACCAAAGCGCTGGCCGCATATCTCACGCGACCGTCTTCGCCGATCACCGGCATGATAATCAAGTCTTCCGGACGGGTATCCATGGTCGCCTGCAACAAATATGCAGACCTTTTAAGACGTTTTGCCGCGGCATAACCGAGTGTTGTTTTACCGACTCCCGGTTTGCCCACAATGCGTGGATTAAACGGTATGTCCTTTTCGTCGATAACCATCCAAGCAGCAAGAACCTGCTTGATAAGTTCCTTTTGACCCACCCACCGCAAGGGGAGTTCCGCCGGATGGGCAAGCATAACCTGTAAAGAGCCGATATTGATCACTTCGCCTGTCTGAGAGGCCTTTCCCATAAACACCTACCTATTTTGATTGTGTATCGTGTGTACGATAGATCAACGCCTACCCATTGTCAATTCAGGATACGGCTGGAAACCCCGCTGACGAAATCTTCCCCGGCGCGGTTTTCTTTGAACCTACAAGGCTAATTTTTGTGGCATTTAGGTCGCACCCCTGATAAACGGAACGCATTGTAAGAGAAGATAATAGAGGTATAATATCAACCGCGCCAATGAAACCAGCATTAAAACAATCAGACCGTCTACCTGAAGACCCCCCGGTCCAAGATCCGTCCACTCCCCGTTTAACCGCACACACCAGCGGCGGAGTGGATTCCGACTTACAGAGACCAGCCATTAAACGGTTTTTAAAATATTTCTACAACCGTTTCGTCCGGCTTCATGGCAGTGCTGAACAAATTGCTTGGGGAAGTGCGGTAGGACTCTTTGTCGCCATGTCACCGACCTTGGGGTTTCAGATGTGTATGGCCGTAGCTATCGCTGCCTTTTTTAAGATCAACAAGGTGGCCGCCGCTGCTGCCGTCTGGGTTACCAACCCAGCCACCGCACCGGTCATTTATTGGATCAATTACCAGCTCGGAGCAAAACTACTCGGTTATCCCGTTCACCCATTCTTTTTCTCGAATCCCTCTTGGGAAAGCCTTTGGAACTCGGGAAAGCATGTCTTTTTGTCTCTCCTTGTCGGAGGCGGAATTGCCGGTATCGCCTTGGGATCAATCGCCTATATCATCATCGTCAATATGATAAAAACCGCCAGAGAAAAAGCCCAACGTCTCCGAGGGAAAAAGCCTTCAGGGCGATAATTCAAGACAGGTTACTGTTTTTCCCATCGGAGCAACTCGGTTACTTGACTAAGCGTACTGCCTTCCTTTATCTCCTCGCGGATTCGGTTTTCCCTTTCCAACACGTCCATTGCCCGGTTGGCATATTCCGTGGCCAGTGTCTTGGGCAAAACGACAATGCCGTCATCATCTCCCAAGATCCAGTCACCTGTCTCAACTTTTTGATCCCCTATGGTAACAGGCACCCCGATTTCTCCAAATCCCTTGGGTTCGCCGGCATTGGGCATGACCAACCGGGAAAAAGCGGGAAATTTGAGGGCCGCAATATCATGGCTATCCCGAATGGCACCATCAATGACAACGCCGGCAAGCCCCTTTTGGATCGCCGAGTGGGTGGCCAATTCGCCCCAAACGGCCGGCCCCACCCCACCCACGTCAACCACAATCACGTCTCCCGACTCCCCCATGTCAATGGCCTGAACGGGCTTGGCCCAGTCCCCCGGATACGTACGGACAGTCAGTGCCCGGCCTACAATCTTCAGTCCCGCAAATAGTGGGACCAAGCCTTTTATCACGCCGCCCCGGTGTAATGCATCCGATAGGTTGGCCGCAGACACCTGCTCAAGGATTTGCCGAACTTGCTGCGCAGATCCCCTCTTAAAGAGCTTTGTCGCAATTGGGGTTTTATTCTCCATGGCCCGCTTGATGACTGCGGCGGCATCAGACGGATCCACTGATTTTGAGATGGCGCCTCCCACCACAACGATTGACGCCCCGGCCTCAATCGCCATGGGAGCCGTTTCGGAATTGATTCCGCCAGCCACACCCACAGGCACCGAAACGGCTGCCGCCACATGTCGCAAGGTCTCAAAGGGATCTTTGCCCTCCATTTGTTCGTCTATGGCACAGTGAACGGTGATAAAGTCCACCCCGATCTTTTCCAAAGCTATCGCTCGAGAAACGGGGTCCCCAACAGCAATGAGGTCTGCCACGATCCGGGTGCCATAATTGCGAGCCGCCTGAACGGACTCCCGGATTGTCGCATCACTAGCGGCGCCCAACACGTCCACGATATCCGCCCCGGCTTTGGCCGCCGCTTCCACTTCGATGCGACCCGCATCCATAATTTTCATGTCTGCAACGACCTTGTGTCCCGGAAAAAGCCGTCTGAGCTCACGGACGCTCTGCAATCCCTCGCTTTTTATCAAGGGAGTGCCTGCCTCAAACCAGTCCACCCCACCTATCAAAGCCTTTTCGGCGGTCTTAACCGCCCGGTTAAGATCAACAAAATCCAGAGCCAATTGAATGACCGGTCTCATAGCTTACCTCAAAGATGAAAGATATCCGGTCTCACCCCTTGCAGCAGACAGTCTCCGCAATGACCAAGGGCCGGAGGTACTCAAATTATTCCAAGTTGGTGTGTCTTTGCTGCAACATGCGCTGATCGCTTCCTTGTCGAACAAAAAGCGCATGGGAAACGCCTTCGAGGAACAGGAACGCTGCTTGCTCGAATGGAGAACCGAGCGCCTGTACAAATGGCTCGTCGTCAGCACCTGCCTCTTCTACCTGCACAACCGGAATATGAATGACGGCGTCCAGGTGTGCTTCCATAGGTGAGTATTTTGTCCCCAAAATGCCGAATGTCCGCCCACCGGCACTCTTCGCCCGCTCTACGAGACTACAGGTACAGGATGTCCGGCCTGAACCGGACAAAACCACCAGTACCCCCCCCTCACCGATCGGCGGAGTGACCGTATCGCCAGCGAAGTGTGCACAATATCCCATATGCATGAGTCGCATGCAAAAACACCGCAGAATATATCCGGACCGTCCCTGGGCCGCACAGAAAATAGGCGCCGAGGCTTGCAGCCACCGACAGAGCCGGTCCGCCTGTTGAGAGGGAACATCTTCCAGACACCTTAAGGCATGCGCTGCAATAAGCGAACATCGTCGGTCGATCTTCATAGCCGCTCCATGACGACTGATTTCTGATAAAATGCCGGAAAAGGGTACAAGAAATAGATGGGGGAAGTCAATGCGCATTTCAGGTGGGGCGGGAGCAGCGACAATCCAAGTGAAAAAGGATTCGCAAGTCGGGCAACGACAATGGTCTCGCCGCCGGTGATCATCAAGACCGCCGCCGGTTGCCAAGATGAGGGGGTTCGGCCTTTCGTATCCTTAAATGGCCCCCTTTCCCGCCTTATCCGTCCAGCACTTGTCGTATGGTGTGAGAAAGCTGTTTAACTGAGAAAGGCTTCTGGATAAACCCGTTACACCCTCTGGCCATAATTTCACTGGCCTGACCTTCGATACTGTATCCACTGGACAGCAGCACTTTTGCCTTCGGTTCTATCTCCTTTATCCGGTCATAGGCTTCACCCCCGCCCATATCGGGCATAATCATATCCAGAATCACCATGTCGATCTCGTCTTTCTTCTCCTGATAAACGTTTACCGCCTCCTTGCCATTTCTGGCCAAAAAGACCTTGTACCCCATCTCTTCCAAAATCTCCTGACCCACTTCGATAATCATTTCTTCGTCATCAACCAGCAAGACGACTTCGGTACCCTTCTCAAGGGCGGTCGGTTCTTCCCGCTTTTCAGGAACCTTTTGTCCCGAAGCCGGAATAAAGACATCTAGCACCGTTCCCTCGCCTTCCTTGCTCATCACGTCAATAATCCCCTTATGATTCTTAATGATTCCATATGCGGAAGCCAGCCCCAGCCCGGTCCCCCTACCCATCTCTTTGGTGGTAAAGAATGGTTCAAAGACGCGGCGTAGTGTTTCCGCATCCATTCCTATACCTGTGTCTTTAACAGAGACCTTCACATACTTGCCCGGTACGACTCCGTAGGGACGGACCCCATCGTCGCTCAAAGTAACGTTTCGGGTCTGGATATATAAACTTCCGCCTTCCGGCATGGCATGGCCGGCGTTGACATATATATTGAGCAATACCTGTTCGATCTGGCCTCGATCCACCTCGGCCACCCAAATGTCCGACTCGTAGTCGGTGTAAACCTTAATGTCTTTCTTTGTCCGACCAAACATCTGGATCGTTTTAGACGTCAGTTCGTTCAGATCCGTCGGCCTTACCTCATACTTACCCCCTCTTGCAAATCCAAGGAGTTGTTTGGTCAGATTGGCCCCACTTTCCACGATGCCCTCTATGCCTTTCAAGTGCTCATAGTACGGGTGGTCGGAATCCATGTTCAAAAACATCAACGATGCCCGTCCCTGTATACCCATCAACAGGTTGTTGAAATCATGGGCGACGCCACCGGCCAGTGTCCCGATTGCTTGCATCTTTTGATATTGAGTTAATTGCGATTCCAATCTAACCTGCTCGGTAACATCTTTTAAAACCCCGACCACGCCGGAGACCTCGCCGCTTCCGTCAAGGTTGGGCGCGCCACTCAAGCTAAAAACCCGGCGTTTTCCTACCTTGTCCTGTAACGTACAAGAGGTATCCCGTATGGTTTCTCCGTTATGTCTGACTCGTTCAAATAAATCCGTGTACCGTTGTCTGCAATCCTTTCCGGCAAAATCGGCCACGGTCTTTCCCACCACCTCTTCCACTTTGTGACCCAAGATTTTCTCCCAGGCAGGATTGACGTAGGTAAACCGGCCGTCGAGACCTAACGTGTAAATGATGTCCGGCGAACTGTTGACCAGGTCCTGATAACGCCTCTCGGATAGGGCCAGCTTTTCCGTAACGATATTGCATTTTCTTTCCAACGCCTTCTGATCGACGGCGTTGCGTACCCGTTTCAACAGCTCATCAAACTCAAAAGGCTTTCTTAAATAATCATGGGCCCCTTTCCTGAGTGACTCCACTGCAGAATTGACGGAAGCATGGCCAGTAATGACAATCACCAATGTGTTCAACGCCTTTTGCTTGATATGTTCCATGATCTCAAGGCCGTTCATGTCCGGCATGACGATGTCCAAGAGGGCAAGATCTATGTCGTTTTGAACCAGGCATTGCAACGCCGCTCGACCATCATTGGCAGTGAACGTTTCATACCCTTCGTTACTCAAAAGCACCTTCAAGCTGTCACACATACGTACTTCGTCATCCACTATGAGGACCTTTGGTGTGTGGGCCATGCTGGCTTGCCTCCGAAAATCCAAAACCGCAGGCCAACGCGCCCACGGTAGCTCTGGATTGATTTTTTGTTCTAATTTGACTTTAGGGGCAACACGATATCAAATCTCGTACCTGAAGGCGGTTCACTCTGGCAGGTAATCGTCCCTTTCAACTCCTTGACAATATTGTAAACTACGGACAGCCCCAAGCCTGCGTGCCCCCCTTTTTTCGAGGTAACAAACGGTTCAAACAGCCGCGCCTTGACATCTTCCGAAATCCCAGGTCCGTTGTCGCGAAACGTTACCTGGATGGCATCACAGGATGTTTGGTCCTCAAAACTTTGGTTTTGAAACGTTTCCCCGTAGGGTCGGGTCTCTATAAAGAGATCCCCTCCACTCGACATGGACTCTACGGCATTTTTGATCAGATTGATGAACACTTGCTTCAAACTGTTCTTTTCGGAAAAAATTATCGGCAGGGAAGGGAAAAGCTCAAGGTGGATATTCACCTTAGACTCCATTTGGACGGATTCTCGTACAATCTTGACCAAATCGGACAGTAAGGCGTTTACGTCTACGGGCTCCTTCGGCCTTACTTCGGGTTCGGAAAAGTCAGACAATTTCTGCACGATGAGTGCCACTCGGTCCAGTTCCTCGCTAATGATCCTGAGCTGGTCGTGGACCGGATCGTTTTCCGGCAGTTTCATCCCAAAAATCTTGACATAGTTTTTGATGATCCCCAACGGATTGTTGACTTCGTGAGCCACCTTTCGAGCCAGCGCGGAGGCGGCCGCCAAGCGTTCCGTCTGAACCAAATGGGCTTGCCTGGATCGTGCGCTGTCGGCAAAAACCGCCAAGGACGTCTGGTTTGCATACATGGTCAACAAATTCAACTGGCCGCTTTGTTGCAACACTTCTGCGTCCTTCATACCCAAAACCATCACTCCAAGCGGCTCACCATGGGCAACCAAAGGTAAACACAGGATCTCATCTTTTCCGATCAACCGGATCAATTGATCATCGATGATACTCAACTCAACCGACTTTAACCGGCCGGAAGAGTCTAAAGGGCGTTTTTGGTCCAGACAACGGACAGGCAGGCAATTGCTCGTTTCTGCAGACAGGGCCAACTCGCGGATTCGACCGTCCGTTATCGACTCGGAAGCCTCCTTGCCACACAGCAGATTTGTCTCCGGATCACGAATAAAAAACAATACGTCTTCTATATCAAATAGGACCTGCAGCCCCTGACGGGCGATGTACAGGATCGATTCTTGGCCGTTAGCCTCCAGCAGATTTTGAAGCGTCCCCTGAAGTAATGAGACATTCCTGACACTTTTCAGAAGATCTATTTCTTTTTCTTGATCTTGGGCCGCCCCCCCCCTGTCTGCCGATTCCTGGGGCCTAACATCCATGCCCAGTGATTGAGCAGTCTCTCCAACTTGAGCCTCGTTTTCCGACAGGAGTTGCTCAACCTCGGACCGGGAAAAACCAAACAGCCCGTTTGCCGCATCAAATCCGCTTGTATCTTCTGCCTTGGTGTCCGTGGTCAGGCGATTGGCCAAAAAGACCAGTTTGACCAGCGGCAGAGCATCAGAAATCCGCGGTGCCGGCTCATGATGATAACGAAGTGCATCGGCCATAAAGGACTGCAAATGCCATTGGCCGATCATCCAGGCACCCACATCCGAGTGTGTCACCCCAAAACGATCCTTTTCCAGCCGAGACACCCCGCTCAACCCTTGGTTCGATTGTAGCACCTCCGCATATTCTTTGGGAAAGTTCACCCATAGGACGAGCTTGCCGATGTCATGGAGGAGGCCGGACAAAAAGGCCTCCTCCGGAGCGCTATAATCGATTCTTTGGGCAATCAATTTGGCCATGCTGGCACAGAGCAGACTGTGGCGCCAAAAGCCCTTCAAATCAAAAATCCCATCGGCCTTCGCTCCCCCAAAGACCTGAAATACGGCCGCACTGACGGCGATGTTCTTGACTGCGTCGGTCCCAAGTAACAATAAGGCCTGTTCCATGTTTGTTACCCGGGTCGGCAGGCCATAACCGACGGAATTGATCATGCGCATGACCTTGGCACTCAGGGAAGAATCCTTATCAATGATCCGGGAGATCTCTTTTACTGTTGTGCTATCGTCATTGCAGGCATTGATTAATCGAAGAAGGATGTGGGGCAACGTGGGAAGGTTCTTGGAGGTTCGTATCTTGGTAAGGATTGATTTTTTTTGAGAATTCATGTGTTGATATGGATGGCAAAAAGCATGCGTTTACTGACGAAACCAACTCCGCTGATATTTCATATTACTTCAACGGTGGGCTTTATGTCAAACTTTTGAAAAACCGTCGAGAACACAAAAAAGCACCTGTGGGGACTTACCCTCACCCCGCACAGGTGCCATAATGAAAAGAGCCAACTTCCTAATTTACTTAGGACGTAACCCAGGATGTCAAAAAAGCAGACAAACCATTAATTACAACTTTGACATGAGTTCCTTCGTTACCTCTTGAACGCTCGGTGCGCCATCAATCTCAATATACTTTATTTTCCCTTCTTTTTCCGCCAAATCCT
>Ga0180435_10001386_pt1 | contig 25366 bp, 21 predicted proteins | sample SS_ome_3_FD_132467 | JGI IMG/M metagenome (GOLD analysis project Ga0180435, IMG submission 132467) | Hypersaline lake sediment archaeal communities from the Salton Sea, California, USA - SS_3_S_1 metaG | ecosystem: Environmental > Aquatic > Non-marine Saline and Alkaline > Hypersaline >... | reverse complement strand
GAGTGGTGCGCAGACTGGTACGACCCGGAGTACTACATCGTCTCACCAACAGACGATCCGCATGGCCCCGTTGCTGGCGGTGACCGTGTCTATCGTGGCGGCGGTTGGTTCAATTGCGCCAGGGGTTTTCGGTCCGCAACCCGTAGCGGTAGCCAACCCGAAAACCGAAATCTAACGCTAGGGTTCCGCGTTTTAGCAGTGGTGGAGTGACGCGATGTGATTTACACGATAATGGTCTCCCGATAAACGATCTGCAAAACCGCCGAACACCTGGATGTCGTGTTGTACTTGCGCCTGGCGACTCTGTTCCAAGGCGAGTTGGAAGCAGGTGCTTTTGTGTTCGAGGGTTTGGTGCGGAATAAGCTGATTGCCAAAGAAGTCAGTCATCATCCATTCGGATCGATACTTGGCCGTTCTCAAACTGGGCGTCGACGACGAGCGAACGCCAACAGTCCCACCCCCACCAGGGCAAGCGGCGCCGTTGCCGGCTCGGGGACCGGTTCAAAACTCCCGTTGTCCCAAGTGAGCAGTTGATAGTAGTCGTACGATTCGCCTTGCGAGGCCTCCAGGATACCTGAGAGATAAGTATACTGCTGCCCGACCCCGCCGAAGCCGTCGTCGCTGATCGGGTTGTAGTTCCAATCCCATCGCGAAGAACCCGGCGTATCCGGGCAACTGAAGTGGTGGTACATCGTGTCCCAATAGATGGACTCGTACTGCTTGTCCTTGTTCGTGTAATCGGCGGCCCAGAACTCATCGCGCTTGCCATCGACCAGGGCGTAGTTATCTTCCTTACGCCCTAGTGGATGCATCTGCGTGATCTCCACATCGTTGACCCGCAGCCGCATCGACTGGTACGCGTCGCCGACGGCCGCGCTCTGGCCGCCGAAAATGTCGGTGGCCGAAACGTCCGTGAAGTCGGGCAGGACCACGTCCGGGGTGATCGAGAAGGTCGACGTTCCCGGCTGGAAGTAGAGCACGTCGTTGCCGAATACAGCCCGATCGTTGAAAACAACATTGTAAAGCGTCACCTCGTCGCCCAGTTGCACCGAGCGCACCAACTTGCCCGATGAACCCTCCTGATCGACCACGGCGATGCCACTGTACAGGCCGCCGCTAGCGCCCTGAATGTGGATGCGGCCCATGTGGCGGTCCATGTGGATGAGGTCCTGCACCACAACGCCAGTTATTTCGTCGACGACCTGGCCGTCACTGTAGGCCTGACGCACGGTACTGATCGGGACGTCCTGGGCCGGCGAGGCCGCGGACAATACGCATATGGCCAGTGCCGCAATTACTCCACGGTAGCTGTCAATCAACATCGATGTCTTTCCTTGAAATGGGTTACGGAAACAAAAGAACAGTGGGCTTCGGTTAAGTATCTGGACAAAGGTCAGACGGCTATCACCATGGCTGCAACAAAAAAAGGCATTAGGACTCCGGCCCGTCCCCAGGCTAGATTCCCAACGCCCTTTTTCAAAACTACATTAGCTTTACCGGTCGCCTACGGCTTCCCCAGAGTGCATTCGCGCCTCTTCACCGCAAGCGGATGTTGGGTGCGCCGAGGCGGTTCGTTGTTTTTTTGTCTGCGGTGTTATCTATCCCATTGCCTCGCATGGGCCTACGGTAGACTCGCAAGCGAGCCGAAAGGCGAACTGTCACTGCTCGGGCACATCGCCGGCCGCCATAGTGAACAGCGCGACGAAGTTCTCGGCGCTGGTCGACTCGGGATGAAAATGCACCGAGCCGTCGCCGTAAAGGAAATTGGCTCCCGCGGGATGAAACGCATAGATCCCGCTGCTGTTCTCGCAATTGATCAACTGATCGTGACATTTTAGGTGCATGCACGGCCTTGCGTCGTCGTCGGCCCAGCGTGACCCGTTGGCCGAGCCGGTGAGTCTCTTACCCTGCTTGTATCGTTCCGGGCGGCCGGCGACCTCGAACAGCAGGAACGTGTTGCTCAGCCCGTCGCGAACGGCTGCGGTGGTCGTTTGTTTGAAGATCGGCTGCAGGATGCCGTCCCAACTGTTTCGATCGGTTATTGTGCCGCTCACAACGAGCACGTTGAACTCCCCGCCCAGGCTTGGTATGGGCGCGTAGTCGCTCACGTACTCCCGTCCTCCGGGGGCCGAAGGGCATAGAAACGTTTCGATGTCCACGTCGACCGCGTCCTTGTTGACCTGGGCGTGCCAGTGCTCCTCGAAGTGATATTTGTCGTACACCGCCTGCTGCTCCAGGTACGGCAGCAGATAGGCCATGAGGTTGTGCTGTGGCACAGCCGAATAGGCCGGCGGAAACCGCCCATACTTCTGTTCGTACCCTCGCACTGCCAGGCCAAGCTGTTTCAGGTTGTTGGCGCATTGCACCCGCCTTGAGGCCTCCCGGGACGACTGTACGGCAGGAAGCAGCAGCGCAATCAAAATGGCGATGATCGAAATCACCACTAGCAACTCCACCAAAGTGAAACCGTGCAAAAGCCGGCCCCCGACCGCGTGGCCGATGGCCGGCCCAGCTTCACTGCGGATCGTTCGCTTAGGTTTGAGGATGTTAGTACCCATGTCCGTGGTCATGACGGTTGACACCGTCACACGTGTGTGAACGCTAATTGTCGTGGGAATGCCAGTGCCCGTCGCCATGATTATGGCCGTCGCTGTGGGAATGCGGGTGGCCCTGCGGCGGGTGACTGTGCTTGTCACTCAGCCCTTCCAGGCTGTCGCCGGCGAAAACGAGGTACAGATGCGGTAGCCCGCCGGCAAGCTCGACCTCATCGACGATCGTCGCTAGCGTGGCGGCGACGACCCGTTGGCGTCCGGCGTGGCCGGCATCGGCGACCACGGCCACGGGAGTCTCAGCCGGGTAACGCTCAAGCAGCCGCGGCACGAGTTGCTCCAGACCAACCACATGAGTGAAGAACACCATTGTTCTACTCAGGCGGCCGTCTTCGTCCGGGCCACCCAAGTCGCGCCCGTCGGAGAGGACGACCGAACCGCTGGCTCGAAACAGGTTCTGCCGAAGCGCGGCCGAACCGGAGTTGAACGAACTAATGCCCGGCAGTACTGTTGGCTCCAAGTCGGCTAGGTCGTCCAGGATCCAGGACCAGGGACAAAAGATCGTCGGATCGCCAGCGGCACAGAACACAACGCTCTGGCCAGCGAATACCAGCCGGCGCACCTGAGCCGCCAGTCGGCGCCGCTCCTGCTGGTTCTCCTGCCCCATGACTGAGAATGGCACGATTTCGAGGGCATCGCCATCGCTGGTCAACCGCGACGTTTCCGTTTCGAGGTAGTCGAAACAGAAGACATGGTCGCTTGCTTGGACGATTCGGCGGGTTTCGTCCGTCACAAGCCCCGGGTCGCCGGGCCCAATGCCCACGAGGTAAACCCTGCCTCGCGGGTCGGTTTTTTGAATCTTGATCCGGACGACTCGACGAACCCAACGGTGCTCGTTAGCCGCGCCGGGAAGGACGATTTGGTAAGGACCGGCATCCCCCAACTGGTTGCCGTCCTTGCGGTCGGCCAACAGAACACCGCCGTCGCCCGAGGCAGGCCAAATCTCGTCCGCCGAAAAAACGACGCGATACCCGTCGTCCCCCACAATCACCAACTCGAGAGGCTCCTCTGCGGCCGTAGCCGATTCCTCGGCCGACCCGAATTTCTGCTCGACCTCGGAAACAATCTTTGCCGGCTCCTCGACCCCGGCTGCACCAAGCAATTCGGCAAGCCACACGCCCTCATAGACGACTTCTCCTCGTGGATTCGCGGCCGCGACTTGCACTCGACGAGGCTCCTCTCCGTCGTCTAACGCAATCGTCACTTTCTCACCCGAAAGTAACTCGATTTCCACACCATCGCCGTTCGCGCCGGCTACCGCTGCTGGGTACGTCGCCCCGCATCCCAACGCAACGACGCACATCAAAAACAGAGAAAGATCGAGGAGAACGCAAAGTCGAGTTGACATGGCTCGGCGGCGGGCAGTAACAGTCATGTGTATTCCACGACATCCACAGCCCGGACGAGCCTTGTCTAGGACACGTAGGGCCAAAGAGAAAGACCTTCTGGGACCGGCACCTCCGGGAGGCAGGTAAACTGCGCACCCGGCAGCGATGGTAATATTACGTTTCCAGGTTTCGTATGACCAGATAATAATTCTTGGCGATTCGTGTGACAAGAGGCTGCGAGTGTTTTTGTAGGAAGTGTGACCCTGACTTGCTCGTCCTAGGGAGAGCCACCGAAATGTCACGCTGCACGCCCGAGTTGACATTTACCACAACTCTATTCCTGACAATGAGTTCTGCGATTGCGTCGGCCGAATCCCAAGCCGAGAAACCAGCCCCACCGATGCTACATTGGCATCGCACCCGGAAGCTACTTACTTGAACCGCCCTTGACAAAGATGCCCCGGGCCGCCCGAGTGGTGGTGCGCTTGCCATGACGCCATGAGAATACGGCGGCGGTCGTCATGCAATCTGCAACTTCACCAGTGGCGACGTCCTGTGCGGCTTGGGGCTTCCTCGGTTCTGCCCAGTTTCCGGAACTCGATCCTGCAATCTCAGGCAATGACGGCCACGCATATACATCACCAGTGGGAAGCTTTTCGCCAAACCCATTTGGTTTGTGCGACATGCACGGAAACGTCTGGGAGTGGTGCGCAGACTGGTACGACCCGGAGTACTACATCCTCTCACCAACAGACGATCCGCATGGCCCCGTTGCTGGCGGTGACCGTGTCTATCGTGGCGGCGGTTGGTTCAATTGCGCCAGGGGTTTTCGGTCCGCGACCCGTAGCGGTAGTCAAACCGAAAACCGTAACCTGACTCTGGGATTTCGCATCTTCATGTCGGCAGAGTGAAGGATCGGTGTTTTGCGGTTGCGGTGTCTTATGGGGTGGCTTTCCGCATCACTGATGAAGAGCGACTTCGATACCCAGATGTTGTCCCGTTCTGAACGCGTTAGGTATTCGCAAGCCGTGAACGCGATGGCAATGATGGCGGGCGGTATGCTGGATTGTCCGGCGAATTGCTCAGGAGTCGTGCGGTTCAATGTGCACCAAAACGTCGATAACGTCTGGCCCCGTTTCGATGAGTCGGTGTTTCACCGCACCAGCGATGTTGTAGCCTTGACGCACACTCACCCGACAAACGAATCTCGAACCGTTGACGAAGATTCTCGATGCGGAACACGACTATGGTCTTTGGAAAGACTGAGTTTGATATAGCCGAGAGTTGTTGGCCTGAGCAGAATGCTTGCGACCTCGCCTTCATTCGTTGTAGTTTCTTCCGCGTGTAAGCAGGTGCGCCATGCCCAGCACAAGCCCTCCCGCCAGGATGCCGGGCATGCCTTCGTAAATGGCGTTATGCCAACCGAGCCAACGCCATGCCAGAGCGACCCCCAATCCCGTCAGAATACTAACCGAACTGGTGATCCATCCGGGGCGGCCTCCCAGACACCGGCATACCAACAGTGGTGCGAAAGCGCTAGCGAGTCCCGACCAAGCCATAATGACCAGACTGAACACGCTCTGTTGATTGAACAAGGCCCACATCAACGCGGCGAACGTAATGGCACCTGTGCTGAGCTTGAGCAACCACGTTTTTTCAGTTTGGTGTGGCAGCAGGTCATGGGTAACGGCCGACGAACAACTAAGCACGAGTGAGTCGGCCGTCGACATGGTCGCGGCAAACACGCCAGCAAGCACCAGTCCAACCCCAACCGGCGGCAAGAGCTCCATTGCCATGGTCGGAAGAGCCAGTTCTGCGTCAAAGTTTCCGGGATCAGTAAGGTAGACTCTGGACAGCATACCCACGGCGGTGGCCATCATGTAGAACAGCAGAAACCAAGAGTAGTACCACGCTCTGGCTCGCCGCATGTTGCCCGTGTCATCGAGGGTCATGAATCGGGTCATCACATGCGGTTGCCCAATCACCGAAAGTCCCGCGAAGGCCCAGCCAACAATAAACAAGATGCCGCCGCCTAAGCCCGGTACGATGAGATCCTGAGGAAACCAGTCCAAAAACCCCTCGACTTGCTCCATCTGTTCAACGGCACTCGAAACGCCGCCGAGCGATTGAGTGGCGACCACCATCATGACACCCATTGCAATGATCATCACGACGGACTGCGCCGCGTCTGTCCAAATCGAAGCCCGAATTCCCCCTGCGTAACAGTAAGCCACCACCAAAACGGCTCCCAACGTCGAGCCGGCCCAGTTCGGCCACCCAAACAGCACATGCAGTGCTTTGCTGCCGGCCACCAACTGGGCGCTAGCATAAGCAGATAGGAAAACCAGCGACAGTAAGCCGATCAAGCGCTGCACAGACCGCGAACCGTCGCCTTGATACCAGTGGCTCAGGACGCCGGCAAAAGTGGTTTCGCCGGTCCTGCTGGTCGCTTCGCGTAGTCGGGAGTGAACGAAACCGGACGCCAAGAAATCTCCGGCGATCCAACCAATCATCAGCCAAATGGAGGCGAGTCCGGTCGTGTAGGTATAGCCGATCACGCCGATGAACATGTACCCGCTATTATTGGTGGCGACTGCTGAAAGACCAACCAAAGACGGCGGAACAGCACTACTGGCGAGATAGTAGTCCTGCTTCGTGCGACGGCTCTTCAGCATCGAACTGAGGCCGACAAGTACGAATAGCGAGAGAAAAAGCAGGAAGGAGACAACCATGCGAAGGCGGGATTCCTATTCCTGGCCGGCGGGCGATGCTTCCGGCGGCAATTCGTAGGCGCCTTCGGCATTGTGTACCTCGTCGCCAGTCACTGGAGGGTTGAAGACGCAAGCTAGGGTGAGTTGTGAGTGCGCACGCAACGTGTGTCGGTCATGTTGGTCGAGCACATAAAGCGTGCCGGGACGAATCGTATACACTTTACCGTCTTCACGGCTTTCGATTTCCCCTTCTCCGTCGATGCAATAGACCGATTCATAGTGGTTCTGGTAGTGCATCTGGAAGTCGGCGCCGGCGTGGATTGTCGTAATGTGAAAGGAAAAGCCGACTCCGTCGCCCTTGAGCAACATACGCGTGCTTACCCAGTCACCGTGCGGATCAGCGACGTGCCGTTCTGTTTGCCGGCACTCATCGAGTTTGCGAACAATCATGAGTTTCCCCCTTGAGAGACGACCGCTTCGGGGGTAAGTACGACATCGTCGAAGTAGTCGGTTTCCTCCGGAACGTCGACCTTGCTGCAGACTTCCTTGATCGAAGCCTCGATGATGCCGAGTCCGCGCTCGAGATTCGTGTCCGAGATTGTGAGTGGGCACAGTAGCTTGATGACGTGGTCGTCGGCGCCACTCGTCTCGATGATCATTCCGCGCCGATACGCTTCTTTCGTGATCTTGCCGGCAATCTCACCATTGACACAGTTGATGCCTTGGAACATGCCACGCCCCCGAGTGTCAAGATTCCCGTCTCCAAGTTCACGTACGATTCGTTCCAGGCGACGCTGGATAATTTTCCCTTTGCGCCGTACATCCTCGGCGAAACGGTCTTCGCTCCAGTAGGCATCAATGGCAGCCTTGGCCGTCACAAATGCCGGGTTGTGTCCGCGAAAAGTTCCGTTGTGTTCACCGGGTTTCCACTGGTCGAGTTCGGGACGGATGAGTACTAGGGACAGAGGAATACCGTATCCACTCAACGACTTGGAGAGCGTCACAACATCCGGACGAATCCCGGCTTCCTCAAAGCTGAAGAAACTACCGGTGCGACCGCAACCCGCCTGAATGTCGTCTACGATCAAGAGCATGTCGTGCTTCGTGCAAACTTCTTGAAGGTTTGTCAACCACTCGGGCGAAGCCGCGTTGATACCCCCTTCCCCCTGTACCGTTTCGACCACGACAGCCGCCGGGATATCAACACCGCTGCTGCTGTCGGAGAGCACCTTGTCGAGGTAGCTGGTGGTATCCACCTCATCACCCATGTAGCCGTCGTAGGGCATTCGGGTGACTCCGGCCAGCGGAGCCCCTGCGCCGCCGCGATGGTGTGCGTTGCCGGTCGCCGACAAAGCCCCCAGCGTGACGCCGTGAAACCCATTCGTAAAAGAGATGACGTTTTGGCGATTCGTGTAGTTCCGGGCGACCTTAAGCGCCGCTTCGACTGCGTTGGTGCCAGTCGGGCCAGTGAACATCAGAACGTAATCGAGTTCACGTGGTTGTAGGATCTTCCCAAGGAAGGCTTCCATAAAATCGCGTTTCGCCCCCGTGTAAAGATCGAGACTATGCGTGATCCCATCGCTCGCGATGTACTCTAAGAGTTTCTCCTTGAACAACGGGTTGTTGTGTCCGTAGTTCAGAGAGCCGGCCCCGGCAAGAAAGTCAAGGTATTCATTGCCGTCTTCGTCCACCATGATCTCGCCTTTCGCCTTCGTGAAAAGGCGAGGGAAACTCCGACCGTAACTCTGAACCTCTGATTCGATTTCCTCGAAGATCTTCATTTTTCCAATCCGTTATTCGTTGAAGTTAGATTGTTGTGTGGTGCCCAAACGGGCCAATGACGAGTCGCTTTTCGCTTTCGTGCAGCCCACCGAAATGTTCTTCCTGGTCATAAACGACAACAGACTCGGTCTTCGCTTGCAGGTCACGCGCCAAAGCGAGGAACATTGCCCAGGAAGCTTCGTTGCTGGCAGTAATGGTGGTTTCGAGATGCGTGACGCCGGCACATGCGGGTCTCTGCAACACCTCGCGAATCATCTTCCGGGCCAAGCCTTGCCCTCGCGCCGCGGGAGCAACTGCCACCTGCCAGACGAAGTAGTGATGGGGGCGCAAAGGAATTCGATACCCAGACACAAAACCCACAAGCTCTTTCCCACTTTTTGCGCACACCGAGGTTGCGCGGAAATGGTCGCATTGCAGGAGATTGCAGTAGACAGAGTTCGCGTCCAGAGGTGGGCAGGCAGAAACAAGCCGATGAACAGCGAGACCATCAGCGGGGCCCGGTTGGTTGAGTCGTATTTCGGAAAATGTGTCAGCCATTACGCGACGAACGTCATGCCCTTGACTCGTGGGCTTGATGCCGACATCTCCAATCCAAAAAAGGGTCTTGTATACATCAACACGTCGAAGCAAAAACGCGCCCCTAACGTGTGCCACAACATGTTCGGTTTAAGTAAACCTGTTTTTCCATCGTGCAGGAGAGCGAAAGCGTATCGTGTTAGGAATCATTTGCTCGCACAGCTGCAATAGCAGTTGCATCGGGGTTTCTCAGGTAGTGCGGACGCGGCGGTTGATCACAAAACGGTTCAACGAGTTTGTTTTCGCAACTGTTGTAAACGAACATCAGCAACGATCGTGGTTGCCCGGAGATATTGTCCGGCGATCCATGAATGATGTTGCATTCATGAAACACCACCGTTCCCGGACTACCGTGGACCGCTTTGATTTCTCGGTTTTCCAGGATCTTGTCCATCGTTTCCGGTTGGGGCACGCCGGCCGTTTGCGTCTTCAATGACTGCGCGTAGTTTTTTTCGCCCGTCGTTCCTGCACAAGAAACGAAATCCAGATGCGATCCGGGGATCACATAGAGCGGCCCGTTGAACTCGTTGTTTTCCGTCAGCATGATCCAGGCGGTAACCGCACGCATTCGGGGCATTCCGTCTTCCACATGCCACGTTTCAAAGTCGGAGTGCCAAGCGAACGACTTACCTTTGTAGGCAGGTTTCACGTTAACCCGTGACTGCGTGATGTAGACCTCTGACGCCAAAAGCTGTTGTGCCACATTCAGTATTTTGGGGTGACGCGAAAACCGGTCAATAAGCTGACTATAGGCAAACGGCTTGAAAATCGTTCGGACTTCTTGACTGTCGGGTTCGGTGTAGAGTTCTTCGTTTCCCGCCATCGAAACCTTGAGATTGTCGATCTCCTCAAGCAGCGGGGCGACCATTTCCGGCATGTAGTCGGGCAAAACGAGAAAACCATCTCGCTCGTACGAATCAAGCTGATCCCTGTACAACGTGTGCTCCACGTCCGGTTGTACGTTCCCATACACCACTTTGTCTTGTCGACGGACGATTGTTTCTTTCTCACCGGTTCGTGACGGATAGAGGTCGTCGTGAGCTTGCATCTGATTCTCCATGGTCTCCTAAAAGGGTGGCTACGGCGCGAATGCAACTCGAATTCGCGCTACGTCGCCACTCGTATACCTTTCCCGTCGTTCCGTGAAGCAAGGGGGTTCGCTGTCCGAACTGGTTACTTGAGGGTGGAGTCGCAGCCGTCGGAATTCGCCTCCGCTTTCTCCGCCCTCCCAGCTTCACGCCAGATGAGGTTGCGCACTTGGTGAAAACTGTGCTCTTCGGGATCAAGCCGAATCGCTTCATCACAGTTGGCTATTGCTTGGCCCAAGTTACCGAGCATGGCATAGGCAACGGCACGGGCGTTGTAAGCTCTCGCCAGTTCCGCATCCAGCTTGATCGCTTCTGTGAATGCCTTGACGGCATGTTCGAGTTCATTGTTATCTAGGTGGTTCATCCCCTGACTAAAAAACTCGATGGCGTCTTGCATGGCCACGATCCCTGTTCGTTTTTTGATGGTTCCGTCGGTTTATGAACTTGTTGTTCTTTGCGCCGATTGGGAGAGCTTCGTCACCTGAAGACCCTTTACCCAACGGCGTGCCTCAATCATTTCACCTCATGTAAAAGGCTGGTCAAGTTCGCCCCACTTCCAGCACTTCAAACTTCATCTTTCCGGTCTTCGTATCGAGTTGCCCATTGTCTCCCGCTTTCACACCCGACATGGCTCGCCCCAAAGGGCTTTCTACAGAGATCCGATTTTCGATGAGATTCACTTCATTACTGGGAACGAAATGGTACACTTCCTCAAAAGCTTCTTCGCCTTGAACGTAACCGCGAATTCGAGCCCACGTACCAGTTTCCACTTTTTGAATTGGCCGATTACTCACGTCATCTCCTCGTTGAGCGTGTCTCTCAAGCGGCATTTTGGCTGCTCGTCGGTTTCCCAGTGCAGTCAGCGGGCCTCTCCGTTTTTAGAATCCTCTTCCGTCAGTTGGCCGATTGTGCCGGACTCCTCCTCGGCCAACGGCGTCTCATCCGTTGGTACGACCGCTTTTTCAAGGTATCGCGACACGTCTTCAGGTATAGCACCCGCCACGCCCGGCACGAGTACTGGGGCCGCCTCGATGCTCTCGGCATCCATCATGGACGCGATGCGCTGAAGCGTTGCGAGAATCATGGTCTGTTCCCATTCCTGGAGCTTTGCCAGTTCCCGACGAAATCGGTCCTGCAACAACGAAGGCGCTTCCGCAACCAATTTGGTTCCATCTTCGGTCAACTGAACCACCACGCTACGTCGATCCCGATCACCACGCGCCCGGTCTATGAGTCCCCGTTTTTCCAGTCTTCCCAAGATGCCTGTCACCGTGGCTGAGCCAAGATGAATGTCCCGGGCCAAGGCCCCAATTGTGATAGGCTGAAGTCGCTGGATTGCCTGCAAGGCGCTTAGCTGCGGAATGGTCAACCCATTTTTCTGTAGCAGGACTCGGGAATGGAGGTCGATGGCTCGGGTTATTCGTCGCAAAGCAACGATTACCTGTTCCTCCAACGGAAGGCCGCTTGGCATCTACTGGATCCTCAAATTCGCGAAGCAGTGATTTGTACACGATTATTTTCTACACGCAATATAATTGGTCAACCCCATTCGCACTAGAGCCCGCAGAAATACACGGTATCAAAAAATAAGCTAATTTATTGGTGGCCCGTGGCAGTATCTCCATGTCTTAAATAAGATCAGCACAACATACTTTCGGGCTGTTGCTGCGTTTGAAATCGAGCATTTAATTTCTGTACACCACGAAGTGCCAGTCATTTGGCATTGCAGTTCGAGGGTATAGTCCGCGCTCGCATGATGACGCCGCCTAGCTCTGCCGTGGGGTTCTCCGCATTCCAGAACGCAAACGCGAACAACCGCCATCAAGAGGGGACTCGCCGATTCAGCGCCATTTCTACTGTTGTAGGTTTGCATTTCCGAGTGCACTTGCGACGCCAGTGCTATAGGGCCGCCTTTCCGTTCAGGGAGCCGTCGTTACCCTATCTGCAACTTCAGCGGGGGCATCGACCGAACGCAGAAAACGATCTCGTCCGCCTCAGCCGACTATGGCAGCATGGCGACCATAAGCCAAATCGGCGCAAGCTCAGAGGGGGGCGGACCGAAGCGCCTTGACAGCGGGAATTCTGTTCGCCTTTTTGGCAAGGCAACGCTGATCAGAGTCGAAATATTGTGCCGCTTCGAGATCTCGGTGACTCGTGCGTGTTAGCCGCATAGAAGAGAATGCGATTTCGATGCGTGGTCTGGCGCGCAGACGAGGTCTGTCGAAGAAAGGCACGATGGCGAGTCGCAAATGGCGATTCCGTGCTTGTGAAGTTTGCGGTGAGCGTCTGAACCAAGTGGTTGTTTCACCCAGTGATACTCGTACGCGCTATACGCAACTTGTGCGACTACGGAAACCGCGTGACGACCGCGTGATTCGGTTGTAACAGACGGCAACCACTCTCACCGCGAACAAGCGGTTCCGACGACAAAAGCACTGAACCTTCACTGGGTAGTCGGGTGAGATCGACGTTCTTTGCGTCATTGGGCGTTAGACGTGAATGCACTCGCACATCCCCTTCATTCTCCGCCCTATAATGGACCGAGAAGATGCCTGTTTCGGCGTCGTGCTCGACGCTCATATACGCCGCCGAAAGCCAGCCCTCGGCGAGTCCCTGTTTTCGCAGGGCGATCAGGTCGCGATACCAGGCGAACATCTTGGCATCATGTTGGGCGGCATCGTGGCAATTCGAACCCAAAAAAGCAGCGGGGTCGGACGGCAACGGCGCGCCATCCCAAACGTGCCTCGGGTACTCGCGACTGCGACCTCGATCCACCCTGCGCCGCAGCCCTTCGTCCGTGAAATCGGCGAAAAAGGGAAACGGTGAGTCGCAGGCGTGTTCCTCGCCCATGAAAAGCAGCGGAATGCCGGGATAGAGAAGCACAATCGCCGCCGCCGCCATTTGAAACTCACGACAGGTAAGTTGATGCAGACGCTTGCCATGGGGATGATTGCCGACTCCGTCGTGTGTTTGTAGCGCCGTTACAAACGACTCGATGTGATCGATATCCGAAGAGTGCTTGGAGACTCGCGTGTGGAATCGGCTCGCGTAAAGGTACCCGCGCTGGAGCACGTGCAGCAAGTCTTCCGCGCCTCGGTAGTCGCGATGGGTTAACTTCAGGTCGGGCAGGGCGCATGAGTAGATCGAGTGCATCAGGCAATCGCACCAAATGGCGTCATACGCAGCCCGCTGATTCGTCGCCGCAAGCAATTTGTCGTCGTATACATTGGCTTCGGCGATCAGGTGGATATAGCGTGCGACGTTTTTCGCGTATCTCGAAACCGCTTCCCGCAGTTCATCCAGGATCGTGGGAGCACTATCGTCGAACATGAAATGGACGGCATCGAGCCGCAACCCATCGAGATGAAACTCTTCGTACCATCGCAGGGCGTTTTCGACGATGAATCGACGAACCTGCTTGCTATGGCGATCATCGAAATTGAAGGCGTCGCCCCAAGGGGTGTGATGCTTGCGAGAAAAATAGGGGCCGAAGTCGCCGAGGTAGTTCCCCTCCGGGCCGACGTGGTTGTAGACCACATCGAGGATGACGGCCAGACCCGCGTCGTGGCAGGCGTCGACAAATACCTTGAAGTCGTCCGGTGCGCCGTACGTGTTGCGCACGGCGAATAGATCGACGCCGTCGTAACCCCAGTTCCAGCGGCCTGCCGACTGCGCCACCGGCATAAGCTCGACGGCGGTAATGCCCAACTCCACGAGCGAAGGCAACCGTTCGATCGCGGCCGAAAATGTGCCTTCTTTCGTGAACGCCCCCAAGTGCAACTCGTAAATCACCAAGTCGCGTTTGGCGACACCATGCCAATCCTGGTCGGTCCAAGCAAACGTGTTGGGATCAACGACGCACGATACGCCGTGAACGCCGGTCGGCTGATAACTCGACACCGGATCGGGCCGCGCCAAACCACCGTCGAGCACATACCGGTAGCGCGAGTTGGGACCAGCGCCCTTAATGCTGCCGACGAAGTAACCATCGTCTTCGCGGCGCAGCGGGCGTCGCTTCTTATTTCTCCCTCGGCCGATCTCGACGGCAACGTTTTTTCGCCGCGGCGCCCAAACGCGGAAATGGGTGCGGTCGTGCGTGATCGGCGTCGCACCGAGGCGATCCATGGGTGGGATGTCGGTGTCCAGCAAACTGAACCACCGGCATCCTTCGAGCACACCACTGGTGGCCGGTTGTGAGGCGAGAAACAGTCGACCCTGTTGGCCGTTGGCGCGGTGGGTATCATAGACCTTTCGGGCCAATTCTCGGTCGGCGTTGCCGACAACAATTGATCGGTAGCCGGCTGTGAGCGCCGCCAGGTCGTTTCCCGAATCGCCCGCGAACACAATACCGCGGTCATCGATCTCGAAATGTCGCGCCCACCACGCCAACGCATACGCTTTGGAGACGGCAACCGGCAGCAGGTCGATCAATCCATCTCCTGTAAAGGGATCAACGCTCTCGATCACCGAATAGGGGGCCTGTCGCTCGTCAAGCTTTTGCCGAATGGTCGCCACGAGGCCGTCGAGTTGGGCGGCGTCCACATAGTAACTAAGCTTGAACCGTCCCTGTTTTTCGGCCTCCTGCAGTCGCAGTCCATCGGTGGAATCGAGGTCCTGTCGAAGCTGTTTGATCGATTTGGCGGCAGTGATTTTGTCTAGATGCTCTTGGTATGCCACGACCGGTTCGTAGCCGCCGCCATCGATGCGTCGTAAGATCGAGGTTCCGACGTCACAAATGATCCAAGCCGGTGACGGCAGATCGTACACGTCGATGGCGTGCTTCACAGAGGAGAAATGCCTCCCTGTGACGAAGACGAGCTGGATGCCATGGGCGGGAAGCTGATCCGCCAGTATCCGCAAATCGGCTTGGTTCTGTGGTTGGTCGGTAAGTGGTATCAGCGTCCCGTCAAGATCGGTCGCCAAGACATTCGTTGTCAAGGTTGTGCGAGTTTCGTTTTCCATAACGTATCCGAATCGTTATCAATCGTTGGCGGCGCGAATCATTCGCGATTCAGCCATAGCAACTGGTAGGGTTCCAGCGGCACAGGGTCGGAGGTTTGGTGGGGCTGGCCGGAAATGACGTCGCGGAAGAAGCGCCCCAACCCCGCCGTGCGCAAGCGATTGCCGTCAACGGCTTGGAGTTGCTCCGAGAAATTCGCCAAGACGACCAAACGGTGGCCTTCGCGGATGCGGACGTATCCGAGAACATGTTCGTTGTCCGTATTGAACAAATCCATCGTCTGCCCGGCCAAGGCGGGCGACGACTGTCGCAGGGAAATCAATCTTTTCGTTGATTCGAAGATACGGCTGCGAATCGATCCGTTTCCGGTGGCAATGTGGTCGTCCAGTTCTTCGAGAAACTCCCATTTCATTTTTGGCCGATGAATCCATCGGGTATCGCCGGCTTTGGCCGGGTCTTTGACGAATTCGTAGTCGTTGAGCATGCCCCATTCTTCGCCCAGGTACAAGAGCGGAATCCCGCCGATGCTCAAGATGACTCCATGCAGTAGCATCATACGACGAATCGCCAGATCTTTTTTTTCCTCGTCGTTTTCGTTGATCGCCTGCTCCAATCCCGCCAGGGACGCCATGGTTCCCGAGATCCGCATGTCGCCCGTTGCGTCATTCTCCTGAAAAGGAACGCCGCGGGCGAACGAACCGGGAAACTGACCGGTGTAAAATGCGTTTAAAAACTGACGATGATCAAAGGGCTTGATTCCCACCGCCAGTGCGTCCTGGTCGTCAAATGTCCAGCCGATGTCGTCGTGACAGCGCAGGTAGTTCACCCAGGCGGTGTTTTCGGGAAGAGCGTGTCGATGTTTGAGTGCTTGAAATAGCAGGGTCGTTTTGCGCGTGGCCAACGACTCCCAGAGCAACGCCATAAGGGTTGGGTTATAGGAGATCTGGCACTCATCTGGCCCGATATATTTCACGACTTCGTCCGGATGGACGATCGCCTCCGACTTGAATAGCAGGCCGGGCGTCGCAATTCTGGCAAGATGATTGAAAGCTTGAACAAGCATGTGTGCTTGAGGCAGGTTTTCACAACTCGTTCCCATCTGCTTCCAGATAAAGGCGATGGCGTCGAGGCGAAGAACATCCATGCCCGTATTGGCGATGAAGAACATTTCTTCGAGCATGGCGCAAAACACGGCGGGGTTGCCGTAATTCAGATCCCACTGAAAGCTGTTGAACGTCGTCCACACCCACTTGTGCATCCCGTCGTGCCACGTGAAATTGCCGCGTCGCACGGTGGGGAAGATCTCACGCAGTGTTTTTTCGTACTTGTCCGGTTCCGTGCGGTCGGAAAACAGGTAGTAAAACTCCTGATACTCGCGTTCACCGGCTTGGGCGCGTTGCGCCCATTCGTGGTCGTCGGAGGTGTGATTGAAAACGAAATCGAGCACCAAGGAGATGCCCGAACCACGCAGGTCTCGCGCCAGCAGTCGCAAGTCGTCGATCGTGCCCAGTTGCGGATCGACCGACCGGTAGTTGCTGATGGCGTATCCACCGTCGTTATCCCCCGGTCGCACGGCGAACAGGGGCATCAAGTGCAAATAGGTCAGGCCGAGGCGTTTGAAATAGCCGACATGCTCGCGCAGCTTGGAAAGGTTTTCGCTGAACAGGTCGACGTAGAGCGCGCCGCCGACGACTTTCTCCGATGTGAACCACCCGGGTTGATTGATGCGGTGCCGATCCAACTCGCAGAGATCGTCGGGGCGCTCGGCCCAAGCGCGCGCGGCGGCGAGCAACACCTTTTCGGCGAAGTAGAAAAAGTCGTAGCGCGATCCGTAAAACCGCAACAACAGCGCGAAGAGGGGGCGCCAATGTTCCTGAAGCCTGGCGGCGAAGTCGCGCTGCTTGGCTTCGGACGTTCCCGCCGCGAGCCAAACTTCGTTCAGTCTCAGTTGCAGCCGCTTTCGAGTCAGATCCGCTTGGAAGTGAATATCTTCTTGTGTCGCCGTCATTCGACTCGATCGTTGGGGATCTCGATATTGTCCAAAAAGCTGTAATACTCGACTCCTTCAAGTATACCTGCCGCATGCGACGCTTGGGCGAAATAAACACGAGGCCGATTTCGAAGTCGATTCAGCTCGGGGCTGTGATTCCCTACAACCACTCCCAAGGTGCGTCCCAACAACATGCCGGCATCGTTGCCCGAATCGCCGGCCACCAAAACGTGTTCCGGCGCGAATCCCCATTTCCAAAGCAGGTGCCGCATCGACATGTCGCTACCCCCACGGACGGGAATGACGTCGAGAAACATTCCAAGTGAAAGCACGACCTTCGCGCGCAACCCCGCTTCCCGCAGTATCTTTTTGATCGTCGTGGAGCTAGGGCTGACCCTCGTATCCAACTCGTAGCTGATTTTGAATTCCGATTGTTTCGCCTCCTCCTGAAGCTTCAGGCCCGGCACTTTCTTCAAGGTGGCGCGGATCTTTTCAGGTTGCCATGCGTAACCGATAGCGTTTCGCCAACTCCGGTCCGGGGTCAGTTGTTCACCGTAGTGCAGTTGCGTACCGACGTCGGTATCAATCAGATCGGGACGCGGCAGGCCCAACTCTTCGATCAACGACATCGCGCTATCAAGTCGCCTGCCTGTCGCCACGCCGAAGCCAACGTGGTCGTTGCCGCGAATCATATCGACGAACGCCTCCAGCGACTCTTGGTCTCCCGTGAGCGTGTTGTCCAAGTCGGTGATGATCAATCGATCAAACTCGGGTAGCCGTCGCCCGGTTGGTTTGCTAGTGATTGTCGGCGTGGGAGAGTGCTCGAGGATATCGACCAAATCCCTTAGATAACGCTTTGCATGGTTCTGCCAAGCATAGTGTTTTCGTGTGCCATGAATCCCGTTGTCCGACCACGTTTGCCACTGATCCTGGTCGGTTAGAACTCGCAACAGAGCGTGTTCGATCGATTCGTCGTCGAGAGGATCAATGAGCAAACCATTTTGGCAATTGGCGAGGATGTCGCGCGGTCCGCCATCGTTGGGAGCGACAATAGGAAGGCCCGAGGCCCCCGCCTCCAGCAAGGTCAGCCCGAAGGGTTCGGTGAGCGCCGGATTGATGAAAACGCCTCCTGTCGACGCGGCAAGGCGATATAATTGCGGTACATCGTCGGGGGCGTGGCTCTTAGGATAGGCGACCTTCCCGTAAAGATCATACAGATCGATCAAATAGAGGACGTTGTTAATGATGGTTTGCTGGGCCTTGGGGAGTTCTCTGAGGTCTTCGCGCGAGCCCATCACCATGACCAAATTGGCCAGCTCCTGCAATTGCGGGCTTTTGCCATAAACTCGTACGAGCGCTTCGAGGTTCTTCCGCTCGTCAGGCCGGGCCACCGTCAGAATCATCGGTTTTTTCGGCTTCTTGAGAAACCTTGTCACCTGACGCGCGATGGAGCTACTGCGCGCCTTGTTCGATTTCTGGTTTGGTGAAAACGACGAAAGATCAACCCCCGGTGGAATGACCTCCATGCGGGACGGCACATAGTGGTCGTACAACGCGTACTGTTGCTCGACTTCCTGGTTGGTGCTGGTAACCACCATGGTTGCGGTTTCTAGCGCGACCTCTTCCGCCTCGATTCGCGTCGTGAATTTGTACTTTTTCTCAAGAGCGCTCCCGTCGGCCTTGCCCATCGAAAGCCGTTGTCGCTTGACGCGACCCAACGAGTGGCCCGTGAATACGAATGGTATGTGAAGTAATCGAGCGAGCTGCGCCCCCGCCAGCCCGGCATCAGCGTAGTGACCGTGGATGATGTTCGGCAAGCCGGCGCGTTTGAAATGGGACAGCGTCCGATCGAAGAACATCTCGATGTAGGGCCAAAGCGATTCCTTACGAAGATACCGTTTGGGACCAAAGGGGATGCGCACGATGTTGGCATTATTCGTGATCGGCTCAGCCAGTTGTGCGTAGTCGTCGTCGACCCTTGGATCGATGATCTGTCGCGTCAGCAGTTCCACCTCGCGGACGTTCGGTTGGGCCGCCAACTCCCGGGCCAATTCCAGCACGTATTTTGTTTGCCCACCGGTATCCGCGTCACGGCCGAGTTCAGGGTCTCGGGCGCGAATCAGTCCGTGCAAACTGATCAAAGTGATCTTTAGGTTGTCGAGTTGTCGGGAGGTCGACGAGTTGTCCTCGCTGACTTCGGACGGCAATGATTTCGTTTTCGGATTCTTCGTAAATGACGTCATAGTCATATCAGGCTTCCATTGGTTGAGTCGGGTGAGTCTGTTTAGAAACAAACGGCTTTTGGGAATTGGTGCAGCGGAGCGACGCTCATGCGGTACTTTGATTGCCGGGCTTGGTGAGGCGAACGCAAGAGATCGAACACCGACTTGACCGGCGAGAACACGGCCTTCGGTACCTCGACGAATACAGTATTCCAGTTGGCCATCCCGCCGTTCCAGAGCCCTGGGCGCTCCAGGACGGTGGCGTTTCGGTCGCCAACCACTTTGTTGGTGACAATATACCGATTGTCGTCGACGAATTGACGTAGATCGTAGTTTTCACCGAGTTCGTTTCGGACAGACAACGCCATGAACACCGGGTTGAAGTGCGATGCTTTTCGGAACAATGCTTGCTGCTTCGAGTCGTCCGGGTCGATCTCGGCGGACTCCACGATTTGCTGCGATAGTCCGCCGTCCTCGCGCCGCACCCAGAACGGTCCGCCCCCCGGTTCACCTTCGTTTCTAACAACTCCACAAACCCGCAGCGGGCGGCGCAGTTGAGTTATGAGTGCGCACCGTAAAGCAGCCCGATCGCCAAACGGTGGGATCGCAGCCCCCGGAAAGAGCAGTGAAACAAAATCGCATGCCGCGGCGACCGCTCGGTCGTCCTCGGTCCGCAACGCCTGTAGGTGCTCGTGCACAGCGCGCTCGATGCGGACCAAGTACCCGCCAAGCATTCTCGTCCAAAACATCGTCTCGTCACGCATCCGCTGATGACAAACGTTGTCGATGTTTTTGACGAACACCAGATCCGCCTGTAAGCGATTGAGGTTTTCGATCAACGCCCCATGGCCCCCTGGCCGGAAAACCAGTTCGCCCTCCGCATCGCGCAGCAGATCACCGGCTTCGTCAATGGCGATGGTGTCGGTTGATCGGTCCTGCGTTGAAAAACTCACAGGACAGAAATGTTCCGGTGATTCCTCGCGAAACCGCTCGAGTCGCTCCAAGAACGCGTGTCGATGTGCATCGCCCACCGTGAAATGCACCAGGGGCGTTTCGTCGTCAGTGCCCTGGCAGGCCAACGCCTCAAGCAGGTGTTCTTCAAGAGGAGTGCGCGTTGCGTCACCGTAGCAATGGAACTCAACGAGGCCTTTTGGCGCATTTCCATATCCTAAGCCGTGTTCACCGATGACGGCGCCAACTAAATCGTCATAGCGGCAGCCTCGCAATAACTCGCCGAGGTTCAATCCCTGGTCGGTCAGATGATTACGCAGTCGGTCGACGAACGCGAAGCGAACAAGGGAACGACAGAATCGACGTTTGTCGCGATCGTGGTGAAACGAAAACATTCGTGATGCTGCGCCCGACGCGGGCACGAAGTTCAACCAGCGTCGTTCAGCAACAGATTCTTGGTGTGCCTGCATGAACGAGTCATGCATTTGAGACGTTAGTACTTCGATTCCGTCACCCAACGTACACGCTTCGTCCAGCTCAACGTACGTACGAGACGCCTTGAGCACGGCAAGCTGGTGTTCTGCGTCGACAACGCCGATGCCATGCCGCTGAAGTGATTGCTTGTCCTTTTCGCTTAGATTTGGCGTGGTGCAATTCATTTCTACTGCTCCCGTTGGTTGGATCGCCGTAGACTCCGACGATCGTTGTTGATTCACGCGATTCGCTATCTCGGGAACGCATGGTTGCCGTTTCTCAGAGACCGGCTTCCGGTGCCGAGACGTCGGTGCTAAGCGCTTCTGTGATTTGGCCCGATGGTTGACGATCGGCCAACAGCGTTTCAGAGTCGACCAGCGCATGATCTTCCAGTGGCACATCATCGGCATCGTGAAACCGCGCCAAGGCGACAGTTACGTTGTCCGCCCCGCCACGACCGTTGGCCTCCGCAACTAGTTGCTCGCAAGTGTGTTTTGCGTTGGCCTTTCGACGTAAGACAGCAGCGATTTCGTTGTCATCGACCTGACTGGTCAGGCCGTCGGTGCAAAGCAGAAGAGCGTCGCCAATCGACAATTGTGCGTGACAAACCTCGGGACGAAGATCGTCACTACGTCCGCCGACGACATTCCAAACGGCATCACGGGCGATCGAATCTTCCAACTCCTCGTCAGCCAGAACCTGTTTCTCTTGAAGAGCCCGCGCCAATGTGTGGTCGCGCGTGAGTTGCTCGATGCGTTCACCTCGGCATACGTAGCAGCGGTTGCCGCCCACATGGACGACATGCAGCTGCGGCCAGTCGATAATGGCAACGGTGAGTGTGGTTCCCATGCCTTCACGTGTCGAATTCCACGTTGCCTCGTCACGAATCCGCTGTTGGCAATGCATCATTGCATCAATGAGATCATCTGCAAGGGACTTGTGGTCCTTGCCATCCGCATGTCGTTTTCGCAACGCAAACCACTCCATGCGATTGACCATGCAGTCGATCATTTCATCGATGGCGAGCAGGCTTGCCCGTCGACCCGCCTCCGAGTCGCCAATGCCATCGGCAACCATGAATATCTTTCCATGTGACTGACCGGTCAATTCCGTCTGCGAGTCATGATCCAACGAAGTCATCTGCACCCGGACCGCCTTGACTAAATCGGCGATCAAAAACTGATCGTCGTTTTCATCGCGAAAACTCCCCGGGTCCGTCAGAGCGTGGCAATCCATTTTCCGTAGGGTCATGTTCGTGTCTCTTACTGAGCGTAAACGGTGTTCGAAAGATTTATTGCAGTGGACCAACCTGAAACGCAAACGGCATGCCGTTGGTGGCGCTGGTTCGTTAGGGCGAACGGGACGCGCATGGCTCAATAAATGGGACACGGCTGTCTCGCGACGCCGGAACCTGTTAATATGAGACATGCGTGTCCCGCAGCCCGTATTCCTCCGAGTGAGTAGATTGGACAGTTTTTGTGTGCGAAGTCGAAGGATCAAAACCATGACTCGCGATAAATCGAAAAGCGTCGACATCCCTTTGGTGGTAGGACTGTTGCGCGAACGAAATGCGCGCAACCTCTTGCGCTGCCCCGATTGGGAACTCGTATCTGTCTCGAACCGCAAACGGCTTCTGTCGACCGAATTCGCGCGGCCACCACGTTTGTTTGTTGTCGAATCGGGCCGTGAGGATGCGGATGCCACTTGCGATGCGATTGCTTCACTACGTCGTGCGCGACCATTGACGGAGGTTTTAATCTGGGCTCCCCAAGCAAGTGGAAAAGCGGTGCGTGCGATGTTCCACGCGGGTGCCAAAGACGTGGCTGTCGGTCGATCGCCATTGCCATTGATCGAGACGGTTCGCCAAATCCTCGAAGCCCAGCAGTTTCTGCCGAAATTGGACGACCTCAGCCGTCAGCGGAGTCGCAGCGCGCGTTTTGAATCGATGTTGAGCCGCTCCGAACAAATGTGGGACTTATTCGCGCTTTGTGCGCGAATCGCACCGACTGAGGCAACCGTATTGATCGTTGGTGAGACGGGGACCGGCAAAGAACTCGTCGCCCGGGCAATTCATCGGCGGTCGAAGCGCCCTGGGCGGTTCGTTGCCGCCAATTGTGCAAGTGTTCCAGCGGAGCTGATCGATTCCGCTTTGTTTGGGCACGAGAAGGGGGCGTTCACCGGCGCCGATCGCGCGAAAAAGGGGTTGGTAACGCATGCCCACGAGGGCACTCTTCTTCTGGATGAGATCGGCGACATGCCGTCGGAGGGACAATTGAGCCTGCTGCGTTTGCTACAGGAGAAGAAGATTCGCCCCGTTGGTAGCTTGACGGAAATGCCCGTTGACGTGCGTGTGATCGCGGCCACCAATGTTTCGCTAGTCAAGGCCGTGCAGAAAGGGACATTTCGAGAGGATTTATACTACCGGCTGGATGTCATCCGTGTCGACCTGCCCCCGTTGCGTGACCGTCCTGAAGACATCCTGTTTTTGTTTGGCCATTTTTTAAAGCGGCTATCAAAGCACTACGGACTGGATGTCCCGATTTATTCCGACGGTTTTTTGGACGCACTGGTGGCCCACGACTGGCCTGGCAACGTTCGCCAACTGGAAAACTTTACGGAACGCTTGGTTCTCGCCAGACCGCAACGCGCATTGACGACTCGAGATTTCGACAAACTTAGGACGACAGGTGTCTCGAGTATTCCCGTGCGGCGGAGATCGGATTGGCACGAGCAGGTTTCCGCTGTCGATACATCAAAAACACTGCACGAAAACCTCACTCCGATCGTGGAAGAACACGAGCGCGCGTACTTGGTGCAGGCGCTAACAAAATACGCAGGACGCGTTGCCGAGACGGCTGAACAAGCGGGGATTAGCCGGCGAACATTGCTTCGAAAAATGAAACAATACCGAATCGACAAGCGATCCTTCCGGGAGAAGTGAGCGTCTCGCCGATGCACAACCGCAAGTTCACAAACGGTTGTCGAGTTCATCGAAGGGTGGACACCCCATTCAATTCACACCAGAACTGGTAGGCCGACTGGGTCCGCGTCCGCAGGTATGGCGAAAGAGATCTTGCGATCGCGGGTCCAAACGGCGAAGCGAGTTGAGCCGCTGTCTGAGCGGGAACGCCTGCGACGATCTCCGCTTGCGAAAACGATGGTTCCACCCCTGATGCAACCGATAATAACACAAGCCCCACGTTGTAGAGGTCCGTCAAGTAGTTCGGTGTTCCAAACGTGACGGGGTCGATGGCTTCAGGCGCATGCATCCAGGGAACGGTGGGACGATATACATCGACGTCGGATGCCAGCCGGGCGATTCCCAGATCGCCGATCTTGAAACTGATCGATTGGCTGTTGGCTGGCAGTAACTCGTTTCTCACGTAGGTCCAGAAGATGTTTCGCAGGTGAATGTCCTTGTGCACATACCCGTTGTCATGCATATACCCAATTCCCTGTAGCACGCACCGGGCAATCGGATAGATCCAATGATATCCGTCGTAGTTAGGAATTCCGAATAGGTCGGTGAGGCTACCGCTGCATCGCTCGACGACGATATGAAAGGTATGTTCCAGTTCGAACGCATCGAAGACGTACGTGATGTTGGGGTGCCGAAGGTCAAGCAAGGAAGAAATCTCGCGTTCCCAATTAGCACGGACCTGTTCGTACGTTTGCTGTCGTGGCACCAGAACTTTCAAAACCAGCGAGTTGTCCCACTGATCCTTGCACACGAAAGCCGCGCCAAAACCGCCCCGGCCAAGCAACTGGCCAACCGCGTACCGGTTCGCGCCATTCGACAACACTTCCCCCGGTTTGGGCCAGCGAATTTGGGCGAATTGTTCTGCTCCACTACTCATGTCGGCGAACGGGGGAAAGTGGCAATAAACGGTCGGCTTCAAGTCGCGACGATTCGCAACCACATCAATATAGCCATGATGGCGTCGCGCATGTCAATCAGTGAGCACGAATCGGCATTCCCGGAATGTTTTCTGCCGCAACAAATCGATAACATGCGGCCACATTGTTCGGCAGGAGTCGACGTTTGGCGCGTTTGTTGCGGTACTACTCCAAGGAACTTTGAGTTGTCTGGTGTTGTGATCAGTCCAACGCAAGTCATAGGAGTCGAAAATGATTCAGTTCAAACGAGTATTGGCGCCGGTTGACTTTAGTGAAGTATCGCAAGAGGCGATATCATACGCGAGTGAGTTGGCAAGGGTTTTTGCAGCGGAATTGAGACTGTTGCACGTCGTCAATCCGCCGGGGGGCGTCGCTGCTTACGGAGCGCCGACGGGTGTCGCGGTCCACGTTGATCAGAACGAACTGGTTGCGGATGACGAACGACGCGCGTTGGAAGAACTGCGCGGGTTCACGGTTCCCGCAGCCGACGAAATCCCAAGCATTGTGCGCGAAGTTCGGCCGGGAGTGCCGTTCGAGGAGATCATCCATTACGCGATCGGTCACAAAATCGACTTGATCGTCATGGGGACTCATGGCCGAATCGGCTTGTCCCATGCACTGCTGGGCAGTGTCGCGGGAAAAGTCGTGCGCACTGCGACGTGTCCGGTGTTGACTGTCCACCCAGAGGGTTAACCGCTCGCGCCCCCTCTACCCTTTGTTTTCTTCTTGGCCGCCCCTTTGCCAGCGGATTGGCGCTTCACCAGTCGGGCCAACTGCT
>Ga0180435_10001385_pt1 | contig 25376 bp, 29 predicted proteins | sample SS_ome_3_FD_132467 | JGI IMG/M metagenome (GOLD analysis project Ga0180435, IMG submission 132467) | Hypersaline lake sediment archaeal communities from the Salton Sea, California, USA - SS_3_S_1 metaG | ecosystem: Environmental > Aquatic > Non-marine Saline and Alkaline > Hypersaline >... | reverse complement strand
TCGGTTTCAAAATCATTGCCGAAGCCGGGCATGTAACCGGGTGTTGTGCCCATAGGGCTTTCGGCGCGCGTCATCTCGCGGGTCATGGCGTTTTCCCCCGTATCGGTGATACATCCTGTCGCAGGCAAAGGGTATCGTTGCGTGTGAAACGAAGTCAAGCGAAAGGGAAGTGTGATGCTCAAGGTTTGCATGGCAGGGGCCACCGGATGGACGGGAGGCGCGATTGCCGAGGCGGTCGCAATGGCGGAAGACATGGCGCTGGTTTCCTGCGTAGCCCGGCGCGCGGCGGGCAGCGAAGTTCACGGCGCGCCCTGTTTCGCCTCGCTCGAAGAGGCCCTTGCCGGGCCGGATTTCGACGTGCTGATCGACTACACCGCGCCCGATGCGATCATGGCGCACACGCTGGCGGCGGTGGCCGCGGCCAAGCGCGTTGTGGTCGGCACCAGCGGGCTGACCGCGGCGGACTATGCCGAGATCGACGCCGCCGCCCGCACGGCGGGGGTGGGGGTGGTGGCCTCGGGAAACTTCGCGCTCACCGCCGCGCTGATGACGCGCTTCAGCCTGATGGCGGCGGAATACCTCGACTGGTTCGAGGTGATCGACTACGCCAAGCCCGGCAAGACCGACGCCCCGACCGGCACGGCGCGGGAACTGGCCGAGCGGATGGGCGCGGTGAAGCAGCCCGCCTTCGAGGTGGACCCGGCCCGCGTGAAAGGCGAGCCGGGCCTGCGCGGTGGCACGGTGAACGGCGTTCAGGTGCACAGCCTGCGCCTCCCTTCCTATTCGGCAACCGTCACCAGCACCTTCGCCAATGGCAATTCGCGCCTCACCATCACCCATGACGCCGGCAAGGATCCGACGATCTACAACGACGGCACCCTTCTTGCCGCCCGCAAGGTGATGGAGATTGTCGGCCTCGTGCGCGGGCTCGACAATCTCCTGTGATCCGCCTCAGGCGGTGCGATTTCGCGCAACCGTGTAGAGGAAGATCAGCATCGAGGCGAAGGTGAGCAGCGAGCCGATCACGGCAAGAGTCTCGCCGCGCTCGGTGAGCGCCATCACGATGCCCGGAACCATCAGCACCACCCCGGCGAGCGCGACGATGTAATGCACCTTGGCCAGCGAGGTTTCGGCGGCGGCTGGCACGGCATGATAATACAGGCCGAACAGGCCCATGGAGGCCCACCCCACGAGGTTCAGATGCGCGTGGGCACCGCCAAGGGCATGATCGCCTGAGGCAGACATCTGAATGCCCCATGCCATCCCCACCGTAACTGCAACAACTGCGGTAACGAAAAATGCAAACGAAATACCTTTCATGTTCTCCTCCATTTTTTTCGCGCATGCGAACTCGAAAAAAATGTGAACGCATACGCATTCCACGAAAGTCCGGAGAATATATCACAAAAACGAGCCCAAAGCGTCCTTGTTAACCAGCACCTGAAAATCCGGTTGGCCCACGGCATCTCTTAAGGCCAGCTTAACCGCAGGGCGCTACACCTGTTCGCGGGTGAAATGAGAGGTGTGGGATGAGCGCGCAGGGTAATGCGCCCATCATCTACAAGAAGGTCAAAAAGGTCAGTGGCGGGGGCCACCACGGCGGGGCATGGAAAGTGGCCTATGCCGATTTCGTGACCGCGATGATGGCCTTCTTCATGTTGATGTGGCTTCTGAATGCAACGACGGAAAAGCAGCGCAAGGGGCTTGCAGACTACTTCAGCCCGACGATCCCGGTGATGCGGGCCTCGGGCGGTGGCGATGGCGCCTTCGGGGGCGACAGCGTTTTCACCGACGAGACCATGGCCCATACCGGCCACGGCGGTGTGCCGAGCCAGGCGATGGATGAAATGGCCGATTCCGGTCAGGGGATCAGTGGAGCGGAGGCCGCGCTTGAACAACAGGTTTTCGAAGAACTTGAAGAGGCTTTGACCGGCAATTCCGGGGAGAGCATGGCAAGCGATCTGGCCCTGCGCCACATCGTGACAGAGCTCACCGACGAGGGCTTGATGATCGAGCTTTTCGACCTCGATGATGAGCCGCTGTTCATCGCGGGCGGGAGCGATCCCGAGGCGGTCATGCAAGAACTTGTGTCGATGATCGCGAGCGCCTTCGGTCTTGTGAAAAACGGTATCGCGCTCGAGGGCCACGTGGCGGCGCAGCCGGTTGTGGTCGCCCGCAACACCTCGTGGGAGCTTTCGGGCGATCGCGCCAGCCGCGTGCGTGAAATGCTGGAGAATGAAGGTATCGCCCCTGAGCGGGTCCGCCGGGTGACCGGCCACGCCGACCGGGAACCCGTCGCGCGCAACCCGATGGCGGTGCGCAACAACCGGATCGAGCTTATCCTGCTGCGCACGAAGCGATGAAAGGTTAGGATGGATTTTAGGTGTTAGTCGGCTGTTAAGCCGCCCGCGCTATTCATGGTGCCCAAAGGGGTTGCAGCAGAAAGGCGCACCATGACGATTTCCTCTTCGCTGAGTGCCGGCGTTGCCGGACTGAACGCCAATGCCACGCGTCTGGCGACGATCTCCGACAATATCGCAAACTCCGCCACTTTCGGCTACAAGAGAGCGACGGCCGATTTTCAATCCCTTGTTATCGGCGGTTTAAGTGGGTCTGGCACCTATTCCGCTGGTGGTGTGCGGGTGACGACGCAGCGTCTGATCGACGAGAACGGGCCGCTTGTGTCTACCTCGAACCCGATGGACGTCGCGATTTCGGGCCGCGGGATGCTGCCGGTTACCAATGAAGCCTATTTGAACTATTCGGGCGATGACAAGCCGATGCTGGTAACCACCACCGGATCATTCCGCACCGACAAGGATGGTATTCTGAAAACAGAAACGGGCCTCGTTCTGCTCGGCTGGCCGGCTGACGCAGACGGGAATGTGGGCACTTTTCCGCGCGATACGGCGACCGCGCTGGAACCGGTGACGGTTCAAGTGAACCAGCAATCCGGTGACCCGACGACCCGGATGAACCTCGGCGTGAACCTGCCCGCCGTCGATACCGAATTCGGGGCAACCGGTGATGCCCTGCCACTTTCGATCGAGTATTTCGGCAATCTTGGAACGTCGGAAGCCTTGAATGTCACGTTCATTCCCGCGCTTCCCGCGGCTGATGGCGACCCGCCCACCAATACCTGGACGATGGAGATCCGCGACAGCGCTTCGGGCGATGCGATCATTGGAGAGTATTCGCTCACGTTTGACGACAGCCGCGCCAATGGTGGCACCCTTGCATCGGTAACGGAGGTTTCGGGAGGTGCCTATGACCCGTCGAATGGCACGGTGGATCTGACCGTCGGCGGCGGGCCGCTGGAACTCACCATCGGCCGGATCGGCGACCAGCGCGGACTTACGCAGCTTTCCGACAGTTTTGCCCCGGTTTCGATCACCAAGGACGGATCGCCGGTGGGCAACCTCACCTCTGTCGAGATCGACGTCAACGGCTATGTCACGGCAACCTACGACACCGGCTTCACCCGCACGATCTACCAGGTTCCCCTGGTCGACGTGCCCAATCCCAACGGCATGATCTCGCATTCGAACCAGACCTACCAGGTCTCGCCGCAATCGGGCTCGTTCTTCCTCTGGGACGCGGGCGACGGACCAACAGGGGAAGTGATCGGGTTCACCAGGGAGGGATCGACGACGGATGTCGCGGGCGAGCTTACCAACCTGATCCAGACCCAACGCGCCTATTCGTCGAACGCCAAGGTGATCCAGACAGTCGATGAAATGTTGCAGGAAACCACGAACATCAAACGCTGAATCGGGGGTGCGGCCAGGAGATAGAAGATGACCATCGCCGGTTCCCTCGCCAATGCCCTGTCAGGCCTGACGGCCTCGTCGCGCGCGGCCGAACTCGTCTCGTCGAACGTCGCCAACGCGATGACAGAGGGTTATGGCCGCCGCGAACTGCAACTCCAACCCCGCTATATGGGCGACGGCAGTCCGGCAGGTGTAAACGTGACGGGCGTGCGGCGCGAGGTGGACATGGTGATCGTCCAAGATCGCCGTCTGGCGGATGCGGCGGCCGGAAACGGTTCGGAGCTCGCTAATTTTCGTGCGCAGATGGAAGCGGTTCTCGGCCTTCCCGATGACGAGAACTCACTGTCGGGACGTATCGCGCGCTTTGAGACCGCATTGATCGAAGCGGCATCCCGACCGGACAACCCCGCGCGCCTCGATACCGCCGTGCGCGCGGCCCAGAGCATCGCCGATCACCTCAATACCGCGTCGGGCGAGGTTCAGTCCGCACGGATGCGCGCGGATGCCGCGATCGACACCCAGGTGCGCCGGCTCAACGAGGGGCTTTCCCGGATTCAGAACCTCAATTCCAAGATCAAGGAATCCATGGCCAGGGGGCAAGACCCGTCCGCCTTGATGGATCAAAGGCAGCAGGCCATCGACGCGCTCTCACCGATCCTGCCCCTGCGCCAGGTGGACCGGGAACATGGCATGGTTGCGCTTTACACAACCGGGGGCGCGATCCTGCTCGACGGGCGCGCCGCTGAACTCGAATTCCAGCAGGTCGGCGTGATCGTGCCCGAGATGACCCAAGATTCGGGCGCGCTCTCGGGGCTCACGATCAACGGTTACGCGGTGCGCACCGATGGCGACCGAAGCCCGATCAAGGGCGGCTCTCTGGCCGCCCTGTTCCAGATCCGCGATGACCTGGCGCCAAATGCGCAGGCACAGCTCGACGCCGTCGCGCGTGATCTCATCGAGCGTTTCCAGGATCCGGGGCTCGATGCTTCGCGTGCGGCGGGCGATGCGGGAATCCTCACCGATGCAGGCCATGCCTTCAATGTTCCTGATGAAACCGGGTTGGCGTCGCGCGTTTCGGTGAATTCCCGTTTGCTTGCCGAGGCCGGCGGCGCATCGTGGCGCCTCCGCGATGGGCTGGGGGCGATGGCGCCCGGCGAGGTTGGCAACTCATCGCTTCTGCAGGAGATCAAGGCGGCTCTACTTGCTCCGCGCGTCGCGGCGTCGGGCGGTTTCCACGGGGTGCAGCGGTCGGCCAGCGGGTTGGCCGCAGATTTTCTTTCGTCCGTCAGTGCCGCCCGCGTGGACGCCGAGGCGCGCCAAAGCCACGCGGTCGCACAGAAAGACAGCCTGGCATTCATGGAGATGCAAGCCGGTGTTGATACCGACCACGAATTGCAGAAACTGATGCTGATCGAACAGGCCTATGCGGCGAACGCAAAGGTCATAGCCACGGTCGGTGCCATGCTTGATGCCGTTATGGAGCTCTGAGCCATGTCCATCCTTTCCGTTGGAGATCTGGCCAATACCTACCAGTTGCGCAGGTTGTCGGTGGCGCTGAAAACTGATCTTGCAAAACTGGGGCAAGAGTTGGCCACAGGACGAAAATCCGATCTCGGCGCAAATCTGTCGGGCGATTTTGGCCCCGTCGCCGCGATCGAGCGCAGCATTTCCGCGCTGAACGCCTACCGGACCGCGAATAGCGAAGCCGCGCATTTTCTGGAAGTGGCGCAGCTGAGTCTCGATCATGTCCAGACCATCGGACGAGAGCTCTCGACCGGGCTTTTGACCGCAAGTGGCGCGCGCGACCGGGCCATGATCGAAGCAAGTGCAGAAGATGCGCGACAGAAATTCGAATCCGCTGTCGGCAAGCTCAATGCGAGTGCAGCGGGCCGCACGGTTTTTTCCGGCGCGGCAACCGATGGGCCCGCCCTTGCAGACGGTTCCGAGATGCTGGCCGCCCTTTCTGCCACCGTGGCCGGGGCGCTGACGGCAAATGATGTGAGCGCGGCGGTCGATGCCTGGTTCGACGTTGGTGGTGGTTTCGAAAGTGTCGGCTATATCGGCTCGCAAAATTCTCTTGGACCAATGGCGATCGCGGATGGCGAAACCCTCGGATATCCCCTCCGGGCCGATGCGACGGAGATCCGCGAGACACTCAAGGGCCTCGCGCTGGCGGCGCTGGTGGCGGAGGGAGTTTTACCGGGCGATGTCGCGCAGCAGGCAGAGCTGTTTTCGCACGCGGCGTTGCACCTGATCAACGCTGATGGCGAATTGTCCAACCTGCGCGCAGAAATCGGTGCCGCGCAGGGCAGGGTGGAGGCAGCGCGCGTCAGGAACGCGTCGGAGGCATCGGCTCACGAATTGGCGCTTGGTGCCCTGGTGTCTGCCGACCCTTATGAGACCGCAACCGCGCTGCAAGCCGTTCATGGCCAGATCGAAACCCTGTACACCGTCACCGCCCGCATCGCGGGCCTGCGCTTCTCGGATTACATGCGATGACCCGTTACCTTGCTCTGCTTTCGGTTTTTGCCTTGGCGATCATTTCGGCCAACCCTTCGCCAGCGAATGCGATCCGGATCAAGGATCTGGTCGAATTCGATGGTGTTCGTGGCAACGATCTTGTCGGGTATGGTCTGGTCGTCGGCCTGAACGGAACCGGCGATGGCATCCGAAATGCACCTTTCACCGAGGATATCATGTCGAATATCCTCGAACGGCTTGGGGTGAATATCACCGGCGAGCAGTTTCGCCCGAAGAATGTCGCAGCTGTCTTCGTGACCGCGACCCTCCCGCCTTTCGCCCGTTCCGGATCGAAGATCGACATCTCGGTCTCGGCGATTGGCGATTCGAAAAGCCTGCTTGGGGGCACGCTCGTGATGACGCCGCTCAACGCTGCGGACGGCGAGATCTACGCTGTTGCGCAGGGCACAGTCATCGCGGGTGGGGCCATGGCAGAAGGCGATGCTGCCAGGGTCGTTCAGGGAGTGCCGACCTCTGGCGTGATCCCGGCTGGGGCACGAGTTGAACGCGAGATCGAATTCGACTTCACCAAGCTCAAGACAATCCGGCTTGCATTGCGCGACCCCGATTTCACAACCGCGCGAAAGATCGAAGACGCGATCAACAGTAACTTTGGCCGGGTTGTGGCGCAGATGCTCGATGCGGGAACCGTTGTTCTCGATGTCGGAGCGACCCAGGCGCGCAGCCCCGCGCATGCGCTCGGCAGGGTCGAGAATATCGCGGTCGCGCCGGAACGCAAAGCGCGCGTTGTTGTCGATCAGCGGTCGGGCACCATTGTCATGGGCGAAGACGTGAGGATCAGCCGGGTTGCGGTGAGCCAGGGCAACCTGACGCTCAGGATTGAAGAACAACCCCTCGTGGTTCAGCCGAACCCGTTTACGGATGGCGAAGCCCTCATCGTGCCCCGTACCGAAGCAACCCTGACAGAAGAGCCGGGGATCGGTCTTGCCGAAGTTCACGGCGGGACCTCGCTTTCGGAAGTCATTTCAGGGCTCAACGCCCTCGGCGTCGCCCCGCTTGACATGATCGACATCCTCAAGAGCATCAAGGCAGCCGGTGCATTGCATGCGGAGTTCGTGGTGCGTTGAAAGCCCGACGACGGTACCGGCCTTGCGAGAGGCGGGTTCTTTCGGGTCAGCGGCGTTGTTATTGAATGCCGGGCGAGGGTTCAACTTCCGGGGAAGGAGAGGCTTTGAAAAACACTCAGAAATAGCTTCTGACCAAGGCCCCCGATATCAAGCTCCAACCGTCTGCGACGACGAAAAAGGCCAGTTTGAATGGCAAAGATACGATTGCCGGCGGAACCATCATCATCCCCATCGACATGAGTATGGCTGCAACGACGAGGTCGATGACAAGGAAGGGCAGGAAGATGAGGAAACCGATCTGAAACGCACGGGATATCTCGCTAAGCAGAAAGGACGGAACCAGCAGGGAAAGCGGTGCGTCCGGGCCGGGTTCCGTGGTGATTGCAGTCTCCCGCAATTCGGCGAGAGAAAAGAAGGTTTCACCGTCGATCCGCCCTGACATGAATACACGAAACGGCTCAAGCGCTGCGGTGAAGGCATCTTCCAGCCCAATTGTGCCGGCCGCGAAAGGCTCTGCGCCGCGTGTCCATGCTTCCGAGAAAACCGGTTCCATCACGAAATACGTCAGGAACAGCGCAAGCGAAATGATCAACATGTTTGGCGGCGATTGCTGCAGCCCGATGGCCTGCCGCAGAATCGACAAGACCGTGACGATGAAGGGGAACGCCGTGATCATCACCGCGAGACCGGGAACCAGGCTGAGAAGCGTGATCAAGACAATCAGCTGAATCGACCGGGTGGCGAGGCTGCCATTTTCATCACCGAACGAGATCGAGATATCCTGCGCCGCGAGGGCGGTCGGCGCCAGGATTGCCAGCGTCGCCAAGGCGATGATCGCGGTGGTGCCGACGGTTGATCTGTGCGGCATTCTTCAGATCCCGTTCTTCAGGTCGGCCACTTCGGTCAGGCGGACAACGAGCTCGCCCTCGGGATCGCCTTCGCCTTCTTCCAGTTCGCCGCGCGCGATCAGCTTGTCGCCGATGAACAATTCGACAGGGTCGTTCACCTTTCGATCAAGGTGAAGGATCGCGTCCGGTTTCAGGCTCAAAAGGTCTCGAATCGAAGGCCGAGCGGTGCCAACCGATACGATGATCTCGATCGAGACTTGCGTGAACGGGTTGTCGGCAGCGAGGCTCTCGCCAGACCGAATGGGGGTTTCAACCATGGTTGAAGGCCTTTTCGTTGAGTTCGTACAAGCTGTTGATCGCGGCCCCGATCCTGTCGACCGCAGTGGTGAAATCGATATGGCGTTCGAGATTGCCCGACCGCAGGAAAACCTGACCCTCGGCGAGGGTCGGCTCTTCAACCAGTTCAAAAGGGATCGAAAGCGTCTTCGCCAGAAGCTCGTCGAGAACCGGCCGGCTGGCGGGGCTGACCACAACCTCGATCGGCGTGTCGGCCGCGGTCGCCGCCAGAGGCATTACCTCTTCGATGATGGTTTGGCCGATGGTTTCGGAGACGAGGCGGGGCAGCACCTTCTCCACCATGCCGGAGAGCAGTGGTTCCAGCGCATGCATCACATGCGCGCGCGCTTCCTGGAACGTGAAGCCGAGGTCCTGGAGATTGCGCGCGAACTCGGCGCCGATCCTGCCCTGTTCTTCCGCCTGAGCGCGGGTGGCGTCATCCCATCCCGCTTGATAACCGGCCTCAAAGCCCTCGAGCCGGGACGCCTCGATGACCTCTTTCGATGGCGTAGAGGCTTGCCCGGAACCAGCATCGAGAGGCGCGCACGGGCTTTCTCTCAAGTTTGCTTGGCCTGTGGAAAAATCTTCGAGCATCGGGCGCGGCATCAGGCCGTCTCCTCGTCTTCCATCCAGCCACGAAGGATCTCGACTGTCTCGGTCTGACGTTCTTCGATCAAGGCGCGCAGCCGATCGACCGGATCGTTCTGTGCTGAACGTGCCGGCAGGTCATCGGTCAGCGCGTTGCCGAATTCGAAGTCGGAGGCGATGGTGCCTTCGGGGATCGCCGGCAGGTTGGCATCGTCGATTTCGCCGGTCAGAGCGGTGAGGGAATTCGGGGTGTCGGCTTGCGGGGAGTCAAATTCGGTGGGGCCGGCAAGGGCCGGGGCGTTGAGCGGGTTGCGCTTGTCGGCCAGGATCGGGCGAAGCACGAACAGCCCCAGAACAAGGGCGACGATCGACAGGATTCCAAGGCGAATCAACGACATCGGGTCGATGCTCAGATCGCGCCACATCCCCCCCGAAGCTTCGCTGCCCTCAGAGGTGATCGGCTCAAAGGCCATCGACTTGATCGTAATCGTGTCGCCACGGCTCTCGTCCAGACCGACGGCGGACGCGACGAGATCGCGCAAGGCTTCGAGTTCCTCGGGGCTGCGCGCGGTCCAGATCTCCTGGCCAGTGTCATCGCGGGTCCGGATGCCATCAACCAGGACAGCCACGGAGATTCGCCGCACCGAGCCGGGGCCACGGCTGATTTCACGCGTGGTTTCCGAAACCTCGTAGTTCACCCGTTCGCGGGTTTCGGTATTGTTCGACTTTGTCTCGCCGCCCTCGCCGCCGCCGTTCGGCAAATTCGAAGCAACTGTCACACCACCCTGCCCGTTGCCGCTTGCAGCGGCAGAGGATTCCTCGGTTTCGGTGGCGATCACCACCCGGCTTTCCGGATCGAGCACGCGCTCAAGGATGGTTTCACTTTCCAGCGCGGTATCGATCGAGAGTTCGACGATGGCATTTCCGTAGCCGACGCGGGCTTCCAGCAATCGTTCGACGTTTCGCTTGAGCGCCTCCGCGCGGTCGCTGGTTCCGACGTCGAACGCCGCGTCGTCGTCGCGCGCCATCACCAGGCCGCCACGCGAATCGATAACGGAAACCTCATCTGGCGAGAGGCCGGGAACGGCTGATGCTACAAGGAATTTCAATGCCTTGGCATGGGGCGTGGTCAGCGAGTCACGCGTGGTTGTCACGGTAACCGAAGCAGAAGGCGCGCCGCGATTGCGGAATGCCTGCGCGTTCGGGATGGCAATATGAACCCGCGCCGACTTGATCAGGGGCGAGGAGATGATTGTTCGGGCAAGTTCACCTTCCTTTGCCCGCCAGTAGGCGGCATCGAACATCTGCGATGTGGTGCCGAACCCGGAAAGATTGTCGAGAAGTTCGTATCCCTGGGCCGAGTCGCGGGGCAATCCTTCCGATGCCAGTGTCATGCGCAACTCATCGCGGCGCGTGGCGTCTACATAGATGGCACCGTTGCGAACATCGGTGGCAACCCCACGGGCCTCCAATGCCTGGATCAGTTCGCCCGCTGATCCCGGCTCAAGCCCGGCATAAAGCAGCGCCATCGACGGTTGTGCCGCGAGTCGGGCGATGGCGAGCACAGCGGCAAACATTGCCAGGGTTGCGACCGCGACAATGATCTGCTTGCGCATATCGAGCGCATTCCAGACAGCGAGAACTTGCTGCAAGACGTGACTCCCTTTTTCGAGCGGGCTTCTGCCCCCGTCGGGAGTCACATTCGTCGATTGCTATTAACAATCAGTTAGCCCCTGCGAGCCTATAAACGAATCGTCAGATTGGACGGTTTGGATATGGCGAATAACGAAGAAACGCCGGAAGGCACGGATCAGGAGAAGCTGCAAAAGCGTGGTGTTCCGGGGGTGCTGATCGGGCTTGCGCTGGCATTGATCCTGGGCGGCGCCGGGTTTTTCGCGGTCTATTCGGGCCGAATTCTCGGACCGGCGGTGGAAACCGCCGAAGGCGCGGCGCAGCCGGAGGCGTTGCCCAAATCCCTGCCGCCCGTTGCCTTTGTGCCTCTTGATCCCCTGGTGATTTCTCTCGGCCGAAGCTCAAGTCATGATCACCTGAGGTTTCGGGCCGAACTGGAAGTCGTGCCGGGAACGGAGGCGGATGTCCGGGCCCTGGTGCCGCGGGTCATGGACGTTCTGAATTCCTACCTCAGGGCGGTTGAACCCGGCGATCTCGAAAACCCGGTGTCACTGATCGATCTGCGCGCGCAGATGCTGAGGCGGATCAAGCTGGTTACCGGGGATGGAAGGGTGAAGGACCTGCTCATCATGGAATTTGTGCTGAACTGACGCGAGAAAGGTAGGCCGGAATGGACCAGATCTTCAAGCTGGCATCGGATCTTCTGCTTGGCGCCGGGGCGCTCGGGGCTGCGGTTTACTGCGTTGTGCTTGCCCGTCGACTCAAGCGCTTCAACAACCTCGAGAATGGAGTCGGCGGCGCGGTTGCAGTCTTGTCGGCACAGGTCGATGACATGACGCGCACGCTGGATCAGGCGCGCAAGTCCGCGGCGCACTCGGCGCAATCGCTGACCGCTTTGACAGAGCGGGCGGAATCCTCGGCACGCAAACTCGAATTGATGATGGCCTCCCTTCACGACTTGCCGGAGGCCGCATCAGGCCTTGATGACGGCGTCGATACAATGGTCGGGAAGGATGTTGACCGGGCCGAGACCGATACTGCGCGCACCACGGATTCCCCACCACTGTTCGAATCGCGTCGCACACCAGGCATGGGAGCACGAATATGAAGCCCGATGCGGCAGAGATCTCACGGAAGACGAGAATACCCCCGCGTCGGCGCCGCAGGAGTGCAAGGGGGATTCTCTGGATCATCGCCGCCGCGTTCGCACTATCGGGTCTGTTGCGCCTCTCGGGGGAAAGCGGGGTGGCGATCGCCGAAGGCATCGCCACCGCTGTCGAAGGCACCTCACCTGCACAGGCGACAGACGGTGAGCCTTCAAAGGACATCGCGGAAGTTCTCGCGGCGCTCCAGGACCGGGAAACCCTGTTGGCCGACCGTGAAAGGGCATTGGCAGATCGGGAAAAAGCGCTTGAGCTGGTCGAGGAACAGGTTCGCAAAAACCTCGCGGCGCTCGAAGCGGCAGAGGCCAGCCTGGAAGCCACGATGTCGGTGGCGGCCACGGCTGCCGAAGACGATCTTACGCGTTTGACCAACGTTTACGAGAACATGAAAGCCAAGGAAGCCGCGCCGCTCTTCGCTGCGATGGATCCGAAATTTGCCGCCGGATTTCTGGCCCGAATGCGACCAGATACCGCCGCAGCAATCCTTGCGGGTCTCGACCCGGACTCGGCCTATTCCATCAGCGTGATCCTTGCAGGGCGAAACGCAGAAGTGCCGACGAATTAGACCGTTGTGCGGAGATTTTTAACTGGGTTCGGCGAAACTGAAGAGACCCAGGATAACGAGGAGCAACGGGATGATCGGGTTCGTTGGTATCGCGATGATCTTCATCATGGTGTTTGGCGGCTACCTTGCCGCTGGTGGCAAAATGGGGATCATCCTCAAAGCGCTCCCTTTCGAATTCACCATGATCGGCGGCGCCGCCGCAGGGGCATTCGTGATCTCGAACGATATAGCCGCGATCAAGCACACGATGAAAGACATCGGTCGTGTCTTCAAAGGGCCGCGCTGGAAACCGCAGGACTACAAGGATCTGTTGTGCCTTCTGTTTGAACTCATACGCCAGGCGCGCCAGAATGCCGTGGCTCTTGAAGAGCATATCGAAACACCGGCAGAGAGCTCGATTTTCAAAAAATACCCGCGAATACTGGCGGACCGTGAGGCGATCGAATTGATCTGCGACACACTCCGATCCGCATCGATGAACTATGACGATCCTCACCAGGTCGAGGAGGTTCTGGAAAAGCGCATTGAAGCGAGTTTCCACCACGCCCAACATCCAAGTCACGCGTTGCAAGCCGTTGCCGATGCCTTGCCCGCGCTTGGCATTGTCGCTGCGGTCCTCGGGGTGATCAAGACGATGGGGTCGATTGACCAACCCCCTGAAATCCTCGGCAAACTGATTGGCGGCGCATTGGTGGGGACTTTCCTGGGCGTTTTCCTCGCCTATGGACTTGTTGGCCCCTTTGCCATGAAGCTCAAAAGCGTGTCCGAGGACGATGCGCACTTCTACCAGCTCATTCGGGAAGTGCTCGTGGCAAACCTGCACAATCATTCCACCAATATCTGCATCGAAGTCGGGCGGCAGAATACGCCCAGCCAAGTCCGACCAGGCTATTCCGAACTCGAAGAGGCACTGAAGGAGGTGAAGAAAGACGCGGCATGATAAGGGTCTTTGCATTAGTCGTTTTTCTTGTCCTGCCGATGACCGCTGCAGCACAAACTGTTCGTGTGCGATCCGGAGACCACGCGGACTTCGCGCGTCTCCTGCTTGTTTTCGATGCCGAGGCCCGATGGGAATTCGGGCGGGTGCCGGGTGGATTTGAGTTCCGACCAGGGAACAGGGAAATCGGGTACGATCTGGATTCGGTATTTGATCTGATTGCTCGGAACAGAATCGTGGATATCGAAGATCGCGGGGAGGGGCGCCTTTTTGTGAGAGTCGACTGCAACTGCCACGGTGATGCCTTCGATCTGCGTGACGGCCAAGTTGTGATCGATATCAAGGATGGGGCTCCACCCAACCCGTCAAGTCCGTTCGAACAACGGTTGGAGGAATTCGCCTCCACCTCATTTGCACCCTCTCGACCCCTAATATCGCGACATCGGCAAGCGAGACCGCCCTATGCGCCGCCTGCTGGCGGCCCAGTCGGATCCTTGGATCCTGCGTCCCTACCGGTCACGTTCGAGCGGAACTTGGCAATGCGTGAACCGACAGCGTCCGCCTTGCCAAGGCCACGATCCACGACAACGGATCTTCCGACAATGCCTGAGGTGGGGAGCTCTGCCACCGGGAAAAAGTATGCAAGTCCGGAGGAATCCTCCGATCCATCGAATTCCGCTTCGCGCGCACCAGAAATACAATCGGTATTGTTGGAGCAGATTGCACGAGCGGCCAGCCAGGGCTTGTTGGACGCCGATATTCAATCGCTTGATCCGGGACCCACTGGCAAGCCGTCACCGGGCGTATCACCTTCAGACGCGAAGGAAGCCGAATCCTTGCCAGTCCGCCGGGATATCCTGGCCGAGCGCAGCCATATGGAAATCGAAACCGGTGTGGATCGCGCTACGGGTGAAGCCCGGAATGATCCGGTGAAAACGGAAGCTGGAAGCAATTGTATTCCGCAAACATACTTTGACGTCGCGAATTGGGGCGGTGAAGGCGAAGATGTGGTGCGGCATATTGGTGAATTTCGAGGGCGGACAATTGGCGAGTTCGACAGATCGGATAGTGACGGGGTGACCGGCCTTGTTCGGCATTATATTTACCTGACTTTCGGGGCCGAGGCGCTGGCCATGATACAGATTTACCCGGATGATATCGTGCGGAGCGATCTGCTTACCATCATGGCGGAGGTCATGGACAAAGGAGCATCGCCAAGTGCGGCTTCACTCGTAGATCAAATGGCATGTCAGGGCGAAACGGCCCTTTGGTCGGTGCTCGCGCAGCCGAAGCTCTACCGAACACAGAAGATCAACGCCAGCGCAGTTGCCTTGGCTTTTGCGGGTTTGCCGCCGCACATTCGGAACCATCTTGGCGCAGGTCTGGTCGGCATGTTCCTCGAGATTGAAGATTTGGAGACGGCGGATACCCTGAGGAATGCAATTGAACGGGTTGTCCCGGAAGGTTCCGGGAGCCTCGACGCAATAGCCTTGCAGTTCGATCGGTTGCGCGAAGACTCCGCTGCCCCCAGTGTTCGGCCTGATGAATTGCTCCTCATGGGTGACGGAGCAATGCCGGATGCATTCCTTGATCATGTTGAGGCAGAACTTGGCAAGGGGCGGGCGGTAACGGAAGAGCAGGTTTCGTTGCTTGAAAGCCTTGCTTTTGAGAGGCGCGGGAGCATTGAAGCGACGGCGTTTCGGATCGCCGCGATACGGGCGCGGGCCTTGGCTGGAGATTTTGATGCTGCGTTTGCCGGACTGTCGGAGATCGGGAAGACCGGCAGTTTGGAGGAACCCGAGCACGATGATCTTGCAGTCGACCTATTCAATCTGTTGAGAGATGGGTCTGCTGACGCAGTGTTTCTTCGGCATCTGCTGCCCCGCCTTGACCTCGCCAGTGGCTTGCCAGCAAATGAACGCCGTCAACTCGCAGAAAGGGTTCTCGATCTAGGTCTGACCATACCCGGTCGGAAAATTCTTGGGGGTGAAGGTGCATCGCCGGAGCCGCCGGACCGATTGCTTTTCGCACGGGCTGCGATTCTTGAAGGCCGTCCCAGGGTTGCGATCGGTTACCTTGCCGGCATGAGTGATGAGGCGGCAACCAGATTGCGGGCCGAAGCACTGAGGGCCGCGGCAGATTACGGCGGAGCGTTCCAGGAATACCTCGGATTAGGTGACATCGAGGCCGCGAGCCGAATGGCCTGGCATGGCGAGCTATGGGACGAACTTCTGGAAATCGGTGAGGGTTCGAGGCGCGATGTGGCGCGGCTCATACGCGATTCCGAAACGATGGATGGTTTCCCCGCATCGGGACAATCGGCAGCATCATTGGCCGGCGCTTTGAGCACGATCGACGAAAGCCGCGCTGCGCGAACGATCCTGGAAAACCTGCTGGACGCGACCAAATCTCTGGCGGTGGTTGGGACGGATTGAGCTTGGTTACCTTTTGGAAACCGGGTTCGGATATGACTGGTTTCATACGCAAGAATTGCGGTGAAACCAATGCCTCTATGCCAACTTTGGAGCGTGTGGCCGGGCGTCTTTCCCGAGCGCGAAAAATGCATCGGTGGTGCCTGTGCCGTAGGTGATATGGGCCGGCTCGATCGCTTGTGGCTCGTGGTGCCGCTGGCGCTCATTTCCACTTTTGGCGCTTCGGTGCCTGCCACGGGCGGCGCAAATCCATCGGCGCTGTGCGAGCGCGCGGCATTGATCGCTGCAAGCCAGACAGCGGTGCCGATTTCGGTGCTCAAGGCGATCATGCTGACCGAAACCGGACGGGTGCAGGGTGATGACTATTACCCGTGGCCATGGACGGTGAATATGGAAGGCAAAGGAACATGGTTCGACAGCAGATCCGCGGCGACCGCATACGCCGAAGAACATCACCGCCGCGGTGCCACCAGTTTTGATGTCGGATGTTTCCAGATCAATTTCAAATGGCACAATCAGAATTTCGCGTCATTGGAAAGCATGTTCGATCCGCTGGAAAACGCGCTGTATGCCGCCGGTTTCCTTGCGGGTCTCTTCGAGGAAACAGGGGATTGGGGCGCGGCGGCCGGTGCCTATCACTCGCGGACGGCAATTCATGCCGATGCCTACCGCGCCACGTTCTTGTCCTTTCGCGAGGCGTTACTCGCTGAGGATGACATTCCGCTCCCCGAGATCGAAAGCACAAAACTCGACTGGAAAGCCGATGGCGGGTGGGACGTTGCAGAACGGACCAACGATTTTCCGCTTCTGAGGTCGGGCGGCCAACGCGGTTTGGGATCATTGGTTCCGAAGTCCGAGGCCGGGCTCGCCCGAAGTCTCTTTGCGCCGGACGAGGCGGGTTAGGATGCGAGTATGACGCCCCTGGTCGCTCAAGTTTTTCGGCCAACGATCCTGCTTGCACTGGCTCTGATGGCCGTCATCGTAATGATGATCCTGCCCGTGCCGGCCTGGGTGCTCGATATCGGGCTTGCCGCCTCGTTCGCGCTCGCGATCCTGATGTTCACGGTTACCCTTTTCATCGAACGTCCCCTCGATTTTTCCGTATTCCCGACGGTCCTGCTCGCGTCTCTCATGTTGAGATTGTCGCTCAATGTCTCATCGACGAAGCTCATCATCGGCAACGGCCATACCGGTACCGCTGCAGCCGGCAACGTTATCGAGGGCTTCGCGAATTTCGTCATGTCGGGCAGCGTTTTTCTCGGTCTCGTGGTGTTCGGTGTGCTCCTGATCGTGAACTTCATCGTGATCACGAAAGGCGCTGGCCGCATGGCCGAAGTGGGGGCGCGCTTTGCGCTCGACGGCATGCCCGGAAAGCAGCTCGCGATTGACGCCGATGTTTCCTCAGGGGCGATCACCCACGAGGAAGCGAAGGAACGGCGCGAGCGGGAACAGGCTGAAACAACCTTTTTCGGATCGCTCGACGGGGCGTCGAAATTCGTCAAGGGGGATGCGATCGCCGGGTTGTTGATCACGCTGCTCAACCTCGTGATGGGCTTGATCATGGGGGTTGCCGTTCACGGAATGGCTCTCGGAAGCGCGTTCGAATCTTACGCGATTCTCACTGTGGGTGACGGGCTTGTAAGCCAGATCCCTGCGGTTATCATATCGATTGCATCCGCGTTGCTTCTCGCCCGTGGCGGGGCGACGGGTGCCACTGATCTTGCATTGTTCACGCAACTGGGCCGTCATCCCTCGGCATTGGTGACGGTCGCGATCCTGATGGCGATGTTCGCGCTGGTGCCGGGCTTGCCCTTCACGCCGTTCGTGCTCGGTGCGCTTGCACTTGGGTCGGCTGCCTGGTGGGTGCGGCACAAGACCAGGCAGGGCGAGGCCGCAGAGGCTGCGGACGAAATCGCACAGAATGCAGCGCCGCCGCAATCGACGATGGGCGATGTTCTCGATCTCGACGATATCCACGTGGAGTTTGCGACAGATCTTGTCACGATGGTGCTGGACCCTGCCACCGGGCTTGATGCCCGCATCGCCAACATGCGCAATCATGTTGCGAGTTCATACGGTCTGATCCTCCCGGAAATCCGGTTGACCGATAACCCGGCGCTCCCGGCGGGCAATTATGTTGTTCGAATCCAGGGCGTGGAACAGGCCCGTGACAAGCTGATGCCGAACCGGGTGCTGGCGATCCTTTCGGGAAGCGAAACCGATCTGCCCGATGGCGATGGTGTTGAAGAGCCGGTCTATGGTGCGCCCGCGCGATGGATAGCGCCCGACGCACAGGATGAGGTTGCCTTGCAGGGCGGCACGGTGGTGACCCCGACAGAGGTGCTCGCAACGCACCTGCTTGAAGTCATGAAACGGAACTTCGGGCGGCTGTTCAGCCTGAAGGCACTGCGCCGCCTGCTGGATGAGTTCACCAATGTCTCCGATCCGGCGCGGGCCGAGGCGAACCGGCGATTGCTGGAAGAACTGGTGCCCGAGAAGGTGCCGGTCGATACCCTGCTCTCGGTGCTTCGGCTGCTTCTGGAAGAGCGCGTTTCGATCCGCAACCTTTCCCTCATTCTTGAGTCCATTGCAGAGGTCCGCCCGATTTCCGGTGCCCCGGAGGCGATTTGCGAACATGTTCGCCAGCGCCTCGGGTTCCAGCTCATTGCCGAGGTGAAACGCCCGGATGGAACCCTGCCACTTGTTCAGCTTGATCCGGATTGGGAAGAAACTTTCACGATCTATCAAATAGATAGCGAGCGTGGCGGCGATGTGGCACTGCCTCCGGAAATGTTCAATCGTCTGGCAAACGGAATTGCGGAGCGCATCGCAAGGGCGGGGGAAAACGGCGTCTACCCGGCCGTTGTAACGTCGATGCGACGGCGCCGTTTCCTGCGCACGGTTCTTACCGCGAAAGGCATAGCAAACCCGGTGTTCTCGTTCGAAGAGATCGGTACCGATGCCCGTCCGGCGCTGGTCGGTATGGTTTCGGCATGACGGCCGACCTTTCCGCGTTGATCGCATGGGCGGAAAGTGCGCTTGCGGTCGGGTTCATCGTATTCTTGCGGGTTGGGGCCGCGATGGCGCTGTTCCCGGCCTTTGGCGAAAGGTCGGTCCCCGAGCGGGTGAGATTGATGCTGGCATTTGGATTCACGCTTGTCGTCTTGCCGATGGTGGCACCCCTGGTTCGGCCGGAAGTCGAATCCCTCGTGCGGCCGGGTGTGCTTGTTGTCACCGAGGCCCTGGCCGGGCTTGCGATTGGCGCGATGATCCGCTTGTTCGTGCTGGTGCTGCAGATCGCGGGTTCCATTGCGGCGCAGGCAACATCGCTTGCCCAGATCTTCGGCGGTCAGAACGCTGATCCACAACCCGCGATGGGCCATGTCCTGTTCTACGGCGGTCTTGCCCTGGCGGTGCTGCTCGGCATCCATGTCAGGCTCGCCGAAGTCTTGATCCTGTCTTATGAAGTCTGGCCGCCCGGTCGCCTCCCCGGAGGAGAATTGCTATCATCCTGGGGGCAGGCGCAGGTCGTGCGTATCTTTGCCCTTGCGTTCACGCTTGCCGCTCCTTTCGTCGTGGCATCGCTGGTTTATAACGTGGCGCTTGGCGTCATCAATCGCGCGATGCCGCAGCTCATGGTGGCTTTCGTCGGGGCGCCCGCGATTACCGCCGGTGGCCTGATCCTGCTTTTGCTGACCGCGCCCCTTCTGCTTGGGCTTTGGCATGAAGCCCTTGCCGAATTCCTGATCGATCCCTTCGGAGCGATGTGATGGCCGATCCTCAGGACGATGCGGACAAGCAATACGAACCGACGCAGAAAAAACTCGACGATGCGCGTCGCAAAGGCGAGGTGCCGCGATCAACGGATTTGACGACCGCTGCATCCTATGGCGGGTTTCTGCTGGTCTCTGCCACCATCGGCGCTGCCAATCTCCGAGAGGTTGGCGCCGTGCTTTCCGGGCTGCTGGAACACTCGGCTGCCTTGTCGTCCGAAGTGTTCGCGGGCAGGGGGGCTGTCATCACCGGTACGCTCCTTTCGGACGTAGGCGGCGCAATGCTGCCGTGGTTTCTGGTGCCGGCGGTGCTTGTTCTGCTTGCCAATATCGCTTTGCGTTCGTTCACGGTGACACCGGACAAGCTCAAGCCAAAGCTGAACCGGGTCAGCCCGGTTGCGAATGCAAAAAACAAGTTTGGTCGATCGGGCCTGTTCGAGTTCGCCAAGAGTTTCGCCAAGCTGATGATTTACGGGCTGGTCCTGGGCGTGTTTCTCGCCCGTCAGATGCCGCAGATCCTCAGCACGATCAGTCTCAGTCCCGGCATGGCAACGGTCGTGTTGCTGTCACTCGGGATCAGGTTCTTTGCCCTTGTTCTCGTGATCGCACTCTTGATCGGCGGTATCGATTTCCTTTGGCAGCGCCAGGAGCACATGCGCAAGAACCGGATGTCGCGCAAGGAGATGATGGACGAATCCAAGCAGAGCGAGGGCGATCCGCACATGAAGCAACAACGCCGCCAGCGCGGCTTTGAAATCGCGATGAATCAGATGCTCGCGGATGTGCCGAAGGCGGATGTGGTCGTGGTGAACCCAACGCATTACGCGGTGGCGCTGAAGTGGAGCCGCCGACCGGGTGAGGCGCCGGTTTGCGTTGCAAAAGGGGTCGATGAGGTTGCCGCGCGGATCCGCGAAGCAGCCAGCGAGGCGGGCGTGCCGCTTCACCGCGATCCGCCCACCGCCAGGGCAATCCACGCGACGGTTGAGATCGGGGAGGAGGTCAGACCGGAGCACTACCAAGCGATCGCGGCCGCGATCCGCTTCTCCGAAGATATGCGTCGCAGGATGCGCGAACGCACCGGGCGTTCCGGGATTGTGGGAAAACGGTTGCAATGACCCAGGGCCTGGCAGACCTGGAGCTTCTCTCCCGCATGGCGCTCGACCGGGATTTGGCGCGCCTGAAGGTGCTGGCCGAAACCGTCCGGGAACGAAGGTCCGATGTTGAAAAGCTGACGCGTGCCAAGGCCGAAAGCTCGGGGGCAATGGCGGGCCTCGATCCGGTCGAGGCGTTTGCCGGCCCGGTCGCGCGGGATCACCTGTGGCGCGACTGGTTGCGCGGGGAACATCTGCGGCGCCAATCTGAACTGGCACGCGCCATGGCCGATCTCGAGGCGCAACGCATGGTGGCACGGGTGGCGTTCGGGCGTGCCGAAACGCTTCGCCAACTCCGTGAAGCCGATCTCCTGGAGCGCCGCCAGGCCGCGCTGCGCCGCGGCAGGAATTCTGCGGGCATCGGTTGATGGTAACCTTCGCAAAGCCGAACCGACCGATACGGTTCTGAAGCGCCGGGTCAGAGATCCTGCCGCATGATGTCGGTGATGAGTATATCGAAAACGTTGCCGCCAAGCACGCCTTGGGCGGCTTCTGTCAAAGCGACCCGAAGCCTTTCCATGTTGGGCCCTGCGGTAAACCTGCCATCGAAGCCGCCGGCGTTGGCATGATCGAACAAGACTTGCAGGAACATGTCGCGTAACTTGGGTTCGCGCTGATAAACCGCCTCGGAACCACCGGTCGGCACATTCAGGCTCAGGGAAAGCACCACAAGGGCCGCGACATTGCCGCCTTGAACCACGGGAACGACGAACTGGTTGTTCATCTTCACGAAATCGCCCCTTGTTGCATTGGTTTCCGGCGGCTCGAGCACGCGGGGAGACGCAGCAGGGCCACACTCGCAGGCACAGCTTTCGTCCGGGGGCGCGGCCTGCGGCGTGGGCCGAAGCGCAAAACCCGCGCCAACTCCGGCGCCGAGCCCGATCAATGCCAGTATCATTGGGATCAGCTTGCCCACATCATCCCCCTAGAACGGCAAGACCATATCGGTGATCTGTTGGCCGATACGTGGTTGCTGCATGTCGGTTATCTGCCCGCGTCCACCATAGGAAATCCGGGCCGATGCGATCTTGTCATAGGGGATTTCATTCTGGCGCGAGATGTCAGCCGGCCGCACGTAGCCTGAAACCAGCAGTTCGCGCAGTTCGAAATTGACGCGAACCTCCTGGCTGCCCTCGATCCGGAGGATGCCGTTGGGCAGACTGCCGACGACGGTTGCCGCAACGCGGAGGGTCAGTTTTTCGTTCCGCCGGGTTGTCCCGTTGCCCGAGGCACTGCCGGAAGAGTTTGTCGAAATACCGGGAGTGAGGTCGATTTCGGCGAGCGGCCCCAGCGCATCGATGCCGAGAAGCGCGCCGATCCGCATTTCTTCCGAACCCGAGCGCCCGCGGGAGGAACTCGCCGAAACCTCTGCCTTTTCATCGATTTCGATGACCACCGTGAGGATGTCGCCTGTCGCCTGTGCGCGCCGATCTCCGAGAAGAGACTGGCGACCGGCCGCCCAGAGCGACGAGCCGTCGGCCTCCTGGCGCGATGCGATATCGCGTGGAAGCGGGATCGTGCTCATCGCCTGGGCCTCACGAGTGGCTTCAATCCCGGTCATGCTCGGAGGACGCCCGAGATCATTGAGCCTTTGTTCGCAACCGGCCCCCAGCGCGAGAAAGATGAAGCCACCAAAAGCAAGGAGTCTATGTTTCATTTTGTCCTCTCAATTGGTCGCCAGAGGTGCGACCGAAGGGTTGACGATTATGATCCCATCGGCGCGGACGCGACCGGAGACCGTCTGGCGCGATGCGAGGTTCATCACCCGCAACCAATCGTTCGCACCTGCCCGGCCAAGCGCGCGGCCTTCGGCAATGATCTCGAGGCCGGATTGCTGGAAAAGCAGGGTCACGATCTGATTGCGCTCGATGATGGCTTGCGGACCGATTTCGCCGGGGCGAATCGGGCGTCCGGCGTAGAGCGCAACACGCGCCTCCAGCCCCACAAGCTCTTCGATCGCGTTGAATGCGCCTGGGTGCTCGTCGTCGATCAGGCGTAGATCGTCCGGTGTCAGAACAGACTGAGCCCGGATCGTGCGAGCGGCAACGACGGTTTGTGCAGCGACGGGTGGCGACAAGACCAATGCGATGCAAAGCAGAAGGAACAGCCTCATCAGCGCACCTGCGTGGTCGCGGCAAGCATCTGGTCGGCAGCGGTGATCACCTTCGAGTTCAGCTCGTAGCCACGCTGGGCCTCGATCAGCTCGGTGATTTCCTTCACCGCATCGACGGAGCTTTGCTCGCGGTAGCCTTGGCGGAGCGTTCCAAGACCGTCCTCGCCGGGCACACCGATTAGCGGCGGGCCGGAGGCCTCTGTTTCCACGAAATTGTTCGAGCCGATCGCTTCGAGACCCTGTTCGTTGGTGAACTGGGTCAGGGTGAACTGGCCGATCAGCTGTGCCTCCACCTGGTTGTTGAAATAGGCATAGATCTCGCCATCGGCATTGATGGTGATCGCGCGGGTTTCCACCGGGATGGTGATTTCCGGCACCACCGGGAAGCCATCGGAGGTGACGATCAGGCCATCGCCAGTGCGCTTGAGGCCGCCGTCGCGGGTATAGGCCGACGCGCCCGAGGGCAGGATGATTTCGAGATACCCCCGGCCTTCGATCGCGAGGTCGAGGTCGCCGCCGGTCTGGGCGAGCGCGCCTTGCTGGATCTGCATGGAAACGGCGGCGGGCCGCACGCCGAGGCCAAGCTGCACGCCGGTGGGCAGCACGGTGCCGTCGGTGGCGTTGATCGTGCCGGGCCGCGTCGCCTGCTGGTAATGCAGATCGGCGAACTCCGCGCGGCGGGCGTTGTAACCCGTCGTCGACATGTTGGCGAGGTTGTTCGAAATGGTCTCGACCCGCATCTGCTGGGCCAGCATCCCGGTCGCCGCGATTTTCAGGGCGCGCATGGTGGCTCCTCTCCGATTTTATTTTCCCAGGGCCTGGATCACGGCCCGAATGCGTTCGTCATCGCGTTCGAGGAATGCCTGGCCCTGTTCATAGGCGCGCTGGATCTCGATCATGCGGGCCAGCTCGCCGATCGGATCGACGTTTGACCCTTCGAGAAACCCCTGAAGAATCGCCGCGCCCTCGACGACCGGCTGCGCGCCGCCCGGCACCTCGAAGCGCACGCCATCGCGATGGCGCATGTCGTTCGGGTCGTCGGGGAGCCAAAGGCCGATCTCGGCGAGCGGCTGGCCATCAGCCGACAACGTCCCGTCCGGGGCAATGGCGATGGCAGCCGTATCCGCGGGCACGAACACCGGCGCGCCGCCGCCGTCGAGAAGGCGGTAGCCGTCGAGCGTGACAAGCTCACCCGCAGGCGAAGGGGTGAAGGCTCCGGCGCGGGTGAGCATCGCGCCGTCCGGCCCCTCGATCATGAAAAAGCCCTCGCCCTCGATCGCCAGATCGAAAGTGCCGCCGGTCTGGGTGAGCTGAGCCTGATCGAGGCGCGTGTCGCGCACGTTGGCTGTCGCCATCGAAATCGATGGATCGCCCTGCGCAAGTGCCTGCACGAATTCCGAAAAGATCAGCCCCTCGCGCCGGAAACCCGTGGTCGACGCATTGGCGATGTTGTTGGCCACGGCGCGCATTTCGGCCAGCAGCCCGGACTGGCGCGTGAGCGTGGTATAGCCTGCGTTGTCCATCTCAGCTCCCGGCGATAAGGGGCACGATGGTGCCCTGGAAATAGCTGATCAGCGTTTCGGTCATGAAGCCCATCGACAGCCAGAAAACCACGAGCATGGCGGCGGCCTTTGGCACGAAGGTAAGCGTCATTTCCTGGATCGAAGTCAGCGCCTGGAAAAGGCCGACGATGAGTCCTGTCACCAGTGCCACCGTGAGCACTGGCAGCGAGATCAGCACGGCGTTCCAGAGCCCGGCGCGAAGCGTGTCGTAGAAAACGATCTCAGTCATGATCATACCGGCATCCTGAGGATTTCCTGGTAGGCCTCGACAACCTTGTTGCGCACCGTCACGGCGGTTTCGACCGCGAGCTCGGTCTGGGCGAGGGCCTGCACCAGGGCATGCGGGTCGGCGTTTCCGATCATCGCGGCCTTGGCCACGGTTTCGCCTTGCTCAAGGGTTGCGGCGAAATCCTGTGCCAGCCTGCCGAAAGCTTCTCCGGCGCCATGGCCCGCCTGCGCGTTCGGCGCCGTGGCGGGTTTCGTCGCCGCATAGGCCTGTGCGGCCAATGTCGATTTCACGTCCATTCAGCCCTCCTATTTCCGGAGCAGATCGAGCAGGTTGCGCGACATTTGCCGCGTCTGCTCGAAGATCTTGAGGTTCGCCTCGTAGCTTCTCTGCGCTTCGCGCGCGTCGGCGATCTCGATCACGAGATCGACGTTCGAGCCCTCGAAGTGGCCGTCTTCGCCGGCCAACGGGTGCGAGGGGTCGTAGATCTTCGGCAGTTCGGTGCGGTCGAGACGCACCGGCCCGGTTTCGACCAGCCCGGTGCGGCGCCCGCCCTCGATCGCTTCCTCGAAGGCGACGAATTTGCGCCGGTAGCCCGGCGTATCGGCGTTTGCGATGTTCTCTGAGGTATGGCGCAGGCGGTTGGCCTGGGCCTGCATCCCGCTCATTGCG
>Ga0180435_10001384_pt1 | contig 25382 bp, 13 predicted proteins | sample SS_ome_3_FD_132467 | JGI IMG/M metagenome (GOLD analysis project Ga0180435, IMG submission 132467) | Hypersaline lake sediment archaeal communities from the Salton Sea, California, USA - SS_3_S_1 metaG | ecosystem: Environmental > Aquatic > Non-marine Saline and Alkaline > Hypersaline >... | reverse complement strand
TCAAGAAAGCGAAGGCCGGAGACAAACCCCGGAAGCTCTACGACCGCGATGGGCTGTACCTGGTCGTAACCCCGGCTGGTGGCAAGCTCTGGCGAGGCAAATATCGCGTCAATGGCCGGGAGAAGACCCTCAGTCTTGGGCCTTACCCCAAGATCGGTCTGGCCGAGGCTCGAACGCGCTGGTCGGCCGCGCGGGAACTCGATGACCCCTCGGCCACCAAACGGGCCGAGAAGCGGAGCCCCAACTCATCGACTCCGACCTTCCTCGCCGTCGCCAAGGAGTGGCATACGCGCCAAACGCCCGGTTGGACGCGCAAGCACGCCTCTCAGGTCTGGCGCTCCCTCGAGATCGACATCCTACCGACCCTGGGACCCCGCCCGATCGACGAGATCGAGCCGCGCGAGATCATGGCCCTAATCGAAACCATCGAGGACCGCGGTGCCGGCGAGATCGCGACGCGGGTGCTGCAGCGAGTGCGGGCCGTATTCTCCCGCGCCGTCGCACTCGGGTACCGCGAGGTCAATCCGGCCAGCGAGCTGCACAATCACCTGAAGCCCCGCCAAAAGGGGCAGCAGGCCGCCCTCGCCCCCGACGAGTTACCGACCTTCCTGCATGCGCTCGAGACCTACAACGGCGATGCGGCAACTCGGCTGGGACTTCGGCTCCTGATCCTCACCCTGGCCCGCACCAGCGAGGTCCGCGAATCAAAGTGGGCGGAATTCGATCGCGAGGAAGGCGTGTGGACGGTCCCGGGCGAACGGATGAAAAACCGCCGCGAACACCGCGTCCCCCTCTCGCAACAGGCACTCGCCGCGCTCGAGGAGCTTCACAAGGTATCGGGCCATTCACAATGGCTGATGCCTGGCCGCCTCGAGGACAAGCCGGCGAGCCAGAACACCATGATCTTCGCCGTTTACCGAATGGGCTTTCACAAACGCACCACCGTCCACGGCTTCCGCGCCCTCGCCTCGACGATCCTCAATGAGGCCGTCACCGAGGTCGACGGCAAGAAGCACCGCATGTGGTCAGTCGACGCAGTGGAGCGCGCGCTGGCCCACACCGAACAAAACAAGGTCAAGGGTGCCTACGACCGGGGCGATCGCTTCGAAGAACGAACGCGGATGATGCAGTGGTGGGCGGACCACCTCGATTCCGTTGCAAAGACATCGACGGAAACCCAGTGACCAACAGACCGCTTTGCCTTCACTGAGATTTTTCTCTAGAGATCCGCAATTTGTAAACCACGACGCCCGCTGAATTGGTTTTCCGGGGCGATTTCTAGCGCCGCCGGTAGCATCACAAACCGTTAGTACCTGATATAGCAGGAGACGGCGGATGCTCCGACTGATAACCGACAAGCAGCTCCGGCAGAAACTCGGTGGCTGCTCAGAGATGACGATTTGGCGACTGAGACGGGATGGGAAGCTTCCCAAGCCCAAGAAACTGGGAAACAGAAACGTGACGCCCGAGGAAGAGGCGGACAGGGCGATCGCAAAGCTAGTCGGATTGTGATTATCGATCGCTGGTGCGGTTCTCGTCGCATAACTCCAAATACCTGCAAAAACCATTCGCCATTCTCATTTGCCGAGGCGTTCGGCATTCCGGTTCGAAGAGCGCCGGGCTACCCACCAGGATGCACATCGCCATTGCCCGCGACGTTGCCACATTGAACCGGTGTGGGTCGTAGAGAAACTCCATGCCTCGCGGGGCGTCTTCCGGACTCGACGAGGTCATTGAATAAATGACGACCGCCGCTTCCTGGCCCTGGAACCGGTCTACGGTACCGATGCGGTGCGCCAGCCCTGGAATCGTCTCTGTCAGGGCCGCTACCTGGGCGTTGTATGGCGCGACGATAAGGATGTCGTCGGGCGTAATGGCATGAACATTCTCCTCTTTGTCTCGCCACTGACCGCTATCCAGCAGCTCGCCGACAATGCCCTCTATAGCCTCCGCCTCTTCGTACGAGCGAGCCTGGTTGCCAGCATGTGCGACCGCCACGAAACGTAGACCCGACCCCGAGAATGGGCTTTTGCCCTGTTGCGGCAAGATTGCCTGATTCACCAACTCCGGACGGGCGGTCACCCTACCCTCGTAGTAGACCTCCGACGTGAAGCGCGCGATGTCCGGGTGCAGTCGATATGTCTCGCCCAGGAACAACCCTTTGTTTTGCGGCATCGTGTCCTCACCCGCCAGCAGGTGCGACAGCGCCGAGACCTCGCTGCCCTCGGGATGACTGCTCTGCAGCGGCTGCTCTAATTGTTGAGGGTCCCCCAGCAGAACAAGACTGCGACCAGCCGGCGCAACGGCCAGCACATTGCTCAACGACATCTGACCGGCCTCGTCGACAATCAACACATCGACGCTCTGCTCGAAGTCCGGTCGACTCCAGCACCAGGCGGTCGCTCCAACAACGTTGATATCTCCCGATTGCAGTCCTCTGAGAATCGGTGGGTAGGCGTTCACCCGTTCGATATCCCAGCTTCCCTCGTACTGGCCGCTCTGCTTGTGGACGGCCCGCAGCGGCTGTTTCCCTTCGGCTGCCTGCTTCATCGCGCCTTCCATCAGGTTGACGATCACCTTGTGGCTCACCGCGGTGATACCCACTTTGAGGCCGGCGCGCACCAGCTCGCAGATCATGTTGGCACCCGTGAAGGTCTTACCCGTCCCCGGTGGCCCTTGGATGGCGAGGACATGCCCGTCAAGCTGCAGTGCTAATCGGCACGCCGCCTGCAGGGTTTCTTCCCCCTCCTCAACGAGGCCTCCGCCCGCACCCACCAACGCCGAGGGCTGACGCAGCAACAGCTCGATCGCCGCCTTGTAGGGCGTAGCCCGCTTGAGCCCGTTCTCGATCACGAACTGACCGAGCCGCATCAGCGATTCCTGCAACGTCTTTGCAGATACGCGACTGAAAAGCACCAGCGCCTGGCGATGCTCGTCCGCCGTGACCTTGCGTTTCTTAATGTCCAGCGTCTGATCAGCGTAGTTGACGGTCTGAACACTACCGAACGAGGTACCCTCGGCGTCACGCAGCTCATCGCCTGCTCGTGCATCGAGGTCTTGGGATGGAAAGCGATACCGGTGTACCGGCGCTGTTCCACCCTGCACCGCCTCGACGAATTCGAGTCCGGCGACCGCTCGGCGCTCGCCCGGGTAGTCCGACTCCTCCAGATCGAGCAGGCGAAAGAATTCCCACCAGGTCGCTTTGTCCTCGCGACGATGAAACTCCATCATGTGCGCAAGCAGAAAACGGGCTTGTTGCTCGTCTGTCCGCGCCTCGGGATCGGCCGGGACTCCGTCCAACAGCCCATCGCGCAGCCGCTGCAGCTCGCGATCCAGCTCGCTTATCTCTTCCGAGGCCTCGCCATCGCTGGGTACCGGCCTCGGTAGCGCGACGCCCTGCGCAACGACCTCGACACGCAATTCCTCCAACCAGTCGCGCAACCGTTTCGCCGACTCGCAGTCCTCCCGGTTGTAGTCCTCGACGATACGCAGGTGATGCTGCATCGCCTCGTCGACCGTTCCGGCCTCGATCGCGTGCTCGACCAAGCGGCGGCTCATCGCCGCATCTCGCAGATCCTGGGCACGCTGGTAGCCGAAGAAGGGCTCTAGGTCCTTGATCGAGTAATGCTCGACGCCCGCGATCACCGCCCGGCGCACAACCGTGTAGAGGTCGACAAAGGCGTTCCCACGCAGCAACGCATCCAGTTCGACCTCGCGGGTGGCGAAGCGGCCCATGAGCCGCTTGAGGGCCGTCGGTTCGTAAGGCGCGAAGTGGTAGATGTGGGCGCCGGGGTTTCTGGCTCTGACTGCAATAGCGTGGTCGATAAACCGCTCGAATGCCTGGCACTCCTCCCCCGGCGTTCTCGCCCACAGCGCCGTGTAGGTGTCGGCACTTCCCTCTTCCTGCGAGACGTAGCCGGTCAGGTATTCCTGGACACCGTGTTCGATGAAGTGATTACCTTCGAAGTCCAGAAAGATGTCGTCTGGTGTCGGTTCGGGCAACAGAGCCAGGCCGTGCTCCGCATCGAACGGCTGCCGGAACTCGAAATAGGGCTTTCCCTGCTCCCTGCCCGTCAACTGAACCCGGGCCTGGTCCCTGGTGCGTTCAAGGGCCTCTTTCGATCCGTGAGACGGGGTCGGTATCTCTTTTTGCTGCGCCAGTGTGGTGAGCCGATCGATCCCCATCTCGCGCAGCGCTGTGATCTGGCCGCCGCCTATGCCAGCGACGTAACACAGGTGATCGTCGGCCCGGCGTCGCGACTCGCACTCATTCCACCAGGCACATAGGTCGCAATGCGAGACGGGATCCGGATAGGTTTCGTCGGGCGACTCGACGAACGCTTCCAGCCCGCGTTCCAGCAACCGGAAGTACGCCGCATAGTCTTCCGCTCGAAACGTCTCTGGCTCGTAGCCAACGCCCGGCATGACGACATGCATCAGTGCGGGCCGTACGCCTTGCAACTTCCCGAGCAGATGCGTGTAAACACACAGCTGCAGAACCGTGCCCGCGCGCGTGTCGCGGGCGAGCTTCGTGTCGACCACCTCGTAGGACCACTCGCCCAGGTCACTCGGAATCTCGACTCGGCGGAGGAAATCGGCACGCCCAGCCCAATGCTCATCCGACAGGCTTGCCTGGTAGATCACCTCGGCCCCGCTGCGCATAGCAGCGAGCGTCTTCGCGTTGGCGCCTTCTGCCGCGTCAGACGCTGGTGGCTCATCGCCCAGGCGCGCTACCGTTAGACCCTGTTTCTCTAAATATCCCAGATACGCTGACTCGTGTGCAGCCCCACGGGCTTTGAGTTCGTCCAGTACCGGCCCGTACCGAATCGGCCGCTTGACGACACCGTTCGCGACCGCCAGGTCTCGACGAGAAAGATGCCGACAGGTCAGGAAATTCCCGAGATCTGTCGGGGAAAGTACGATGGTTATCGATTGACGGCGCATGTTTTTATCGAGTGAATATTGGCAACGGCAAGCCAGCCGGTTCGAAATCTGAACGTCTGAGGTTAGTTAACTGACCAATCTCCACGTTCAAAATCGATCGGTAGCCCATAGAGGCTTTTCCGCGTAGTCTCGAAAAAGGGGCTCTTTTCATCTACTCAATAACTACAAACACCCGGTCACTCCTGCCGCAACAGGTACCGTTTCGTTTTGAAATTACGAATGCCTCAACCCAATGAGCGCCGTGATACTCAGTATGTTCCCATCGGATGCCGTGACCTTCAGAAGAGTAATAGTCGCCGCGCAGCTGACCTGCAGCGGCTGCTTCCTTGTCAGTGTTCACCACCCGCCACGAGACCTTGAAATCGTTTTTCGGAAACGGAAGGCCCGAGGACTGGCACGCCTCAAACCTGATCCAGCGCTGCTTTTCAAGTACGTCTCCTTCGGTCAGCTTCCTCAGCCGATGGCCTTCTTTGGCGTCATACAGTTCCGCCCTGACATTCACACGTATCTCGTTCCCGCTGCTTGGCCACAGAGGGGCTTCGATATGCGGCAGTGACACGGGAAGCCGTCGCAAGACCGCACCGCCGAACGCTTTAACGGCACTGACGATGTCACCAATCGAACTTCCCTCCCCCAGGGCTGCCTTGCCTGCATCGGATGCTTTCGTCGCAACTTCGCTTTTCGCGAACTCTTCGCCGAACACCTTCCGCCATTTCCTGATGCTTTCATCGCGGTCGGCTTCCGCATACGCATCATCGACCCACTGGCGATAGCGGTTGATGTTGTTCCGAAACGACTCGTATTTCTCCTGATCCCAATGGCGGTTGAAATCCTCGCTGTCGAGCACCGGGTTCTTAACCACCGGCATGACAGGTCGCGCCTGAAGGTAATCATCAAGCCTGCCGATCAGCGTCTTGAACGACGTGGGTATGTCAGCAAAATTGCTGTCGCGGTAAAACGCATCCGGCGCCGATATGCGGTCGCCGAGCAACGTGGTCAGCAAAATCGATTTTGCGGAGAACCGCCCCTTCCTGTCCCGCAGATACTTGAAGAGCCGCGTGGACTTGATGAACATGTTCTTACCGGCAACCCCGTTCTTTTCAGCCAGCCATGCTGTGTAGCCTTCCGGGTTTGTCGGTTCGTAAACATCGTCTTTTCGGTTGCAGACGAAATACTCATCATCGGCAAACATGTGTTCTTCAACCACACAGGGAACGACGTCCAGGTGAAAATCACCGGCATAGTCGAGCGTTACGCACCTTGTGTTTCGCACGGCCTTGTCGGCATATCGTCCTGAATTCGCAAACAGCGCATACAGGTTGTCAACATAGTCCTTCGCGGACCAGCCTTCGACGGGATCGACGAAGACCACAAGATCGGCATCGAACTCCTTGCCTTCCTGCGGCTTGATGATTGTCTTATGCGCCCAGGACCCTTGCGCGGAAAAAGACCGTATCTTTGCGGCATAGCCGCTGCCCCGTACAAATGACTCGATCGCATCGACATGGCCGTTCATCCGGTCGATGCGCGCTTGGTTCAGATTGACGCTGTCCCGCAAGAAATCGTCAAAGTGCTGGATCAGTTTCATTCTCACTCCTCCATGAGTTGATATTCGGGAATAAACGGCTCAGCCGATTGTTCGAAGAACACCGGGGACAGGACGGATATGCGATCACGCGCCTTCGCGTATCCCATGCCTTTGAGATCCGGGATCATCCGCACGTCGTCCATCTCGAACTTGTTGCTTGGCACGACCTGGTCGATACGGAAGACAGCCTCTTGATAGTGCTCGTGGCCTGTGAGCAGTTTGGCCATACCCATGGCTCCGTGGGACTGCCCGTCCATGAAGAGCTTCGTCAGTTTCAACCCGATGGTGCTCAACCCGGCGGATTTCGGTAGCGAATAGGTTTCTGCCAGGCAGCCGAGACTCAGCACCCTAAGCTGCGACGCGTTCCATCCAAGCAATCCGATCGCTTCCACCACCGCGATCGCGATGGGGTTATTCGCCCAGACGCCGCCATCGATCAGCCCAACGCTTTCACCCGTCACATGTTCCCGGAAGAACGTCGGGGCTGCAGAGGTCGCCAAAGCGGCATCAATCGCGAGCGCCTTGTAATCGCGTTTCAATCGCGGGTGGTGCGCCGTCTTATAGATGTAGACGGTCTGACAGGCCGGATCCCACGCCGGAATCACAAGCCGAGTCCTTGATTCTCCCAGCCGCCGGTTACCTAGGACAGCACCCAGCACCGTCCGCAGCCCGTCGCTGGTGTACTTGCTGCTCACGACCCGGCGCAGGGTGCGGCTTATTCCGAGCGCGCGATTAATGAGCGGATTCGCATGGGCTCCAAAAATCTCCGGCCCGCGACGCTCATATAGGTCCAGGACTTCAGCTGCCGTAAGCCCCATGCCAAGGCCGATCGCCAGAATGCCGCCTGTCGATGTCCCTGCGATCAGGTCAAAATATTCCGCGATCGGCCGGTCAAGCTCGGACTCGATCGACGCCAGGAAGGCAGCCGGGAAGGTCCCGAGTATGCCACCGCCGTCGATACAGAGAATCCGGCGGACCGGTCCGGTATCGCTTTCCTTGGCCTGGGCTACGGATTCCATCGTTCAATGCTTCTTGTCGCGCGGTGGATTGGGATCGTTTCCAGGCGGCACGGTGTCGGAGTCGCGCCATTTCCCATCGCGGCCCTGAATACGGACTTCACCGCCGCCGAGATTGCCAACCGTTTGCTTGGCTGCCTTCTCTGCTTCGGCCTGAGTCCCGTGGACGCTGCTTGAGCGCTTCGCGCCGGGGGCTTTTACCGCCCAGCCCTTGGGGTGTTTGGCCACATAACGGTCGTTCTTTGACATGCTGCCTCCCTGAATTCTCTTGACCCTGATTGCCATATGGGATAAAAAACTATACGCATCGCGTTTCAATGTCAATATAGTTTCTTTACTGTTTTTGAGAGGCACCATGGGATCAGCATCACCGGAGCTTCGATGGGGGGTTGAGCGAAGGCTCGAATTCATCGAATTCCGCCTCTACTGGGACGGCGGAATCAACCGATCGGACATTACCGGGTACTTCGGGGTATCGGTGCCGCAGGCTTCCAAGGACCTCAGCCAGTATCAGGAACTGGCCCCCGGCAATATCGACTACGACAAGAGCGAAAAGCGGTACGTCGCGACCACCGCGTTCAAACCAAAATTCCTGCAGGCCGACGCCGACCAGTATCTCTCTCAGCTGCGGGCGGTGACCGAGCGGGAAGCGGCCCCAGACGAAACCTGGCTGGGGAGCATCCCGACCGCCGACTGGATGCCCATCCCCCACAGGCGCGTTGACCCGGTGGTCTTGAGGACACTGCTCGCGGCTATACGCGACCGGCAAGCCGTAAAAGTGTTCTACCAGTCGATGAGTGATAAACACCCCGATCCGATCTGGCGGATCATCAGTCCGCATGCGCTGGGCAGCGACGGATTCCGCTGGCACGTGAGAGCGTTCTGCAGCATTGATCGGATATTCAAAGATTTCCTACTATCGCGCTGCCTGAAATGCAAACCGGCGGGCGAAGCAGAAGCCAAGCCCGAGGACGATGTGAGCTGGCACGAACTCATCGAGCTAAGACTCAAGCCCAACCCCGGCTTATCGAAGTCACAACAACAGGTCATTGCCTCTGACTTTGATATGGATAACAACGAATTACGACTGTCTGTGCGAAAGTCCCTTCTCTATTATTTTGAGAAGCGGTTGCGGCTGGATGTGGCTGAAGCACTGGACGATCCGCGTGAAGCGCCCGTCGTAATTGCCAACAAGGCGGAGTTCGAAGAAGCCCTGGCTGAAACAAGGGCGCATTAGAGGAGCAAAAACGCATGAACGCGATGACCGACCCGAGGAGAGTCAAATGAGCAAGGCAGCGCCACCAAGACTAGAGGACCTGAAAGCCGGCGCTTCAGTTGAAGGCTTGACTCCTTCCGGACCCGCAAAAGTCGTCAATGTCGAATGGTTTGGTGATCAAGCGGTCAAGGTCATCTATGAAGATCCGAACGGCTCCGTCCAGGATCGGCTCATATACCGCGACGAGGAACACACACTCAAGATAGCCTCGGCGGGGCAACTGTGGTCGTTCGATGCTGACGGCTCCCTGCTCCGTCTAGTGACTGAGGCCAACAGGATCAAACTTGCTCATCACTTCGATCCCTTTCTCGCGATCCATACCAGCCTTGTTCAGCCGCTACCTCACCAGATAACCGCCGTTTATGGAGAGATGCTGCCACGGCAGCCCCTACGGTTTCTCCTCGCCGACGATCCTGGCGCGGGTAAAACGATCATGGCGGGCCTTCTGATTAAGGAGCTGATCGCACGGGGCGACCTTGAACGATGCCTCGTGGTCGCGCCGGGCAGTCTCGTCGAGCAATGGCAGGACGAGCTTGGTGAAAAGTTCAATCTCGAATTCGACATTCTGAGCCGCGACATGATCGAGAACTCTCGATCAGGCAACCCGTTCAACGACCGGAATCACCTCATAGCCCGACTAGACGTCCTGGCCCGCAATGAAGAACTACAGGAAAAGCTGAAGCGCTCCCATGAATGGGACGTGGTCATAGCGGACGAAGCGCATCGCATGTCGGCCAGCTACTTCGGTAACGAAGTGAAGTACACCAAGCGTTATCTGCTCGGCCAGAAGCTTGGGCAGGTTTGCCGTCATCTTCTCCTGATGTCGGCCACACCCCACAACGGCAAAGAGGCAGATTTTCAGCTCTTCATGGCCCTTCTGGACGGAGATCGCTTCGAAGGTCGATTCCGCGACGGTGTTCACTACGCGGATACCGAGGACATGATGCGTCGTTTAACGAAAGAGGAGCTGCTGAAATTCGACGGTACTCCACTCTTCCCAGAACGGCGCGCATACACTGTCAAGTATGATCTGTCCGATGAAGAGAGCGCCCTTTATGCCGACGTAACGGAATACGTGCGCAACGAGATGAACCGCGTCCAGCGCTTCGCGGAAGAAGACGCAAAAAAAAGGAACAATGTCGGTTTCGCCCTGCAAATTCTCCAGCGTCGTCTAGCTTCTTCACCCGCTGCCATCTACCAGTCTCTAAGACGCCGCCGCGAGCGCCTGGAGAACGAACTTGCCGAGGCCCGCCTCATTGCACGCGGCAAGAAAGTCAATCTCAACCCAGACGACGCTTTACTGAGCAACGAAGTCTTAAAAAACATCGATGAATACGAAGAAGGCGAAATCGAGGAATTCGAGGAGTCGATCTCCACGACCGCCACTAGTGCGGAAACGATCGAGCAGCTCGCGATCGAGGTCGATACGCTGAAGGAGCTTGAGCAAAAGGCATTAGTCGTCCTGCGTTCCGGGAAGGACACTAAGTGGCAGGAGCTGAACAAGATACTTGATGACGAGCTCATGATCGACAGCGAAGGGATTCGTCGCAAGCTTATTATCTTCACCGAGGCGAAGGACACTCTCAATTATCTTGCCGAAAAGATCAGGACACGGCTGGGCAAGCCTGAAAACGTGAATGTCATTCACGGCGGTGTAAGCCGTGAGGAACGCCGCAAGATCATTAAGCGGTTCATGCAAGACCGCGACCTGATGATATTGGTCGCCAACGACGCTGCTGGAGAAGGTGTAAACCTCCAGCGCGGACACCTTATGGTCAATTACGACCTGCCGTGGAATCCAAACAAGATTGAACAGCGCTTTGGCCGTATTCACCGTATCGGTCAGACAGAAGTCTGTCACCTTTGGAATCTTGTCGCCGCCGACACCCGCGAGGGTGAGGTCTATGCCCGTCTTCTGGAAAAGCTCGAAACCGCGCTAAGCGCTCTAAAAGGCAGGGTATACGACGTGCTCGGTGAACTGTTTGAAGGCACCTCGCTTAAGGACCTTTTGTGGGAAGCTATCCAGTACGGTGAGCGTGAGGATATCAAAGCGAACCTCTTCAAGAAGATCGATGGCGCAGTCGATTACGGGCATATCGAGGAGCTGCTGCAAAAGCGAAAGCTCACCAACGACATGATGCCAGAGTCTGCGGTCGAGGCTATCCGCCTTGAAATGGAACGAGCTGAAGCTCAGCGTTTACAGCCCCACCACATTCAAAGCTTTTTCCTTGAAGCCTTCCAGCACCTGGGCGGACGCTTCAAGGCCAGAGAGGAAGGCCGCTTCGAAATTACACACGTTCCCGTTCGAATCCGCGAGCGCGACCGTCTGATTGGCACAGGAGCACCAGTCCAAAAACGCTTCGAACGCGTCTGCTTCGACAAAAATTTCATCAACCGGCAGCCGGTTGCAGAGTTTTTATGCCCTGGCCACCCTCTTCTTGAAGCCGTTATTAGCCTGATACGAGAACAACACGGGCACCTCATGAAACAAGGTGCCGTCATGGTCGATGAGAGCGATACCGGCGAAGACCTTCAGGCTGTATTTCTGCTCGCGCACAGCATCGAAGACGGACGACGAACAAGCTCCGGGGCTAATCAGATTGTCTCACAACGCCTCCAGTTTGCGTCCATAACGGAGGACGGCACTGTTGCCAATGCCGGGATCGCGCCTCACCTCAATCTACGCGCATCAACCCCTGAAGAAATCGAAGCGGTTCGAGAAGATCTTTCCGGCGGTTGGTTATCCGACGATCTAGAGAGCAAGGTAAAGAACTTCGCCATTATCGAAATGGCTCAAGCGCACCTCAAAGAAGTCAAGGCACGCCGCCTCCCGGAGGTTGAAAAGACAGAGCGCGAGGTCCAGGCTCGCCTCAAAAAAGAGATCAACTACTGGGATTCTCGCGCCTTCGAATTGAAGGAAGAAGCGAAGGCCGGAAAGAAGACCCGCCTCAACTGGGAGAATGCCCAGCGCCGGGCAGAGGACCTCGCCGACCGGCTCCAACGGCGTATGGAGCAGCTCGCGCAGGAAAGAAGCATCAAGGCCAGCGCCCCGGTCGTACGCGGCGGCCTTATTGTCATTCCGAGAGGCCTTTTGATTAGAAAGGGTGCAATCACTGGCACAGTTCCCCCCGGTTTCGCGGAGAGCGCCGCGAGCCGCCGTGAAATAGAGCTCAAGGCCATGGATGCTGTGATGACCATCGAGCGGCAATTGGGTTTCGAGCCGAGCGACGTTTCTTCTCAAAAGGTTGGATACGACATCCTATCCTTTGACCCAGAGAAGAAGAAGCAGCGCTTCATTGAAGTCAAAGGGCGAATCGAAGGTGCGGATTCGGTCATGTTGACACGAAACGAGATCATCACTTCGCTGAACAAACCCGATGACTACATACTAGCGATTGTTGAAGTCACTGCTGATTATGTTCAGGAGCCGCGCTACGTTCGTGGAAAACTTTCAGAACACGAACCGTCCTTTGAACACACTGCAATTCAGTTCGATCTAAAGAGTCTTCTTGAACGCGCAGAGGCTCCCGGATGAGTAGCTGTCCTGCCTATTTTGAACCAATCCGGCAGAAAGCTCGGAAGAGATGGGAACAGCTCGAAGGCGACCCCGAGCTGGCCGCCCCATGGCATCAATTGTTCAGGCAGGTACAAAGTCCCCGGCATATCGTTTCAGAACTTTTGCAGAATGCTGATGACGCGGGCGCGACGGAAGCCGCTGTCTATTTAGAGGACGGTGCGTTCATCTTTGAGCATAACGGCGAGGATTTTTCGGACGAACACTTCGCCTCTTTGTGCCGTTTCGGCTATTCAAATAAAAGAGCATTGCACACAATCGGCTTTCGCGGCATCGGATTCAAAAGCACCTTTAGCCTTGGAAGCTGCGTCGAACTCTACACACCGACCTTGTCAGTCGCTTTTGACCAGAAACGGTTCACGGAACCGACCTGGTTGGGCGGCAAAAGAGGAAAGGCTGGCCTGACGACGGTTCGGGTGGAGATAAGCGATGACAATCGTCGCGCCGAGGTTGAGAAAAATCTTCGCGACTGGCTAGCGAGTCCGATTTCGCTGCTTTTCTTCAACAATATCCGCCGTATTCGCATTGGCGACAATGAACTGCACTGGGATAGTTTTGGCCCCGGCCCCATTCCTGATACTGAATGGCTTGCCTTAAACGAGAACGCCGAGAAGCCTTTCTTGATGGCCAGATCAGCGCCAGCCCCTTTTTCCGAAGAAGCGCTCGCCGAGATCAAACAGGAACGAAATCTCACCGATGAAGAAGTGGCGGCATTCCCACCTTGCACCATCGAGATTGTCCTCGGAACGGAGAGTCGTCTGTTCGTTGTCTTACCGACTGGAGTAAAGACGGCTCTGCCCTTCGCATGCAACGCACCGTTCATCCAAGACCCAGCCCGTCTGAAGATTAAAGATCCAGAGACTTCGCCGACGAACCGTTGGCTGCTGGAACGTGCCGGTGCACTTGCTGCGAAAGTTATGCTGCGATGGTTGCGTGATTCAGATGCCAACCCTGTAGAGCGGGCCAGTGCATACGATCTATTGCCGGATGTCGATCGTAGCGACAGTTCGCTGGAAGGAACCTGCGCTACCATCGTGGAAGCAGCATTCGCTGACATTATTGAGGACCAAGAGATTCTGCTTACCGATGAAGGACACCTCGTCGGCGCAAAACGAAGCGTGTCAATTCCACGACCAATCTTCGATGTATGGCCGGGGGATCAGGCGGCAGCTTTGCTCGATGACGATGGAAGGCCTAACCTGTCGCACCACATTTCAGACGCAAACAAAGCAAAACTTGTTAACTGGGACTTTGTCGACGAGATCGATGACGAAGGCGTTCTCAACGCGCTGCAAAACAGAACCCTCCCCAGGCCGCAGGGTTGGCGAAAACTTCTTGCGTTGTGGTCCTACCTCGCCCCACTCATAAGCGGTTACCGCTACTATCGAAACAATGACGGGCTTTGCGTGGTTCCGGTACAGGGTAAGGATGTTCTCTGCGCTGCAAAGGATGTAGTCCGCCTCGGCGAGAAGAAGATGCTCCCGTCTGAAGCTGATTGGGAGTTCTTGGGCGATAGGCTATCGGTTGTCAATCAGAACTGGCTTCGGTTTCTGACTGAACAGCGTCGTGTAGCGGAATCGAACGATGACCACGACCTCGACGAACGCGTTGATGCGGCCCATGCTGTGCTGAAAGCAATTTCGCTACATGAGCCAAGTGATACTGGAAAAGTCATTGACCAGGTTGCAGCCGACTTCTTTAGGCAAGGCGAGCTAACCAAGGACACGGCAATCCGCCTTTCCCAAATCGCAGCCAAGCTGAGTGCTTCTGTTGGCGATGAATTTTCATTCGTCTGTCGGGACGATGAGTTTCGGACATGTGGCGACACAATAGTTTTTGACGCGGACGGGCAGCTTGAGCTTCTGCTTCCCGATGAATGGGCAAATAAGCACCTGCTGCATCCGGATTATGTCGGCCAATTTGTCTCTTGTACCAAGGAAGAGTGGGAGCGATGGATTAGCAGCGGTCGCTCCGGCATTGACACATTCGTTCCCCTGGAGTCTACAAGATCGCGTTTTTGGTCCAGAAACGGCATAGATCAAGAGCTAGCTCGACGTGGTTATCAGGGGCAATTTCCGGCAAGGTATCAAAGCCCGGATTTTGTTTGTGAGGACTGGGACTTCCCCTCAGGAATCTGGAGTCACTGGGAAAAAATAGCCAAAGAGGACGACAACGTTTGGGCCAGGGTCACTGAAATGGTGCTAACCGGACCTGATCGATATTGGAAAGGCCACCTCACAGCAAAAGTTATTGAAAGAGCCTCGAATGGTGCCACCAGGAATGTCATCCGCGAGGGTTTGGCACCGTCCTGGATTTTGAAACTGCGTGAACAGAACTGCTTGAGAGACACGCATGGCTTTTTCCGAAAACCTGTTGAGTTGTTGCGCCGAACCCCTGAAACGGAAGCTCTAATGGATGTTGAGCCCTTTATTCACGGGCTTGTCGATAACGAAACCACACGCCCTCTGCTGAAACTCCTCGGCGTTGGCGACAAACCGACCGGGCCAGACAAGCTTCTCGGTCGTCTTCAAACGCTCGCGAAGGCGGAGGGTGCCCCAGCACATGAAATCGAAAAGTGGTATCGACGCCTAGATCAAATGGTCGATGGCTGCTCCACCGAAGATTTCCACCTCATCAAGGACACTTTCTCCGAAGAACGCCTTATCTTGACGGAGGAAGGAATCTGGGAAACCTCGAAAGGGGTCTTTCTTGGCGCGAATGAAGAAGACGCACCTGGCGCACCGACCGTACGGTCTGCCGTTTCAGACCTTACGCTTTGGCGCAAGATCGGTGTCGCCGATCGCCCTACCGCAGATCTCGCAATTGCATGGCTAACGACCTTGCCTTCAGGAAAAGTGCTGTCGAAGGAAGATACAAGGCGCGTCCGTTCCCTTCAAAGTCGCTACAGCGCACGTATTTGGGAAGAATGCCAGCACTGGATGAGCTTGGCAGGTGAATGGACTCCTGTGGAAGAACTCGATTACGCCCTGACTATGCAGACGCTTATCCCCTGGAGCCACCTGCATCAATGGGTCAAGAGGAAGACCGCTGATTTGCAGCAGCTTTCTCACGACATAATAGAGGCACCTCCCTTTTCCTCTCTCGCCCCACTCGCCACCAATATCGAGGAGAAGTTCAACCGGCCAGTCTTGAATCTTCGTACTGGAGAAACCAAGAACTGGTTGCAACAGCTCGGAAAAGGACTTGCCCGAATACAGCTCGATGACGAGGAAGAAACCGAACGTGTTCGAGCACTTGGTTCCGAACTGGCTGCAACGGGATGGGTGACCACAAGCAACCTTGAACTCATTTCCTACATCGATGGAAAGCCAGCGGGAACCCCTCGACGCGCGGACGCGATTTGGACCGAAGGCACATTGTTCGTCGGGGATAGGCCTGTCGCCCGCGTTGCGAAGGCAGTCTCCCAGGAACTCGGGCGCTCGTTCCGTAGACCCGATATCGCCGATGCCATCAAACTTTGCTTCGACCGCCCCGCAGAGTTCGTAGCAGAGTATATGGAAGAAAATTTTTCGCTGGCGGCACGAGAAGATGTCTCAAACGCACCAAGTGAGCCTTCATCAGAAGAAACTCACCAGGAAACCCAAGACATCATCACAGAGGACGCGCACCCTGTTGACGAGCCAGAACCTGACTCGGAGTCTCCCGTCGCTACTGATACTGATACCCCTGAAGAGAGGACCAGCGATGAGGACACGAGCGACGCCCCCCTCGAACCGACGACTGATGATGCCAATGACACCGATACTGCGCCTGCTCCACGACCCAAGCCTAAACCTGCCAAGCCGAGCATCATCGAACGCTTCGCCGTACTCAACGGCTTTCAAAAAGACGCGGAAAACCGCTTCTGTGACCCTAAAGGCAATTGTATCGCGAAGTCGAACAGCTCTCTGTTCGCCTGGGAACTACGATCTGCGTCTGGGGACATTGTCCGTCACTACTATCCCAAGGACCACTGTCTCCAGCGCGACCCTCTACAGTTGGAAGCAGAAATCTGGAGTGTGTTAGAAAAAAAACCAGAGACATATGCTTTGCTACTTTCTACTCCAGATGGCAAGCCTCTAGAGGTCTTGGGCACTAGAATTAAAGAAATGCGTGATTGCGGGGAGATTACCCTGCACCCGTCCACTTATAGATTGGTGTATGAGAATGGTAGATAACTATAAGAAAAAACTAATTGAAGTTGCGATTCCTTTGGAGGCGATAAATAAGGCTTCCGAACGGGATAAAAATCTGAGTAAAGGACATCCCAAAACAATACATATGTGGTGGGCTCCCCGACCAATGCCCGCATGTCGCGCGATACTGTTTGCCCAACTAGTTGATGATCCGTCAAGCGATCCCGATCGCTTTCCATCCCATGAAGCAGTAGAAAAAGAACGGAATCGACTCTTCAAAATTATGGAAGAGTTGATAACATGGGAAAATAGCACAAATGACAGCCTACTCGACCAAGCGCGGGAAGAAATTCTAAAAAGTTGTAGCGGAAAAGTACCACCTATAATTGACCCGTTCTCCGGAGGGGCGGCCATCCCTCTCGAAGCACAACGACTTGGTCTTCGATCATACGCCAGCGATCTTAACCCGGTCGCAGTATTGATTGGAAAATGTAAAACGGAAATACCGTGGGATTTTTCCAATTCAACTCCTGTTCACCCAGGGGCTCAAGACAGGCTTCACTACAAGTATGCAGAAGGGATCGCCGAAGATATTCTATTTTATAGCCGATTGTTACGAGAGCGTGCTTATTCCGAAATCGGTAATCTTTACCCAAAGATTCAATTACCAAGTGGCCACAGCAATGAACCTTCAACCGTGATCGCTTGGATATGGACTCGGACCGTACCAAGCCCAGACCCTGCTTTTTCTGGCGTACATGTCCCTATAGCATCAAGCTTCGCACTGAGCACAAAAAAAGGGAAAGAAGTCTTCGTCAACCCGTTAGTGGACAAATCGAAGAGATCCATAACATATCGTATAGAACGGCAAGCAAGCGAAGCTGATATTCAAAAAGCCAAAGAGGGAACAAAGGCAGGTCGTGGGGCGCACTTTCGTTGTCTATTTTCCAATGCCGCAATAACGCCGGAATATGTACGCTCTAAAGGGAAAGAAGGTGAAATCGGTCAAGCGCTTCTCGCCGTGGTGGCTGAAGGGAAAAGTGGACGAGTGTACATCGAACCTACGTTAGAAGACGAAAGCATTGCTTTTTCTGCGAAGCCAGATTGGAAGCCAGATCAAAAACAACCTGATAATCCTAGATGGTTTTCCCCACCCATCTACGGAATGGAAACCTTTGGTTCTCTTTTCACGGACCGACAGTTGGTCGCACTGAATACATTCACTCGACTATTGGACAATGTTCAGAACAAGGTAGAGCTTGATGCTATCGCGTCCGGCATGACGAGCGATACCACACCATTGAGTGCAGGCGGCAAAGGTGCTTTTGCCTACTCAGAGGCTGTGCGCGTATATCTGGCTTTAGGGATAAGCAGGCTAGCCAATAGAAGCTCTACTCTATCTTTCTGGGACTCGGGGGGACAAAAAATACAGCAGGGATTTGGGCGCCAAGCCATTCCAATGACTTGGGATTTTGTTGAGGGAAATCCATTTAGCAATTCAAGTGGAAATTTTATTGGCCAGATAGAATATCTCGCAAGTGCTCTAAAAAACATCCGCCCAGTAGCAATTGCGGAATGCATACAAGCCGACGCGCAAAGCAGGAGGTATCCGGACGATGCAGTTATATCAACAGATCCGCCATACTATGACAATATCGGTTACGCCGACCTGTCTGATTTTTTTTATGTCTGGCTAAGGCCATCCTTGAAAGGAGTGTTCCCGTCACTCTTCAGCACTATCTCAGTGCCGAAATCTGAAGAATTGGTCGCCACACCTTACAGGCATGGCGGTAAAAACAATGCCGAAGCTTTTTTTCTCGAAGGAATGAAAGAAGTCTTAAAAAACGCCGCGGCGAACACTTCATCTCAATATCCAACTACGATTTATTATGCGTTTAAGCAAGGCGAAAAGATGGAGGAAGGCACAGCGTCCACGGGATGGGCAACGTTCTTGGAGGCAGTTATTTCATCCGGTTATTCAGTAGTTGGAACATGGCCGATTCGCAGTGAATCTACGAGAAACCTGAAGAAGACGAAAAATGCATTATCAAATTCAGTGGTACTCGTCTGTAGGAAGCGGCAAATAGAGGCGGAAACTGTAACCCGAGCAGAATTCATTAGAGCACTAAAGAAAGAGCTACCACCATCACTTTCGGAGCTCCAGAATGCGAATATTACGCCGGTCGATATGCCCCAAGCCTCGATTGGTCCCGGCATAGGAATATATAGTCGTTATAAGAAGGTTCTTGAAAGCGATGACTCTCCGATGACAGTCAAAACCGCTCTGCAAATAATTAACAAGGAGCTGGATGAGTTCCTCACCGAACAAGAGGGTGAGTTAGATCCAGAAACACGATTCGCTATAACTTGGTTTGAACAAAATGGAATGCAAGCTGGGACCTTCGGAGATGCCGACAACCTCGCTCGCGCACGCGGACTTTCGGTCGATGACGTTAAGCATGCTGGGATTGTGGAAGCATCCGCTGGTAAGGTCCGATTGTTAAACCGCGATGAGTTGGATAAGGATTGGTCTCCTTCTAACGACAGCCATCTTACCGTCTGGGAATGTACTCAGCACCTCATCCGCGCTCTCCAGGAAGAGGGTGAATACTCCGGGGCTGTATTACTCAAGCAGATGGGGCCAGAAATAGCCGACGCAGCGCGTGACTTAGCCTACCGCCTTTTCGATATCTGTGACAAGCAGGGACAGTCGAGAGAAGCAGGCGCATTCAACGCGCTCATCGCTGTTTGGCCTGACTTAACTGCACGAGCAGCAACCATTTCGGATGCCGAGCTCCAACAAGAACAACTGAGCATGCTTTAGAAAGGACCTCGATCATGGCGAAGTCTACTCGACAATATGTATTTGAAGGCATGGAACTCTTGCCGGAAGGGCTAACCACCTTTGTAGAAAAGCGGCTAGAGTCTTCGGTAAAAGGTCATTGGCAAGCCGAGGTCGTCGAACGATATCGGGGACTGCGCCCGACTCGTGACGGGTCAGTCAACTGGGACCAGCAATCACTCCTCAAGGTGATGGAGATATTCTGGAATGATGCTTTTAGAGATGTGCTAGGCCGAACAGAACGGTCTCTTGTCTCGGAACTCATGGAGGTTCGAAATAAGGTTTCGCACAACGAAAAGTTCACTTATGACGATGCGGAACGGGCGCTAGACAGCATTCGACGCTTGTTGGTTGCGGTGAGCTCTTCTGAAGCCGCTGACAAAGTCGGAGCGATGCGCGATGAAGTCCTGCGTATCAAGTTCCGCGAACTCGCTCGCAACGAAGAGCGAAAGAAAACCCAGAAATTCGATATTTCGGTCGAAACGGTCGCCGGATTGTTGCCCTGGAGAGAAGTTGTCACACCACATGACGACGTCGCAACCGGCGAATTCCAACAAGCGGAATTCGCCGCAGACCTGGCGAAGGTCCGAAATAGGAGCGCTCCATCTGAGTACTCTGATCCAGTGGAGTTCTATGCACGAACATACCTGACAGACGGACTTAGCGTGATGCTTACACACGCCGCAAAGCGTCTGTCCGGTCAGGGTGGCGATCCCGTTGTCGAACTGCAAACGAATTTCGGTGGCGGCAAGACGCACTCGTTGCTCGCTCTGTATCACATGGTCGGCGGCAAAGGTGCAAAGGACCTCCCAGGCCTAGACCAGCTCTTGGGCAAAGAAGGCCTTTCGGTTCCACCGAAGGTCAACCGCGCAGTCCTAGTCGGAACGTCACGCGGCCCCCAGGACGTAATCAAGACTGATGATGGCCTGACCATCCGTACGACATGGGGCGAGATGGCCTGGCAGCTTGGCGGTAAAGAAGGCTTCGCGCTTGTCAAAGATTGTGATGAGAAGGGTGTCGCCCCTGGCTCAGACCTGCTGGAAAAGCTGTTCAAGTCACATAGCCCCTGTTTGATACTAATCGACGAATGGGTCGCTTACCTTCGACAGGTGTACAAGGTCGAGGGGCTCCCGTCTGGTACGTTTGATGCGAACCTGACCTTTGTGCAATCACTGACCGAAGCGGTGAAGGCTTGTCCACAGACGCTTCTCGTGGCTTCCCTGCCCGCCTCTCAAATAGAGGTTGGAGGTGAAGGCGGCCAAGAAGCCCTGGCCAGACTTAAGCAGACATTTAGCCGCATTGAATCATCCTGGTTACCGGCAACTCAGGAAGAAAGTTACGAGATCGTCCGACGCCGCCTGTTCCAGGAGGTTTCGGGCGAGAAAGCCCAACACCGCGACAATGCGATAAAGCAGTTCCTAAAGCTCTATCGCGAGAACAGAGACTCGTTTCCCCTGGGGTGCGAGAGTGAGGATTATCGACGGAAGCTGGAAAAGGCTTATCCCATACATCCGGAGCTGTTCGACCAACTCTACGTCACGTGGGGTTCGATTGAAAAATTCCAGCGCACCCGTGGCGTTCTTCGCTTCATGGCGCAGGTTGTACATCAACTTTGGATGGCAACGGACCCGTCGGTCATGATTATGCCGGGCAGTGTCCCGGCAAGCTCGCCTCGCGTCGAACCAGAGCTAAGCAAATACCTGAGTCAAAGCTGGAGATCAATCATTGCCGGAGATGTAGATGGCGTTCAGTCCATTCCCTACCAAATCGATCAGGGAGCCCCAAATCTGAACCGCTACTCCGCCACGCGTCGGGTTGCACGGGCACTGTTCATGGGAACTGCTCCGATATCAGAGAGTAAAAATCGTGGCCTGGACGACAAGCAGATCAACCTTGGTGTCGTTCAGCCCGGCGAGAAACCGAACATCTTCGGTGATGCTCTGCGCCGGTTAGCCAATCAGGCAAAGTTCCTCCACGCCGATCTGGGTAGGTACTGGTATTCGACGGCCCCCAGCCTCAATCGTCTGGCTACCGAGAAGGCTGGACAGATTGAGGAAGAAATGGTCCTTGTGACCATAGACCAGGAGCTTACGAAGTACATTAATAGCCTTGCCGACCGGGGCAGCTTCGACAGTGTTCACTGTTGCCCCAGTTCTTCGTCAGATGTTGCAGACGAAGCTGGAGGCATTCGAGCAGTCATTTTGGGCGTTAAGCATGTACATACCAGTGGACGCGACGCGTCTGACGCGATTACCGAGGCGAAGGACATCCTCCTCCAAAGAGGCTCTGCTCCGCGCGTTTATCGGAATACTTTGGTGTTCATCGCCGCAGACGCAAAACAGCTCGATAACGTAAAGCAAGCTGTTCGATTCGCCCTGGCCTGGTCTTCCATTGTCTCTGAGACAGACCGACTTGACCTGACTCAGAGCGACGCTGCTAGAGCAAAGGCACAACTGGCAGAAGCCAACTCCACTTTGGCCACCAGGTTGCGCGAGGCGTGGTGCTGGCTAGTCTATCCGAGCCAGGTCAGTGCTCACGAGGAGGTAGAACTAGCACCAGGCAAGTTGTCAGTGCAGGACAATGTCCTGCAACGTGCAACCAAGAAGCTCGTCAGCGAAGAGGCGATGTTTACGGAGCTTGGCCCGGTTCGCCTCAATCGCGACCTCGAAAAATATATCTGGGCCGACAAGCCACACATCAATCTTGGCGATCTATGGGAATACCATAACCGATACGTCTACATGCCACGGCTTAAGGACAAGCATGTCCTAGCGAAGTCGGTGCTGAGTGCTATCTCGCAGACAGTTGCTGGACCGTTTGCATACGCTGAGCACTACGACGAGGATAGGGATGTCTACGAAGGTTTGGTCATCGAGATGGGTGGCAACACTGCCGTCATGATCGACAGTGACAGCGTGATAGTCCGCCTTAAAGTAGCTGAGGAACGTCGTCCTTCCCCTACCCCTGATACCGAAACCGGGAAAGATGCAAAAGACAAACCTGGCGTCAAAGACACCGGAGGTACTTACGATCCCGGCAAGAAGGACACCACCGAGGCGTTGCCGACCCGATTCCGGGGCACAGTCATACTGTCCGCCGATCGTCCCGCAAGGGACATGCACCAGGTCGTTGAGGCGATAATCGAGCAATTAACTACCATCCCCGGGGCATCAGTGGAGCTGAAGCTGGAAATCGACGCGGACGTGCCCAGCGGACTAGATAAGGCAAGGACGCGGACGTTGCTAGAGAATGCGAACACCTTGGGTTTTATTGACAAAGAACTGAATTAGAACCCTTATGCAATTGTTCAACGACTTGCAAATAAACTACATTGATTCGGCCTTTGACTTAATCTTGGCTTCATGAACGAAACTCCAATGTTCAGGATCAGACAGGTACTGCTCAAATTCGGCATTGTAGCGGCCGGGTTTATTCTTGCCCTGGTTGACACCTTTCGAACTCTAACCACAACCGCAGACTCAGCGACCCAGCAAGACGATGCATTGGGAAACGCAATTCGAGGCGGCGACCTCAATTTCCGAACCAAAAAGTTTGACGACGGAACTGACCCTGCGGGCTGGTACGGTCGCGATTAGCGGCCCCCTCGTTTCTGAACAACGGATTTCCCAATAGCTGCACCGCGTTGGCCCGAATCCTGTGCCGGGGCCCTTAAAGTGCTCGTTGCCACCTCGATTGATCGACCGATGTGGAATCCCGACCACGCCATCATCCCACTCCAAAGCAACGGCAGACCCAGATAGAGGCTGGTCGTGATCATATTGAACAGCATGCGCTTGATATCGTGCTCACCCGGGTTTGCGAATAGCTGCAGAAAGACGTTGACGTCCGGATACATAGACTGGATGAGGTTCTGATCCACCCACATGGCCAGATACCAGAGCACACTCCAGAACTTCACCGTGAAGATGGCCATCGCACCGACCACCATCATGGACAGGGAATACCGCGACAGGACGACCACCATGGGCAGCAAGGCGTAGATGCCGAGCAGCAGCAGCGCCTGGACCATCGGCAGGGCCTGGAGCACTGCGGTCATCGTGACCGAGAACATGGCTGACGCGCCGACCACGCCACCGGCCGCCAGCCCACCCTTGACCAGATTCTCCGCAGTACCGACGAGCCCCGTGCTGCCGCTGTTGTTGGCCACCAGGTCGTTGCTCGACCACACGGGCGGCGAGTTGGTGAGGACGGTCCGGGCAACAGCATCTTCCTGTTGCTCGCTGGCGAGGGCCGGGGCGACTGCTACGACGAGCCCCGAAAAACCGGCAGAAGTCGCGTCGGCCTCGTCGATGAGTTTCTGCCGAAGCCCGATCGCGCCGTCTTCCCACCACTGTTTGCAGGTCGGCTTTCCCCATGTCGGCGGCGAGGCGGGGTCGTACTCGGTATCGCGTGCCGCGTTGTAGGCCCAGCCAGGGATCTGCTTGGTCGGACGCAGGGTGTCGTAGTACCCCGCGGTGTCCCGGTAGACGTGCGACCCCATCCAATCCGGGTCGTCATCCCCGTAGGTCGCCAACGCTGCGGCGACCGCCGGCGCCGCTGGTCTCTCGGCCTGGTATTTGGACCGTGCCGGTACGTAACACTCGCTAAAGAAATCGCTCGTCTCCTGGCGAAGGCGCGGATCTTCGATGGTGGCCAGCCTCGCCTGCTGCTCGAAAGTCCGCAGATCGTTGGCAGCCGGCAGTCCCTCGACGACTGAATGGTTGAAGCCCGAGGTCATCGCGAGCACCGCGTACCACCAGACCGGGATGTTGACCGTCGCCTGTGAGCCGGTAAATCCCGCGGCACCGAAGGTGCTCTGGGGCACGGCCACAGTCGCCGTCGCAGGGGTTGGGTTGTCCAGGGTCGGCGGCGGCGTGTAGCTCAGAGTGCCGGCGTTGAGCGGCGTCAGCGCCGCGGGCTGCCCGGCGAGGACCACCACGAGCAGTGCGATGAAGAGCTCGATCTCCATGCGCCGCAGTGAAAGGCCGGTCACGGTACCGAACTGACCGCCCTCGGCGGGCTCTCGCCAGTTGTCGATCAGGATGCCGAGAAACGGCAGGTAGACGATACCCGTCGTCACCAGCACGTCCCACAGTACCCCGTAGAACGTCCAGCCGAACAGCGTGGTGAAGAGTTCGAGGTAGCTGTCGACGCTCATCTGACGGCTCCTGTCGTGGCGGCGAGGAATCGCCCGAGTAGGTCTTGCGCGAGCACCAGCTCGATGGCCAGAAGCCATCCCACGAGTCGCCAGCGATGCGCCAGCAGATCGACGCGCTTGTCTTCGCCGATACGACCAGCCCGGTGCGCCAGACCAATCAGCCAGGGCCACAGGGCGGCGACCAGACCGATGAACGCCAGTCGAATACCCGTTGCGACCGGTTTGAGTTCGTCGATACGGGCGGCAACCTGTGCCACGGACGACAGCTCGATGGCCTGCCACAGTAAGACGCCGACGCCGGCCGCCAAGACAACGGCCAACAACGAGAGGCCAAGAACTCCGCTCCTGGGCACGGCCATGGCTTTACTGGACGCGGCCACGGTTCAGCGGTCTCGGGTCCACCGGGGACACCTGCGGCACCTGGAGCGACGACTGCCGACGTGCCGCGGCGCGCTGCAGCAGGACGGCAACCGTATCGGAGACCACTTCACGCCGCACGCGTGTTTCGAACAGGAGGCTATCGATCTCTTCGTCGAGTTCGGCGATGGATACGTCCGCGTGCTCCCGCGCCACCTCGGTCGCATACACCCCCGGGACCTGGCGGCCGGTGAGCAGCAGCCGGCGGGCGTAAAGAGCCTTCTCCACGGTCCGGGCAGTGCTGATCTCGGCCACCAGCCGACCGATGATGAGGCTTTGCTCGGTAGCCGGCATCTCGCGGATCGCCTCGATCACCTGGCGGGTGATGGCAATACCGGGTGCCGTGACAGCTTCCAGGTTGGCGAGCGTCGGTGGCGTCACCCCACTGACCAGGTTCTGCAGATCCGCGGTCACCGCTGTCGATTCCTGAT